>Ga0208695_1003045_pt1 | contig 11675 bp, 8 predicted proteins | sample AD_UKC111_MetaG_FD_184449 | JGI IMG/M metagenome (GOLD analysis project Ga0208695, IMG submission 184449) | Active sludge microbial communities of municipal wastewater-treating anaerobic digesters from Hong Kong - AD_UKC111_MetaG (SPAdes)... | ecosystem: Engineered > Bioreactor > Anaerobic >... | reverse complement strand
CGATATACCGACCAGGGATAACGGCTTTGTCAAGTCCAGGGTGCCTGAGGATAAGTACTTTGTAATGGGGGATAACAGGATGCAAAGCAGGGACAGCCGATCGGATACGGTAGGCTTTGTCAGCCGTGACAATATTGTGGGAAAAGCAGTATTTAGAATATGGCCTTTTAATAAAATCGGAATAGTAAGATAAAGAGGGGCTGTTTAACATGACCTTTTCTTCCGTAACAAAGAATGAGATATCTAAGATTGCAGTCACTAATAAGTGCTGTCAGCTTGCACTGCTGTCAGCACTTATTAAAATGACCGGAACCCTTCAGATACATGGAATAGACAAGATAGGAATCACACTTTCCACTGAGAACGCCTCAATAGCAAGGATGTTGTTCTCATTGCTGAAGAGCTGTTTTGATATCAACACCAGGGTGGTTGTGAGGAAAAACAGGCATCTTAAGAAGAACAACAACTACACCTTATATATCGATTCTGACATGGGTTCTCACAAGATACTCAAGATGACAGGGATATTGCAGGAAAGCGATAAGGGTATGAAACTGAATCATAAGCTTCCTCATTATCTGATAAAGAAGGCTTGCTGCAGGAGAGCCTATCTCAGAGGAATTTTTCTTGGGAGCGGATCCATAAGCGATCCTGAAAAGACATATCACCTTGAACTGGTAACAAATAATGAGAATTTTGCCGAAGATATTAAAGATTTGATGAATCATTATCAGCTTGGTGCAAAGGTTGTAATGAGGAAAGGCAACTTTGTGGTTTATATAAAAGAAGGGGAAAACATTGTGAACTTTTTGAACATAATCGGGGCTCACAATGCGCTGCTGAAGCTGGAAAACATCAGGATATACAAGGAAATGCGGAATAATGTAAACAGGATAGTGAACTGTGAGACTGCAAACCTGGACAAGACCCTGAATGCAGCATTAAGACAGATAGAAAATATTGAATATATCAAGAACACAATAGGATTGGGCAAGCTTCCCGGAGGCCTGGCTGAAATCGCTGAGCTGAGGCTGGAATTCAGGGATGCAACCCTTAAGGAACTGGGTGAAATGATGAGCCCTCCAATAGGAAAGTCCGGAGTAAACCACAGATTGAGAAAGCTGGATCAAATAGCTGAAAATCTCAGGGACAGGCACAGGGAATAAGTCAAAACACTATTCTTGCTGCGGCATAAGGAGATGATGCATAATATGAGAAAAGTACTGGTTGATAAAGTAAAAGAAGGAATGATTCTTGCCAGGACTCTGCACAGCAATGACGGAAATATATTGCTGAATGCCGGTATCATACTGAAGAATTCTTATATTGCAAAGTTCAGGGATTTGGGTATCAGGGAAGTATATATTGAAGATGAAATAAGCCGTGATATAGTGCTTAATGATGTTGTATCGGAAGAAACGAGATTTGAAGCCAGGGTAAACATAAAGAACGCAATGGACAGCATAAGATACGGACACTCCCTTGAAGTCAAACCCATCAGGAATAGTGTATGCAAAATGATTGACGAGCTTATGAATGTAAAGGATACTATGGTAAATATGCAGGATTTGAAGAGCAATGACCTGTATACCTTCAGCCACAGCGTAAACGTATGCGTATTGTCTCTGATTACAGGCATATCCATGAAATATGATGAAGAAAAGCTCAGAGAGCTTGGAATGGGCGCAATACTGCATGACATCGGCAAGATAAGGATACCCCAGGAGATATTGAGCAAACCCGGAAGCCTTACAGCAGAAGAGTTTGAAATGGTCAAAAAGCATACAAGCTATGGCTATGAACTGCTTAAGAAAAGCAGCGCGCTGAGCACCTATGCAAGCTATATAGCACTGACCCACCATGAGAGGTATGATGGTGAGGGCTATCCCCTGGGACTCAGGGGGGAGGAAATACATGAGTTTGCCAGAATAGTATCTGTTGCAGATGTATATGATGCCATAACTTCAGACAGGGTATATAAGAAGAGGATCAATGTAAATGAAGCTGTTGAATATTTGATTGGGATGGGAGACCATCAATTCGACTACAGTATTGTAAGGTATTTTATCGAGCATATAACCATATATCCTCCGGGAACCTGCGTGCTTTTGAACAGCGGGGAAAAGGCCATAGTAGTGGATGTGAACAAGAAATATCCCAACAGGCCGATTATAAGAATACTTGTAGATGCAGAGGGGCAGATACCCGCAGAACCTGTGGAGATTGATCTGACAAAGAATAATACACTGTTAATCAGCGAAATTATAGATGATATATAGAATATTTAGACACCAGTCGCTGGATACTAGTTGCCGGTCTCTGAAACTGGGCCGGGCGACGGAGCGAGGTGGGGAGGTGCGGCAATGCTTGTTGGAATTGACCTGGGAGGTACTGAGATAAAAGCAGGTTTGGTGGACAGGGAGGGAAGGATACTTCTGCAGTCTTCCATTCCTACTAATGCAGGCAGAGATTACAGGTTGATAATTAAAGATATGCAGGAGCAGGTGGAAAAGCTGCTCAAGGACTATGGGGCAGGCATAGGCGATATGGAATCCATAGGCATCGGAGCTCCCGGACTGATGAATGAGAAAAGCGGATATGTCATATACTGTACTAATCTTTTCTGGGAGAATGTTCCTTTGGGTATTATGCTTAAGGAGCATTTCAACAAGCCTGTATATATGGGAAACGATGCCAATGCCGCCGCTTTGGCCGAAAGCCTTTTCGGCTCAACAAAGGGGGTAGAGAATTCTGTGTTGATAACAATAGGGACGGGTATAGGCAGCGGAATAATAATAAACCATAAGATATACAGCGGAAGCCACTTTGCGGGTTCCGAAATAGGGCATATGATTGTAGGGCCTAATTTTTACAGATGCAACTGCGGCAATATGGGCTGCCTCGAGACTTTTGCCTCGGCAACTGCAATGATAAAGTATGCAGTCAAAAGGCTTGAAACGGATAGAATTAGGTCAAGCATTTTGGATAAGGCAGGGGATACGGGAAACATCGATGCAAGGTTGATTTTTGATGCGGCGAAGGAAGGGGATCAGCTTGGTGTTGAGACTGTAGAAAGGATGATAAAGTATCTTTCGATAGGAATAATAAATATATTCAATATTCTGGACCCGGATATAATAGCAATAGGCGGCGGGGTATCCAAGGCCGGAGCCTATCTTACAGATAAGCTGAAAAAGGAAGTAAGTAAGATGCTGTTCACATCCGGAATCAAATACGGGGATATTGTATTGGCGCAGCTGGGGAACGAAGCGGGGCTGCTGGGAGCGGCTTTCCTGGGGGTTAACAGGAACTGCGTGCTATGAAGGAGGAAGTTATGAAAAAGCTTGAATTTGATTACTCGAATTCCATGATAAGGGAACATGAATTATCTTATTTAAGGGAATATGTGAAATCTGCCCATAACATGCTCCACGAAAAAACAGGAGCGGGCAATGATTTTCTCGGCTGGGTGGATTATCCCAAAAACTATGACAGGGATGAATTTGAAAGGATTATAAAAGCTGCCGGCAGGATAAAGGATTCCTCGGAAGTATTGCTGGTAATAGGTATAGGGGGCTCATACCTTGGAGCAAGGGCTGCCGTTGAGCTTTTGGGGCATTCCTTCCGCAACCTGCTGCCAAAAGATAAGAGGAACGCCCCTGAGATATATTTCCTCGGAAACAATATAAGCGGCACATACTTCAAGGAGCTTATGGAAGTGATAGAGGGAAAAAGCGTAAGCGCCTGCGTCATATCGAAGTCAGGGACTACTACCGAGCCCGCTATTGCCTTCAGGTTTGTGAAGTCATATCTGGAGGCGAAATACGGAAAGCTGGAGGCAGCTAAAAGGATATATGCCGTTACCGATGCGTCCAGGGGCGCACTTAAAAGGCTTGCAAATGCTGAGGGCTATGAATCCTTTGTTATAGCCGATGATATAGGGGGCAGATACTCGGTGCTTACTCCCGTAGGGCTTCTTCCCATAGCAGCGGCAGGAATTGATATAAGAAGCATCCTTGAAGGTGCAAGGGATGCCTGGGATGAATATAATGAGCCGGAGTTGGATAAAAATCAATGTTACCGGTATGCGGCGGTGAGAAGCATACTTGCCGGAAAGGGCAAGGCTATTGAAGTCCTGATAAATTATGAACCTTCCCTGCAATTCTTTGCCGAGTGGTGGAAGCAGCTGTTCGGCGAAAGTGAAGGAAAGGACGGGAAAGGGATATTTCCTGCATCAATGAGCTTTTCTACCGATCTGCACTCCCTGGGGCAATTCCTTCAGGATGGCAGCAGAAATATGTTTGAGACCATCCTCAATATAGAAAAGCCCAGATTGGAAGTAGAGATAATAAACGATGAGGAAAACTTGGACGGTTTGAATTTTATCAGCGGAAAGACAATGGATTTTGTGAATAAAAAGGCGTTTCAGGGTACCATGCTTGCCCATATGGACGGAGGGGTACCGATAAATGTACTCAATATTCCCGAAATCAGCGAGTATTATTTTGGGAAAATGGTTTATTTCTTTGAAAAGGCATGCGGAATAAGCGGGTATCTGCTTGGCGTCAATCCCTTTGATCAGCCCGGGGTTGAGGAATATAAAAAGAATATGTTTGCGCTGCTGGGTAAACCGGGTTATGAAGAACTAAGGGAAAAGCTGGGCAAAAAATTAAGATAGGTGGTACCCGGTACCACAGGGGAGAAATACTTATGAAGAACTTTGTGCATCTTCATGTGCATACGGAATACAGCCTTTTAGACGGAGCGGGCAGAGTTGAAAAGCTTGTGGCCAGAGCGAAGGAACTGGGCATGGAATCAATAGCGGTAACTGATCATGGCGTTATGTACGGTGTGGTGGAGTTTTACAAGCAGGCGAAAAAATACGGAATCAAACCGTTAATCGGATGTGAAGTATATGTTGCCCCAAGAACAATGTGCGACAGGGATCCCAAGCTGGACGGCAGTCAATATCATCTTGTGCTTTTAGCAAAGAATGAAGAAGGCTACAATAACCTAATAAAGTTAGTCTCCATGGGCTTCACGGAGGGTTTTTACTATAAGCCGAGGGTAGATATGGAAGTACTTCGCAAGTATTCCAAAGGGTTGATTGCATTGAGCGCCTGCCTCGCAGGAGCGATACCAAGCCATATAATTGACGGAAACTACGAGGCTGCAAAAAGAGCGGCATTGTCATACAATGAGATTTTTGGCCAGGGGAATTTCTATCTGGAGCTTCAGGATCACGGGATAAAGGAGCAGTCATTGGTAAACCAGGAGGTCGTAAGACTGTCCCGGGAGACGGGGATACCTTTGATTGCTACAAATGATGTGCACTATGTGGACAAGGAGGATGCTGCGGCTCAGGATATTTTGCTTTGTATTCAAACAGGCAAAAATATTCTTGAGGAAGACAGGCTCAAATTCCAGGGCCAGGAGTTCTATTTAAAATCTTCCGAGGAAATGTATGAGCTTTTCAAATACGTTCCCGATGCCCTGGAGAATACCGCAAAAATAGCGGAAATGTGCAGCCTGGAATTCAATTTCGGCCAGGTGCATCTTCCGGCTTTTGATGTTCCGGAAGGCTATACATCGGATACTTATATCAGGAAGCTTTGTTATGACGGTTTGGCGAAAAGATACGCCGAATTGACGGAGGAGCTAAAAGAGAGGGCGGAATATGAGCTGTCGGTAATAACCAGAATGGGATATTCCGATTACTATCTTATTGTTTGGGATTATGTAAAGTTTGCCAGGGACAACGGGATAATGGTAGGGCCCGGAAGGGGTTCGGGAGCCGGAAGCCTTGTTGCCTACTGCCTCGGAATAACCAATATAGATCCGATCAAATACAATCTGATATTTGAGAGATTCTTAAACCCTGAGAGGATAAGCATGCCGGATTTTGATGTGGACTTCTGCTATGAAAGGCGCCAGGAGGTTATTGACTATGTTGTGTCAAAATACGGCAAGGACAGGGTGGCTCAAATAATCACCTTCGGCACCATGGCTGCAAGGGCCGCTATAAGGGATGTGGGAAGAGCACTGAATATTCCGTATGCCCAGGTGGATATGATTGCAAAAAAAATCCCCTTTGAGATTGGAATGACTATAGAAAAGGCACTGGAAAGCAATCCGGAGCTTAAGGAGCTTTATTTCGGGGATGAAACGGCAAGACAGCTTATAGATATGTCCAAGGCAGTGGAGGGAATGCCCAGGCACAGCTCCACCCATGCGGCGGGGGTAGTGATATCAAGGAAGGCCGTAACAGAATATGTTCCTCTGCAAATGAACGAGGATGTAATAACAACACAATTCACCATGGGTACCCTTGAGGAGCTGGGGCTCCTGAAAATGGACTTTCTGGGCCTCAGAACCCTGACAGTGATAAGGGATACCCTGGAGCTTATAAAGGCAAAGGGAATAGAAGCTCCTGATATGGACAGCATAGATTATGATGACCCCAATGTGTACAAAATGATATCCCAGGGAGAGACTTATGGGGTATTTCAACTGGAAAGCGGAGGGATGACCCAGTGCTTCAAGGAGTTGAAGCCGAACTGCCTGGAGGATATCATAGCCGGAATATCTCTGTACAGGCCGGGAGCAATGGATCAGATTCCCAAATATATCAGAAACAAGCATAATCCTGATAAGATTAGATATATGCATCCTGCCCTTGAACATATTCTGGATGTAACCTATGGATGCATAGTGTATCAGGAGCAGGTAATGCAGATAGTAAGAGACCTGGGAGGCTATTCCATGGGCAGGTCCGATCTGGTAAGAAGGGCCATGGGAAAAAAGAAAGCCGACGTAATGGCAAAGGAGAGGGAAAACTTCATAAACGGTATAGTTGACGAAGCCGGAAATTTAGTGGTTAAAGGCTGTGTCAGAAATGGGATACCTGCAGATATTGCAGCGGATATTTTCGATGAGGTAGCCAAGTTTGCAGGCTACGGCTTCAATAAGTCCCATGCGGCTGCATATGCCATAATAGCTTATCAGACGGCATGGCTCAAGTATTATTACCCTGTGGAGTTTTCAGCGGCACTGATAACCAGTGTTATGGGAAACAGCAAGAAGGTAGCGGAATATATACAGCACTGCAAAAGCAAGGGCATTGAGGTGCTTCCAACCGATGTGAATGAAAGCAGCGTAAGCTTCACGGTAAAGGAGAACAAGATAAGGTTCGGATTGGCAGCAGTAAAGAACGTGGGAATAAATGCAGTTCTGTCCATTATCAAAGCGAGACAGGAAAAGGGAAGGTTTGATGGGCTGTATGACTTTCTTCAGAAGATGGATTACAGCATCATCAACAAGAGAACGGTGGAAAGCCTCATAAAATGCGGCGCCTTTGACAGCTTTGGCGTATACAGGAGCCGTATGCTGGCGGTGTACGAAAAGCTAATGGAAAACATACAAGGCCAGAAGAAGAACAATGTGGAGGGCCAGATTTCACTGTTTGATGCCATAGATGACAGTGAGGATATAATAGGAAACATATATCCCGAGATAAATGAATATCCCAAGAGAAACATGCTTTCCATGGAAAAAGAGATGCTGGGGCTGTATATAAGCGGACATCCCCTTGAAGAATACAAATCGGAACTGCAGGCATCAGTGACAATAACAACTGCAGAGCTGACCCCCGATAATGAGGAGGATGCACAGGATATTGAAAGGAATTCCGAGTTGGACGGAAAAATGGTGACCATGGGGGGCATAATAGTATCCGTAAAACGAAAAACCACAAAAACAAACAATATGATGGCTTTTGTGGAATTGGAGGATTTGTACGGCACTCTGGAAATAATAGTATTCCCCAAAATATATGAAAAATTCAAGAGCCTTCTTGTTCAGGATGCAATAGTGCTGGTAGAGGGCAGAATAAGCCAGAAGGAAGAAGAGGCTGCAAAGATTATATGTGATGCTGTCAGGCCTTTGAAAAAATATGCTGGCAAGAAGCTTTACATAAGAATAAACACCGAGCTGCAGCCGGATATTATAGAACAACTGAAAAAAGTGCTGATTGAATATAAAGGAGAGCAGCCTGTGATTCTGGTAAACGAAGCTAATAAGGATAACGGAAAAGGCAGGGTAATGAAAGCCGACAGAAGTATTTGGGTTGACATAAATGATAAGCTGCTTAATGAGTTGAAAGAGGTCGCAGGATCCGATTGTGTGGCAGTCAAGTAACGATGTATAGAATAATCTTGATATTAAAGGGCATTTCATTTAAAATTATTTCTAAGCAGGAGGGTTACTCCACCAACAGGAATTTGAAGGATACGTTATATTTTGCGGACATATAGGTTTGACAATGAAGGAGGCAACAATTATGTGGACAGTTGTATACCTCGCAAAAAACAAGAGAATCGCCGAAAAAATCAGCAAGCTGATGACAAGTGAGGGGGTTCTCGTTAAACTGCAGCCGGTAAACAAGAACATCGGTGAAGAAGACAGCTATGTTGAAATATTGGTACTTGAATCTGAGGTGGAGGAAGCACACAATATTTTATATGAACTTGGATATTAATATGGTATCGGACACCATATTGAATTTATTTTCACACGGTATTGGGACATATTATGACCATATAGGACAAAAGGAGGAACACTATGAAGAATATTGCAGTATTAACCAGCGGAGGTGATGCACCGGGGATGAACGCCGCCATACGGGCAGTTGTAAGGATGGGCATAAACAGCGGGTTTGATGTATTTGGGGTAAGAAAGGGCTTCCGAGGGCTTATTAACGGGGATTTTGAAAAAATGAACGAATCCTCCGTATCTGATATTATACAAAGAGGCGGAACTATACTGCAGACGGCCAGAAGTGAAGAATTCAAGACAGAAGAAGGCCAGAATAAGGCAGTCAAAATGGCAAAGATTTTTGATATTGACGGTTTGGTGGTTATTGGAGGGGATGGGTCTTTTGCCGGAGCTAAAAAGCTTTCGGAAAAAGGCGTTGCATGCATAGGAGTGCCCGGCACCATTGACAATGACTTGGCTTATACTGATTATTCAATAGGTTTTGATACAGCTGTGAATAATGTGCTGGATGCAATTAATAAAATAAGGGATACTTCATCCTCCCATGAAAGGGCAAGCATTATTGAGGTAATGGGAAGGAACTCCGGGGATATAGCATTGTATGCGGGACTGGCGGGAGGAGCGGAAGGCATCATAGTACCTGAGATGGGATTTGAACTGGATGATATCTGCAGGCTGCTGATAGAGAGGAAAAACAAAGGCAAGCTTCACAGTATAATAATCCTTGCGGAAGGAGTAGGTGACGCCAAGCAGCTGGAGCAGCAGATAATGGATAATGTGGATATTGAGGTAAGGTCAACCATACTTGGATATATCCAAAGAGGCGGAAGTACAACCGCCTTTGACAGGATACTGGCAAGCAGGCTAGGTGCCAGGGCAGTGGAGCTGCTGGCGGAAGGAAAATCGGCAAGGGTAGTGGGTATAAGGGATAATAAGCTGATTGATGTGGAAATAGGAGAAGCCCTTAGTATGAAAAAAAACTTCCCGCGGGAACTATATAAGTTGGCAATCAAACTGCAATAGTTATGAAATATATAAAGGAGAGATGAATTATGGCTGCATTAAAGGGGAATTGCCTGGTGGCACAATCCGGAGGCCCGACTTCCGTAATTAATGCCAGCGCTTGCGGCGTTATACAAGAGGCATTCAAGTCCGGTGAAATTGATAAGGTTTACGGAGCGCTTCACGGTGTGGCGGGGTTGCTTAAGGAAGACCTGTTCTTGTTAAATGAGGAATCACCCGAAGAAATTGAACTGATGAAGGTAACACCTGCATCCGCCCTGGGCTCCTGCAGGTACAAGCTGAAGTCCATTGAGGCCAGTGAGGGGGATTACAGAAGGATAATAGATGTATTTCAGGCACACAATATCAGGTACTTCTTTTACATAGGCGGAAACGATTCCATGGACACTGCAAACAAGGTAAGCCAATATGCGGTACGTGTGGGCTACGAGCTGAAGTCCATAGGGGTACCCAAGACTATAGATAATGATTTGCCTATTACCGATCATACCCCCGGCTTTGGAAGCGCTGCAAAGTTCATTGCAACTTCAATAAAAGAGGTTGGCCTTGATGCAAGGGTATATGACTATCCTACCGTGACAATATGCGAATTGATGGGCCGGAACGCAGGCTGGCTTACTGCTTCCGCTGCTTTGGCAAAGGAAGTTGAAGACGATGCTCCGCATTTCATATACCTGCCGGAAGTACCCTTTTCCTTTGAAAAGTTCGGCAAGGATGTAAAATCAGCGCTGGATAAATACAACTATGCGGTAATAGCTTTTTCTGAAGGAATAAAAAGCGAAAACGGCAAATACATTTCCGAAATAGAAGACCCCAATGCAAGAAGGGATGCTTTTGGCCATGTGCAGCTGGGAGGCGCCAGCGAGGTTCTTGAACGCTATGTCCTGGAAAACATATGCAAGAAGGTCAGAACGGTAAATTACAGTACTATACAGAGAAGCGCCGCACATTGGGCGTCCCTTACGGATAATGAAGAAAGCTATATGTGCGGAAAAGCAGCAGTAGAGTATGCGATAGAAGGGCATACAGGAAAGATGGTCGGTATGGTAAGGGGCAAAGGAAAGGAATACACCTGCGAAACACAGCTTATTGACCTTGATGATGTTGCCAATAAGGAAAAAAAGATTCCATTGGAATGGATTAATAAGGAGGGCAATTACATAGAGCAGCCGCTCCTGGATTATATAAGGCCTCTTGTAATCGGCGAAGTCAAGATCCGCATGGAAAACGGAATACCGAGATACGCAAGGCTAAATAAAAAGCTTATAGAAAAAAAACTTGAGAAATGGGATAAAAAATAATATGAGAAAAACGAAGATTGTGTGTACAATAGGACCTGCAACTGAAAGTGAAGAGATGATAAGCCAGCTTATAACAGCCGGAATGAATGTAGCCAGGCTGAATTTCTCCCATGGGGACCATGCTGAGCACAAGAGAAGGATTGATGCCATAAAGAGGATAAGGGAGAAGCTCAACAGGCCTGTGGCAATTATGCTGGATACCAAGGGGCCTGAAGTAAGGCTGGGATATTTCAAGGACGGAAAGGCCGAACTGGAAAAAGGCCAGAGCTTCACACTGACAATAAGAGATATACAGGGCGACAGCACACAGTGCAGCATTACGTATAAAGAACTGCCCGATGAGGTGTCTGTGGGCTCCAGGATACTTATTGCAGATGGAGTTATAGAGCTTAAGGTTCTGGATAAGAATGAAACTGACGTCATATGCCGGGTGGTAAACGGAGGAACCCTGGGAGACAGGAAGAATGTGAACATACCGGGAGCTACCTCCAAGCTCCCCGCAATAACCGAAAAGGATATAGCCGACCTTGTTTTCGGCATAGAAAACGGAGTGGACTTTATCGCTGCTTCCTTCATAAGAAAAGCTGCCGATGTGCTGGATATCAGAAAAATCCTGGAAGATAACGGCGGAGGGCATATTCAGATAATTGCGAAGATAGAAAACCAGGAGGGTGTTGATAATGTCAGAGACATTCTCAGGGTATGCGACGGGCTTATGGTTGCAAGGGGAGACCTTGGGGTTGAAATAGCGACTGAGGAAATGCCTTTGACTCAAAAGCTTTTGATCAAGAGGGCCAA
>Ga0208695_1003043_pt1 | contig 11678 bp, 8 predicted proteins | sample AD_UKC111_MetaG_FD_184449 | JGI IMG/M metagenome (GOLD analysis project Ga0208695, IMG submission 184449) | Active sludge microbial communities of municipal wastewater-treating anaerobic digesters from Hong Kong - AD_UKC111_MetaG (SPAdes)... | ecosystem: Engineered > Bioreactor > Anaerobic >... | reverse complement strand
TTTTGTGATAATTGGTGAGATACCGGATAGAAGAGAGCGATTGCGGTTAGAAACCGGTATCATTGCTACGCTTAATTGTGATAAAGAATTTGCTCATAGCGCAAACTGGCTGGGTATTTTCAGCCCTAAGGAAGAGATAAGGGAAAGCGGATTATGGCTTGTGAAGGGGCTTGAGGAAAAACCATTAACAGCCGGTGAATTCGAAAGGATTAGGCAACTGACAAAAACAACTAATAATGTGCAAAACATAGTGACTGTAGAAGTGCAGAAAGAGACCAGTAAATTATCTAAGGATTACGGGAAGGCATTTGCGGAGGCATTGGAAGAAATTTTGGAAAAGGCAAGAACAGCTGACAGAGAATATGTAGATGTTGAATCCGGCTTTCTTCATAGAAAGGTAGGGGGTTATCCGGGTCGGAACCATAAGATGCCGCTATGCTGTAGAGTAATGAGAAGCTTCATGAAAGCAAGGGATACGATTTTATATTCGCCGCCAAGCGGAAAAGGAGCAACTCTTCGTATTAGGTATTACCTGCAGGAAAAGTAAATAGAAGGGATGTGAGGAGATGCAAATATCTGGATTATGGTGGTCAGATAATGAAAAATTGTGGAAATCTGCGCTGGATAAGTATTGGCAATATATTATGGATAATAACATAGCATTAGAAGAGAAAATGGAACATTTGGATCCAAGTCATATAGAAGCTATGTCTGTGGAAGAGTTCTATGATTTTCTTCACAATGAATACTATGTTTGGAAGTACACTGCCAAGAACAGATTGGCAACAACAAGGAAGCAGCTTGAAAGATGCTGTAGTGAAAACAGATTATCTGAATTAGCAGACATAAAAGATGCATTGTTTTCATTTGACCTGGATAAAGAAATAACTGGGCTGGATATTGCATTAAGGATTTTGGGATTAGGGACTGCTGGAGCATCAGGACTGCTTGCTGTTTTGTTTCCCGCTCATTTTGCAACTGTTGACCAGTTTGTAGTGAAGTCCTTAAGGAACATCGACGGGATACCGGAAAAAGAAATGTTGGACAGAATGAATCCGGATAGCCTAAAACTCAGTGATGGTGTGCTTTTGATTAAGATAATGAAAAGGAAAGCCGCGGAGCTCAATTATAGATTTAATACTGATTATTGGACACCCAGAAAGATTGATAAAGTATTATGGAGTATGAGGTAGGCAAGTCTTATATAAATTTAATATCATTTTAATAAATTAGAAGTTATATTAGCATTATTTTATAGCAATTTATAATAATTTATAATATAATTAAATCGAAAGGGAAAGTTATGAGTAAGTCAGCGGACTTTATCAGAAGACAAGCAGCTAATGTAGGCCTAGATTATAGTTTACACGCTGTTGAGAGGATGGCTGAAAGATGTATAACAGATAAAGAAGTAGAAAATTGTGTAATGTTTGGGGAAGTAATCGATGAGCAGTATTTTGGCATAGATATAAAGGTCTTATTTCAGGAAGCTGTTAGCGGTAAACCAAATCTGTATGTTGTGGTCGCTGATTGTAATCCGCCGGTTGTAATAACCGTATGCAGAGTAAAAGATGAAGTGTGGGACTATGTGAACGGGAAAATGAAAAGAGGTAATAAAAAATGAAAAGAAAATGTTATATGTGTGGAAATGATATGAATAAGGTAATTACTTCTATTACTGCCGGATGGGGTGATTATAAATTAACCCTCGATGGAGTAAGAGCTTATGAATGCACACAGTGTGGGGAAAAGATATATGACAAAGACGAAGTTCATATGATTCAGGAACTAAGCAGAAATCTAAGCTTATTATCTAAGGAAAAAAGACCGGATATACTGAACTTAAGAGAAGTAGCTGAAATCTTACGAGTCAGCAACCAAACTGTCTATAATATGATTCGGGATGGCCGATTGAAAGCAGTAAAGTTAGGGCGTGAATGGAGGTTTTTAAGAAAGGATATTGAAAGCTTGTTAGATGGGAAAGAAACATTGGCAGCAGCGAGGGATTTAGAAATCCAATTTCCGCTGAAAAGCAGTTAATAATTGAGAAATAAATAACCTTATCAAGAGTGGGGAGAGACTTGGCTCTGTGAACATGCAGCAACCTGTATTGTAAGTGCAAGGTGATAATGCCGGATTTGATAAGAACACAGAAAAGTTAAAATGGCCTTCCTGCCGATGCGGCAGGAAGATTTTTATTGTTATACACAAGGCTTGCATCAAGTTTGCAAATATTATAGTTAAATATTGATTATATTTGTATTGTAATAAGAATCTTGGTATAATTTTATACAATAATTTGCAGGAGGCTTTTCTATGTCAAACAAAGTACTTGACGGAATAATGGGCCTGTGTGTTGCCGACGCCTTGGGGGTGCCTGTTAAACTCAAATAACTACAAGGAATGTGCCCTTATGGCAGTCAACCTTGGTGAAGATACGGATACTGTGGCAGCAGTTGCCGGAGGGCTTGCGGGGCTGTACTATGGTTATGGGGGCATTCCGCAGGAATGGTTGTCAGTGATAGTGAGACGGGATTATGTAGAAGGTATCTGCAGCAAGTTGTATGAGGCTCTAAGCCAAAGAAATTTTTAACATAAAATAACGGAGGGAACAAAATGAGATATACAGTAGATGAAGCAGTATTTGAGATTAATCCGGAAATAAAGTTCGGAATTCTGATTGGAAGCAATATAAAAAATTCAGAGACTTCCGCAGAAGATGAAAAAAGATTAAGAGAAGCAGAAGAGAATATGAGAAAAAACGTTAAGGCGGAAGAGATCAGGGTATTGCCTAATGTTGCCCTGTACAGGGAGGTTATGGCCAAAGCCGGAATAAACCCCAATAAATTTCTGCCTTCTGTTGAGGCTATGTTCAAGAGAATTCTCAAAGGGGGGGCACTGCCAAAAATTAATGCCCTGGTTGACTTGTGCAATGCTGTGTCTATCGAGCAGATTATTTCTTTGGGGGGCCATGACCTGTCGGATATCCATGAGGATCTTGAAGTCTGCTTCAGCAGGGAGGGGGATAAATTTATTCCCTTCGGCTCTGAAGAGCCTGAAATGGTAGAAGAAGGAGAACTGGTCTTTAAAAGCGGAAAATATGTTCAGACAAGAAAATGGGTCTGGAGGCAAAGCGAGCTTGGCAAAATCACCCTTGACAGCAAGGATGTCTTTTTCCAGCTGGTAGGCTTTGGGGATGATCCGTCTTTGAGCAATGCAATGACTCAGATAGAAGATTTGATAATTAACCGATTTGGCGGAAATTCCAAAAAATATTTGGTAGATATAAATAATCGCCATATTGATTTTTAGAAGCACTAATGCTTTTACCTGTATACTATCTTCTTGTATTTAATTATTTCCTTGATGAGGTTGAAAAATGAAAAAAAATAAGTTTATCCTAGCTAATATTCTTCTTATTATTATATTGCTTTCAGGATGTTTGGCTGATACAAGTTCCGGTGATTCAGGCATTGATAACGGTATTCTGGATCTGACAGCCTGGGATTTCTATTCCGGCAGTAATATTAAGCTTGATGGTGAATGGGAATTTTACTGGAGTAAATTACTGTCCTATGAAGAAATAAAAAATGAAAAGCCGGACCTGTATGCAGAAGTTCCGAATACATGGAATACATACACTCTGAATGGGGCTGCACTGCCCGGGGCAGGCTATGCTACTTACAAGCTGCATGTCAGGACAGGCCTCCCAAAAGGAACCCTGCTGGGACTCAGGCCTTATGCATTCTCCAGCGCATATAAGCTGTTTATCAACGAAAAGCTGATTGCATCAAATGGCAAGGTGGCAGTGACAGCTGCGGAGGAATCCGGGGAGTACAGGCCCATGGCGGTAATATTTGATATACCTGCCGAAGAGTTTGACATTATCATTCAAGTGTCAAATTTTCATTATGCCAGGGGTGGTTTCTGGTACAGTATGTATCTGGGCTCCGCGGGGAATATTCTGAAGCTCAATGATATTATCATGGGGAAGGAGATTTTTCTTATCGGGGCATTGCTTATAATCGCCTTATTCTATTTTGCTATTTTCATGCTGAGGAAAGAACTGCTTTATACCTTATACTTTGCACTGCTGTGCTTTACTGTGGCTATTGGAATAGACATGGTGGGACAATTTATAATACCAAGGGCTATTCCCGGTATTGATTTAAGTACGGTAATATTTATCTGGTATTCATCTGCTGTATGGGTTATGTTTTTTTTAATACTATATGTACATGAGCTTTTTAAATCCAAAACTTCTGTTATAATTAAAAATATATTTCTGGGCTATGCAATAATATTTCAGATTTCTTATATTCTTACCGACCCTGTTTATTATTCAAGATTCGGACATGTTACGAATATAGTCGAGATTGCCGGATATTTGTGCACTGTTGTAATTGCAGCCATTGGTATAAGGAGGGGAATCAAAAGCGGCTGGATGAACGTCATCAGCATGATTATTGTGTTGACAGCGTATACCCATGATGTATTATTCTGGACAAATTTGATCAGAAACGATTTTGGCGAAATGTTCTATTTTGGCCTGTTTCTATTCATCTTTATCCAGATGATAATACAGGCGCAGAGGATCAAACTGTTCCATGACAATGAAATTGCTGCTGAGCTGTCATTTCTGCAGGCTCAAATCAAACCTCATTTCCTGTATAATACCTTGAACACCTTTGTGTCTATTTCATATTTCGATATGGACAAGGCCAGAAGCCTGCTTACGGATTTAAGCCACTATCTTAGAAGAAGCTTTGATTTTAAAGACTTAAGCCAGTTTGTACCCTTAAAGAATGAAATAGAACTGGCAAAAGCTTATATTGAGATAGAAAAAGCCCGTTTTGAAGAGCGGCTTGAGATAGCCTTTGAGGTGCCGGAGGATTTGGAGGTAAACGTTCCAAGGCTTATGCTGCAACCGCTGATTGAAAATGCAGTAATACATGGAATACTGCCTAAGCCGGAGGGAGGGAAAATTGATGTTCTGGTAAAGCAGGAAGCTAAACAGCTTATTTTTAAGGTAAAAGACAATGGGATAGGTATGGATACAAAAAAGCTGCATAATATTTTAAGGCAGGAAAAGAGAAATAGTGTAGGAATTGCCAATATCGACAGCAGGCTTAAAAAGCTTTACGGGAAGGGTCTTGAAATTAAGAGCAGTCTTGGAGCGGGTACTGAGGTTACCTGGTATATTCCGCTTAATGGCAGGAGTGATTGATATATGATTAAAGCAGTTTTGATTGATGATGAAAGGCCGGCGTTGAGGGGACTTGAGCATTTATTAAAAAATTACCCGATGATAGAGATATCAGGTATATTTACAAATCCTCTTGAGGCAATAGAAAGGATAGATAAAATAGAACCTCATGCAGTATTCCTTGATATCAACATGCCGCAGCTGCAGGGGATTGATGCGGCATCGGAAATACTGGACCGGTGCCCTGACTGTGATATTATTTTTATTACAGCTTATGATCAGTATGCGGTTGAAGCTTTTGAACTGCATGCTTTGGATTACGTTTTAAAGCCGGTTTCCGCAGAACGGTTTGACAAGACTGTGCAAAGGATTATAAAAAAGCAGAAGTATACTATACCTCAGAAGGGTGAAAAAAAGCTCACAATAAGGGCCTTCGGAAGGTTCCGGATTGGTTGGGAAGAGCAGGAACCGATCAAGTGGAGAACAGAAAAAACAAAGGAGCTGTTTGCTTTTTTACTGCATAATTCTGGCAGAGTCATCTCCAAGGATGAAATACTTGAAGCTGTTTATTCTGATGCAGACCCGGAAAAGTCGGTGCATCAGCTTCATAATGGAATCTATTATATAAGGAAAACCCTTCAGAAATACGGCATGGATAGGAAGCACATCGCTATAGAAGGTAACTACACTATGCGGCTGGGTGAAGCGGAAACGGACTTTCTGCTGTTTGAAGAGTATTTTAAGGAAATCAAAACAGCTGAAGAAAGCCATGCAATACTGGAGAAGCTGGAAGGCCTGTATACCGGTGACTATTTTGAAGACGGGGATTGGATATGGGCTGAAGCAAAACGCGAACAGCTTAAGATGCAGTATTTGGATGCCATGCTGCTGCTGTCCGGGGAATATTTGAAGGAAGAAAGCTTCAATAAAGCCGAAGTGCTGCTGCGAAAAATATATGGAAAGGATCCATACTTTGAAGATGTGACATCACTTCTGCTCAGACTGTATTTGAATACGAACAGAAGGAATGATGCTGTCAAGCATTACCGTGAGTATGAAAAGGTATTATCAGAGGAGCTTGGAATATCTCCATCTATAGAAGTTCAGAAAATTATAAAGGGATTATAACCAGGCGAAAAAATACCAAAACCACACACTCTTAATAAATACAGAGTGTGTTTTTTTGTCATTTTTAGGGCTTTGGGAGAATTTTGGGAGAATCGCCTGATAATATTTCATTATATTGAATTCTTCGGGATGGGGGGTGTACTTTTTGAAGGTTTATGTATTGGACAAGAAAAGCGAAAGCCTTAAGCGCATGCTTGAATGCCTGTCCGATAACAAGAAGATCTCAGAGGTTGAAGTATTTGATGATTATGATCTGTTTATCTCAAAGGTTATCAAGTTCAATCCGACTTTATGCATAATACGGCTGGGATCTGAAGAAATACCCGGTTTAAGAGCGGCAAGAACAGTTAAGCTGGTCAATTGCAATATGCGGGTGGTTTTTATCTCAGAGAGCCGGGATTATGCACTTGACGCCTTTGAAATCGGGGCAAACGGATACCTGTTGGGCGCTGCGGATAAAGCAATGCTTGATAAGTGTCTGGAATGAGGGATCTTTCCTCTAGCATCATGAAATGGAGGTAATTTATAAGATGAAGAAAAAGAAAAAGAACAGAGGAATTCTAAAAAATTATTTGGCAGCAGTACTGGTGATGGTAATCTTAATACAAGTGATGTTGCCGGTCTATGCGGCGTCATTATTAACTCCCTATGGTGATTTGCAGTCAGGAATATCCGATGTCGACGATAATAATACAGCAGTCAGCTTGACAAGTGTATTTAGCAACGGCATCAATTTTGGGGGAGTAAACTACACTCAGCTTTATATAAGCACTAACGGGTATATAACCTTTGGCCACGGCAACTCAAGCTATAGTCCTCAAGGGATTACTGCATATACCCAGGGGCCGATTATTGCTGCTCAATATGATGACCTGCACCCTGGAAAAGGTGGGGATATTTATTATTATCAAAACGCTTCCGAAGGATATGTTGCGGTTACATATCAGGATATTGCACCATATAGTACACCGGTGGGAAGCGGAAGTGACAGCGGAAGTAATTCCTTTCAGATAATTCTGAGAAGAATTGGCGGGGTCGGTTCTACGGATTTTAAAATAGAACTGCGCTATTATAAAATGGATTGGGCTAAATCCGCAAATAATTCTGCCTGGCCCACTGCCGGGTGGTCAGCCGGAAACCAGTCATCCTATGCAGAACTGCCCCAATCAGGCCAATCAAGTTTCAGAGATGTACTGTCCGGATCTAATATAGGCACTCCGGGGGTATACAGCTGGGATGTTACAGGAGGGATAGTAAAGGCGCAGCCTACGGTAAACCAAACTGATACTCCGACCTCTATTACAGGAAGCAGCGCAGTTTCAGGCGGAAATGTAAGCAGTGACGGCGGGCTCACCGTTACATCCAGAGGCTTGGCATACAGCACTACACCTAACCCAACAATTTCAAATAATACAGTCATCAGCGGCAGTGGTCTGGGAGCATTTACAGCTACCATGACAGGGCTGAGCCCAAATACTACATATTATGTAAGGGCATTTGCGACTAATTCACTGGGTACAGGTTATGGCCCACAGGTAAGCTTCACTACCCAAAATGTAATACCGACTACTATCACAGCCTCAGGCGCAGAGCCGGAGTATTTTTTGCAAGAGCCGGCAGTGCCTGTAGACAGTGGCCTCACTGTAAGCTCAACATATCAGATAAACGGAGGAAAAGTTTATATAACTGACGGCTTTCAGCCGGGAGATATATTATGCTTTACAAATCAGGGAGGAATAACAGGAAGCTATAACAGCAGCAACGGCGTACTTACCTTGACGGGAACAGCAAACGCGGCGCAGTACCAGGCTGCTCTGAGAACCGTCACCTTCAGGACAACGAACAATAATCTGGGAACAAGAAAAATTATATTTTCCTTAGGTTCCAATACAGTATTTTATCCGGAAACAGGACACTACTATGAGTATATATCCTCCCCAGGATTGAGCTGGTCCCAGGCTAAGCAGGCGGCTGAAGAAAAAACCTTCCTTGGAATGCAAGGATATCTTGCTACAATTACCTCACAAGGAGAAAACGAATTCGTTGCTTCGAAATGTGCAGGTGATGGATGGCTAGGGGGTTCTGACAACGGGCATGATAAGCAATGGTACTGGGTGACAGGCCCTGAAGGAGCAGCAAACGGAGGGCAGGGAACAAAATTCTGTACCCAGAATGCATATACCGGACAGGGTACAGGTGTAGGAGTAGCAAGTACTGAACCCGGCTTGTACCAGAACTTTAAGGAGGGAGAACCTAATGACTGGTACACTCAGTATGATATCGGCAGGGCAGACGGAGAAAACTATCTTCACATGTATGCCAGCGATGAGAGCTGGAATGACTATGCAGAAAACAACTCATACATAGAGGGCTATCTGGTGGAATACGGCGGAATGCCGGGTGATCCCGAGCCCCAGGAGAACAGGGCAACGATGGAAAAGACATTGACTGTGGGTACATTGGATGCAGATGCGCCTACAATAACGGCAAACCCGGAGAGCGGAGAAGTTGATCTGGGTACAAGCATACTTCTGACCTTCAGTGATGAGGGAGGAATAGGACTGGCATATCAAAAGTACGCTTTATCGGCCGGTACGGCAACTCCTGCTTCAGGCTGGAGCAATGAAAGCAACAATGCTGTCGGAACAGTGACATTGAATAACAGCGGAGTGTGGTATATACATTATAAGGCAGAGGATATTGCAGGGAATGTCCTGGAAGGATATAAAGGTCCTTATACTATCCCTATGATAACCTCGGGAGACTATCAGATAAACAATACAGTCCGTGTAATAATGGGTGTGCCTTCAGGCACGGCATACAACACCTTTATGGGGAAAATAATTCCCTGTACAGACGTAAATGTAATACTTTACAGGCAGGATGGCGTGACTCAGGTAACCTCCGGAAACATAACAAACGGAATGAAGCTGAAGGCAGCCAATAATGCAGGACAAACCGTAACATACACCATTATGACCTCTGCAGAGGTATACCCCTCTGAGATTGTTGTCCCGGGTATAAACACCAACCTTTCGGGGGATGACAACAATACCGGTGCAATAGACCTAGGCTTCGGCTTCAGCTTCTACGGAAACAATTACACCAGCGGTTATATTTCCACAAACGGCCTGGTAACCTTCGGCAGCGGCAGCAGGGTGTGGACAAACACCAATATTCCGGGCTCCGATTCACCAAACAATATGATAGCTGCCTTCTGGGATGATTTGATAGTTCAGTCCGGAAAGAAGACCATCCTGTATAAAACCTTGGGGACAGAGCCCAACCGTAAATTCGTCACCCAATGGACAAATATGTACTTCTACTATAACCCAAGCCTGCAGATGGGAACCTTCCAAGCTATCCTATATGAAGGAACAAATGAAATACAGGTACAGTACAGGGAGCTTATGGGAAGCAACTATTCCCTCGGAAGCAGCGCAACTGTGGGTATAGAAAATTCTTCAGGGAACAAGGGCGTTAAGTATTCGTACAATTTCGCCCAACTGGCAAGCAGAAAAGCAATAAGGTTTATTCCCGACGGTTCCGGAAATTATATTATGAACTCCAATGCGGTTTATGACCCCATATACCTGTATGATACCGAGCTTCCCGGAATGCCGGTGCTTATTTCTCCGTCCAATGACGGAAGCGGTATCAACAGGCCGGTGGCCTTCGACTGGGAGCCGGGAGGAAACACGAACAGCTACAGGCTGCTTGCGGCAACTGATTCCAATTTTGCCAACCTTGTATTGGATCAGAGCACATCAGCAACTGAATATACGGACAGCGCCAACAGGCTTTCTGCGAACACTACCTACTATTGGAAGATTATAGCCAATAACAGCAAGGGCTCCACTGCATCAGCACCCAGAACCTTTACAACAGGATCGTCAGGGGCTCCCGTGATTTCGGCTATTCCGGACCAGGCAATAGAGCAGAATGACTCAACAGCACCCTTGGGATTTACGGTATCTGACTTGGATACCGACATAAGCAGTGTACTGGTATCCGCGACCTCTTCAGACCAGAGCCTGATTCCCGACAGCAGTATTGTTATTGGGGGAAGCGGAGAAAGCAGGACGGTGACAATCACGCCTGCGGCAGATAAGAGCGGTGCTGCGGCAATTACCATATTAGCCAATGACGGAGACAATGTATCGGCTTCAACCTTTGTAGTAAGGGTAAATAATGCGCCGGGCATCAGCGACATAGGGAATTTTTCCGTGCAGCCAGGGGAGGCAAGTGCACCTGTAAGCTTTACTGTAAGTGATACCGAAACTGATGAGGATGATTTGATTGTTTCAGCTGTTTCATCAGATACAAGTGTAGTTCCCAATTCAGCAATAAACCTGGGAGGCAGCGGAGCAAACAGGACAATATCAATAACTCCCAACAGCGGAAGGACTGCAGCTGTTACAATAACAGTTGCAGTAGCAGATGAAGCCGCTTCTACTGCAAGCGACAGCTTTGTAGTATCCGTCGGAAATACTCCTCCGACCGTATCAAGCAGTACCAAGCAAGGTATTGAGGATACCGTAATGAGCTTCGCAGCGGGAGATTTCACAAGTTCATACAGGGATACAGAAGCAAATCCCCTTGCAAAGGTGAAGATTACTGAGCTGCCACAAGCTTCAGCAGGGCTTTTGAAGCTTAATGATACAACTATTACGGTTAATCAGGAAATAAACAGCACGGAGATGGGTGCAATAAGCTTTGTTCCCTCTGCCAACTGGAACGGCACAGCATACTTCGGATGGAAGGCCAGCGACGGAAGCTCCTATTCCATGGTCGATGCGATAATGACTGTCAAGCTTGCAGCAGTAAATGATATTTCCGGAGTTACTAACTTTGCAAAGTCCGGAAATGAGGATTCTGTAATAGCTTTTACAAGAGCTGATTTTGAAAACAGCTTTACCGATGTGGACGGTACTTTAAGCCAGATTCAGATACTTTCTGTGCCGGACAGCAGTACAGTAGGGGTATTGAAGGTTGGCAGCACCAATATACTTGCCAATACAATAATCTCTGCATCAAATCTTTCAAATATAACCTTTGTACCTAATCCGGGGTATTACGGTGAAACAACTTTTAGCTGGAGAGGCCATGACGGAGTTGAATACTCAGCAAATGACGCGGAGGTAACCATAACAATAAATCATGTGAATCACGCACCTACGATAGGAAGCTTCACTGTTTCAGGCATCGAGGACAATGAGACTGTGTTCGGAGCGGTATATTTCGAGAACAGTTACAATGATGCTGACGGCGATATGCTTAATATAATTGTTGTGGAAAGCTTGCCGGATAACGGCACTCTCAAGCTTAACGGAAGCAGTGTTTC
>Ga0208695_1003039_pt1 | contig 11691 bp, 10 predicted proteins | sample AD_UKC111_MetaG_FD_184449 | JGI IMG/M metagenome (GOLD analysis project Ga0208695, IMG submission 184449) | Active sludge microbial communities of municipal wastewater-treating anaerobic digesters from Hong Kong - AD_UKC111_MetaG (SPAdes)... | ecosystem: Engineered > Bioreactor > Anaerobic >... | reverse complement strand
AATTTGATGCCGTTAAGCATTAGGAATGATGCCAGCAATGAAAGAACTGCATAAGTCTCAACCATTGCGGGATAAATCATACCTTTACCAAACTCTTCGGGTCTCTTGGCTATTATTCCACAGCTTGCAGCTGATGCTTTCCCCTGATAAATAGCAGATACAAGTCCTACAAGTCCAACCGGTACTCCGGCAAGCATAAGCATGAGCCCCTGCTCTATTGTAACAGGTAATATTGTACCGAATACACCAATCTTTGACCAAATAAGAAATCCGATCAGCAAACCGTAAATACCCTGTGTTCCCGGAAGTGCCTGTAAAAGAAGTGTTTTACCGAATTTGCTCGGGTCTTCGGTAATTACTCCGGCTGCTGCCTGGCCTGCAATACCTACACCTATTGCAGATCCGCAGCCTGCAAGACCTGCTGCTATTGCCGAACCAAGAAATGCCATCCATAAACCTGAGTTACCCATTAATTCAACTATGTTTTCCATTATTATATTGCCTCCCTTTTTGTATAAAAATATAATTACACTAATTATTTTACATTAGTTCTGAATGTACTTTGTCTTAATTCTTAGGGGGTTAAACAGTTTTCCTTCACCCTCATAGAACTTGCCAAAGAATTCAACGTATTGCAGACGGCTTGTATGCACGTATGCTCCCAAAACTCCAAGGGCTGTATTGAATACATGTGCGAAAGCCAAAAATGCAACCATTATGATTTTTCCTATCAAAGTACTTCCCATCATAAGGCCCATTGCATTGAAAACCTGGGCAATAACCCCGGTTGCCAGACATAATGCAAATAGTCTTGAATATGACAGCACATCGCCTAAAAAACCGCTTACGCCATACAAGGCCAATACTCCTGATGTGAATCTCTTGAATATGTTTTTCTCAGACCTTGCAGCAAAAATCACGGTGCCTAATGCCCCTATTATTGCCATATACTTGCCTATTACCGCAAGAGGCGGCAGCGCCAGGAACATCAGTCCGGTCAGCAGCATAAGCCAAAGTACCTGGTCATATATTGCATCCATGATATTGCCTGCTCTGATATTCTGGTACGCCTGCAATATATATCCGGTATACAGATGTATTACGCCCAGAAGCAGACAGAATATCAACATTTTGAGGGGCTCGTCCAAGGGATTGAACCACCAGGGCTTTACCTTTATCAGATCCCCAAACCAGCCTCCGAAGACTCCTCCCCAGACAAATGTGGATATACCGCCGAAGAACAGCACTCCCATAATCTTCTTCATGCCGCCTTCCGGCTTATATTTCTTCAGTATATATCCGGTAATTGCGGCCAGAAGTATTCCATATGCGGCATCCGTTACCATCATTCCGAAGAATACTATAAAGAATGGGGCCATAAATACATTTGGATCTATACCTCTCGCATTGGGTACACTGTACATGTCGGTTATCAGTTCAAAGGGTTCCACAACCTTGTTGTTCTTGAGGAGTAACGGTATCTCATCCTCATCTGAAGGCTCTTCAAATTGAATGACATATTTGTCTGTTATTCCATCAAGGATTCCGGTCATCTCTTCAGTATATTTCTCAGGTACCCAACCGTTAAGCATGAAGGTCTTTTCTGTTTTCACGAAGTCCTTTACAACGCTTCTCTTGTCCTTTTCTATTGTGAGCAAATCAAATAATATTTCAAGGAACTCTACTTCCGATATCAAATTTTCTGCCTGTTTTGTCAATTCCGCCCGCTTACGCTCAAGCTCTTCTTTTTCTTTCAGCAGCCTATTGACGTTTTCCTTTGGAGTTCCCGAGTATTCACTGAAGGTTACCTTTGTCCATCCTGCCTGCTTAAGAAGCTGAGTGATTCTCTCCTCACAGGTCCGATGATATACTACCAAAAAATATGAGTTTTCTTTTTCCACGCTTACTTTTTCGAGATATGCATGAAGGTCCTCGGACTTTACAGCAGTACTAAGCTCTTCCTCATATTTACCGGCTATAAAGCCCAGGACTGAATTAGTATTCTGAGTGCTGCCGATGTCCTCAAGGCTTATCTCCAGAGGCAGCCATGGGTTAAGCTGTGCAATAGTATTGCTCAGCTTTGTCTCAGAGCTCTTAATCTCTGTGAATTTGCTGTCAATGCTTCTGCATCTTTCATAAATTTCATGGAGTTTTTCTTCGTTATCAAGGTACTCTTTGCGCTTTGACTCGTCTACCTGAATTTTTTGTGCAAACAAAGATTTTTTTATGGTATTGAATTTACTCAAAAAATCAAGAGAGTATTTAACCTGCGAAAGCTTCGTCTCCAGCCTGCCCACTGCTTCATTATCGCTGTCGGGCTGCAACTCTTCGAAGCCTTGTTCCATTCGCTCTTCAAGGTTTATTATCTGCAGATACCCGAACTTCTGCAGTCCATTCACGATTTCATTTTTTTCAGACTGGAGAGCTATCATGGTGGCTTTTTTCATCTTAACTATTGCCATTCATACTCACAATCCTCTCCATTACCATATTCACTGCTTCTTCCATTTTTTCCTCTGCTTTTCGCTTCAACTCCTGACATAATTCGTCATTTTGTTTTCTTTTAATGTCAGCTTCCAGATTTGCCTCCTTTTCTGCAGCCTCCAGCAGCTTCTTGCTCTCCTGGATTGCCTGGTCTTCGGCAGTTTTAATGATATGTGCAGCTTCTTGTTCCGCACATATTAAGATGTCCTTGGCTTTCTGCCGAGCTGCTTCAATCTTTTCTTCAGCCGCTTTTTCCGTCTCTCTGATCTCCTTGATGATATCCGTAGTCAAATGCTTCACCACCTCTTTCAATAATATTATTATTAATACTATTAGATAAACAAGATTTCAGTATTGAATCCCATGCTGTCTATTTCGTTATAAAACAGCAAAATCCTTCATTAAAAGTTTAATACATATTTATCTATTTATAAAATTCAAAATTCCTCAAATACTATTAATTATTTAATTTAACGCCTATTTATTCATTTTCCCTTTAAATATTGTTAAAAAAGTCACAATACTGCGCAATAGGACACTGCACGCATTTTGGTTTCCTGGCATTGCATATTGCTCTTCCGTGATATACCAGGCTGTTGCTGAATGCTGTCCAATCCTCCCTGTGCAGTATCTCCATCAGATCAAATTCTATTTTTTCAGGTTCCTCCTCCTCTGTTAATCCGATTCTGTTTGACAATCTTTTGCAGTGGGTGTCGACTATTACCCCAGGAATTTTATATATGTTGCCCAATACTACATTGGCGGTCTTTCTCCCAACTCCGGGCAAGCTTAGTAAATCCTCCATATTGTCAGGAACCTTGCCTCCGAAGTCCTTTATCAACTTCTTGCAGCATTCGATTATATTCCTGGCTTTATTCCTGTAAAAGCCTGTGGGCCTGATATCTTCTTCCAGTTCCTCAGGATTTGCATTTGCATAATCATACACCGAAGTATACTTCTTAAACAGGTCCCGGGTTACAATATTCACTCTTTCATCGGTGCACTGAGCTGCAAGCATCGTAGCAATCAGCAGTTCCAGAGGTTTATTATAATCCAGGGAGCAGGTTGCTTCCGGATAGGTTTTGAACAATATTTCCGAAATTTTTTTTGCTCTGCTTTTTAAATCATCAATATTCCTCATGAGAGTACCTCCAGTCTAAACTAAAACTTTGGTTAATTAAATAAGGTATATATGCATATCATATCTTTATTGTTATAATTATACCATATATTTATGGATATACATTTGGTAATACTTGTTCAGGATATCCTGAAACATATTCCTTGATTCAGGGCCGAAATATTTGCTAATGGAGGCTTAATATGAAGAATAGAATCCTTCTGAGTGCAATTAATGCAAAATATGTCCACTCAAATCTGGCAGTCAGGTATCTGAAAAAGTTTTGTGAAACACATATAGAAGGAATTGTCATTGCCGAATTCAGCATAAATGACAACATCAGCAGCATCCTAAAGAAGCTGTACTGCTCCGATGCCCGTATATACGGCTTTTCCTGCTATATATGGAACATCAGTATGGTTCTCGACATATGCAGCAGTTTGAAAAAAGCCAGGCCGGAAGCTGTAATAATTCTTGGAGGTCCTGAGGTATCCTACGATGCAGCAGATCTTCTTTCAAAATATTCCTTCATTAATTATATTGTCATCGGTGAAGGAGAGGCTGCCATGCTTGATTTGCTTTGCTTCCTCACTGCCGGTAAAGGCAATTTGCCGGGTATCTCAGGCATAGCATACCGCTCAGGAGCAGAAATCGCCATTACACAACCCAGGCCTGACATTCCTGATTTGGATGTGCTTCCTTTTCCGTATGACAATTTTGACGGCCTTGATAACAGGATTATATATTATGAAACCAGCAGGGGCTGTCCGTTTAACTGCCAATATTGCCTTTCTTCAACAATACGAGGGGTAAGGTATTTGTCAATGAACAGAGTGCGTCAGGATATCAAAAGATTTGCAGCCGCTGGAATAAAGCAGGTTAAACTAGTTGACAGGACCTTCAATTGTGATTTGGGCCGATCTATGGAAATAATGCAGTATATTATTTATCTTAACTCTTCGGTCAACTTCCATTTTGAGATAGCTGCAGACTTGATTGATGAGCGCTTTCTTAAGATCGTGGAAAAGGCACCGGATGGCATGTTCCAGTTTGAAATCGGAGTACAATCCACCAACCCAAAAACCTTGTCAGAAATAAAAAGAAAAATGGATTTTGACAAAGTGAGTCATAATGTTGCCAGGCTTTTATCTTTCAAGAATGCCCATATACACCTGGATTTGATAGCCGGACTTCCCTATGAGGATATGAAAAGCTTCGGAAAATCCTTCAATGATGTGTATTCTTTGAAGCCTGACATGCTGCAGCTGGGTTTTTTAAAGCTCCTGAAGGGCTCCGGCATGAGAAAGGGCTGCAAAGGTTACAGCATACAGCATCATGACTTTCCTCCCTATGAGGTAATAAGCACCGCCTGGTTATCCTTTAAAGAGCTTATGGAGCTAAAGGATATTGAGAATGTGCTTGAGCAGTATTACAACAGCGGCAGGTTCAGGCATACTCTGGACTTCCTGCTTCAGGCAGCGGAAATTGAGCCTTTTGATTTTTACCGCAGGCTATCGGACTATTGGAATCAAAAAGGCCATTTCAATTCCTCGAAAAATGTTAATGATCTGTACACCATTTTGAAGTGCTTTGCTGAAGATGCATTCATAAACAGGCTGGATCAGGAGCAGTTCAGCTTATTGAGCGAATATATGAAACTCGATTGGCTGCTGTATGTCAGAAGCGGAAGCATGCCAGCAGCGATAAATAGATTCAATCATGCAAAAATAAAGAAAGAAATTCACGGATTTATCAAGAATAAGCTCATCGATATCGATGCCTTTAAGGACTTCAAAAACTTATCCCTGCGTGAGTTACTGAAACAGGTGGGTTATGAGGTATTTCTCCGAAACATATTTGCAGACACTCCTTCAAAAGATGAAATAGTAATGTTTTTTCCGCTAAGGCCAAGCTCATCAAAGAAAAGAATCGATTTCGTTACTAAACCTCTTAAGGAGATCATCATTCATTAATTTTGGTATAGAAGTTCATCAGACATCCCGCAGTAGTTTTCTGAGCCAGAGGGAATGTCCTGTTTGCAATCCTGAAAAATTTTTCTGAGGGATTCCTGATAAGTGAATATTTTGTATAGGCTTCCAAGGCTTCTTTTGCGTTTTTTTCAATATATTCAAAAGGATTTTCCAGGTATATTCCGCCTTCAATAACAGAATAATGCAAGAAATCATCATGAACCTTGTGAATCCATTGCTCATATTTTCTGTGGTTCTTTAACAGTCTTACGCTTCCGTGCTGCGGAATTGTGGCATCTTGTACCAGGTGCACGGCGGCGCCCAGGTAGAACATTGCTTTATCCTTATCCCCGCAGTCCCAGTGCACCAATGCGCAGCCATAGTACTTCCGGAATAAATCCTTTGATGACTTGCAGCCATATAAACCTCTGTGAGTATAGGGGTTGTAGAAATGCTCCCTGCTCTTGAAATCCTGATCTGCCCAGACGGCTCCGTCATTCAGACAGCCTTTGTTTAAGGAAAAGAATTCATAAGCATCTTGAAATCCGTCATTTTTAAGTATTTCAACGGCTTTTTCATTAATAAATACATGAACCTCGCATAAGGTCTTTTTGAATAGCTTTTTCAGAGGGTTCACGGCCCATAATATCGTCTTGAAGGTCTTTCCGTAAGCATGTTCTATGGCGCCCATTCTTTCATCTCCTCATACGCTGCTTACCAAACATCATGTATGTATGTTTTGCACTTTATGATGACACCATGTATGGCATTCCCACTTTACAACTATTTACCAAAAAGCTATAATAATTACAGATTTGTTTTATGTATGTCTAATTTTATAAATATATTATGTTTTGTATTATTGTAACTGAAGTCTTATGGAGAAATAATCTGACATAGTATTATTATATTGTTAAATAATACATAGAATATACATGTTTAAATTCACTCAACAGGAGGCGCTATTAATGAAAGATCCCCGGATTACGCAGATGGCTGTTAACCTTTTAAATTATTCCGTCCAGCTTAAACCAAATGAAAATATCCTTATCGAAGTATTTGACTCCGGCGAGGAGCTTGCTTCGGAGCTTATCAAAGAAGTCTATAGAATCGGAGGCAAACCATACCTGACAGTAAAAAACAGAGCTCTCATGAGAGAATTGATACTGGGAACAGATGCGGAGCACATGTCCAGGACTGCACACTATGAAGCGGAAAGAATGAAGGATATGCAGGCATATATAGGAATAAGAGGCGCTTACAACACTTCTGAATGGTCTGATATTCCCAGTGACAAGTTGGGGCTTTATCAATCCTACTGGTCGAAAACAGTGCATACTAATATCAGAGTAGCAAAAACAAAATGGTGCATAATGAGGTATCCTAACAATTCAATGGCGCAGATGGCCAATATGAGCAAAGAGCAGTTTGAGGACTTCTATTTCAACGTTTGCAACCTGGACTATTCAAAAATGTCCAAGGCTATGGATCCGCTGATAGAGCTCATGAATAATACCGACCGTGTCAGAATCATAGGAGTTGGCACAGATTTAAGCTTCTCAATTAAAGGGCTTCCTGCAATAAAATGTGACGGTAAATCCAACATTCCCGACGGAGAGGTCTATTCAGCTCCTGTAAGGGATTCTGTAAACGGTTATATTACTTATAATACTCCCTCGGAATATCAGGGATATACTTATGAAAATGTAAGATTGGAATTCAAGGATGGAAAAATCATCAATGCTGCTGCAAATGACACCAATAGAATCAACCATGTATTCGACATCGATGAAGGTGCAAGATATGTGGGAGAATTCGCATTGGGTGTTAATCCATATATAATTAAGCCCATGAAGGATATCCTCTTTGACGAAAAAATTATGGGCAGCTTCCATTTCACTCCCGGCAGCGCTTATGAGCACTGCTTCAATGGTAATAAGTCAGCCATTCATTGGGATCTTGTAAACATACAAACCCCGGAATACGGCGGAGGAGAAATCTGGTTTGATGACTTACTCATAAGAAAAGACGGAAGGTTCATACTTCCGGAGCTTGAAGTGCTGAACCCCGAAAATTTGAAATAACTTTAAAAGGCCATAAAAAAAAGAAGAGTGCGTCGTGAGGACACGGCGCATTATTCTTATCCAATGGCGTTCAGCAGGTTTGTCATTTCAATAGCTGTCATTGCTGCATCAAAACCCTTGTTCCCCGATTTTGTTCCTGCCCTTTCAACAGCCTGTTCAATGCTTTCAGTTGTGAGAACTCCAAAAATTACCGGTAATCCTGTATCCAGCATTACCTTGGCTATCCCTTTGGATACTTCGCTGCATACATAATCAAAGTGAGGTGTGGAACCCCTGATTACCGCTCCGAGACAAATCACCGCATCATACCTTCCGGTCCTTGCAAGTTTTTGTGCGGCCAGCGGTATCTCAAAAGCACCAGGAACCCAGCTTACCTCAATATTGGACTCGGGACAGCCGTGTCTTTTAAGTCCGTCTATACAACCCCCAAGCAGCTTGCTGCTTATGAATTCGTTGAACCTTCCCACAATAACAGCAAACCTTCTATCCCCTGCTGTCAGATTACCTTCGTATACTCTCAATTTTATGCCTCCTCTTATATATTATGGAGCATGTGCCCCATTTTTTCCTTTTTAGTAAGCAGGTATTTCTCATTCCTTATGTTCGCATCCATCTCAATAGGAACCCGCTCCACAACTTCAAGTCCATATCCTGCTAATCCCTTAATCTTCTTTGGATTGTTGGTAATCAGCCTTATCTTTTTTATACCGAGATCCTTAAGAATTTGGGCACCTATACCGTAGTCCCTTAAGTCTGCGGGAAAACCCAGGCGTTCATTTGCCTCAACTGTATCAATTCCCGTATCCTGAAGCTCATAGGCCTTTATCTTGTTAACAAGTCCTATTCCCCTGCCTTCCTGCCTCATGTACAGCAATACCCCTCTGCCTTCTTTTTCAATCATTGCCGCTGCTTCTGCCAGCTGCTCACCGCAGTCGCACCTTATGGAACCAAAGGCATCACCCGTCAGGCACTCCGAATGAACCCTTACCTTCACAGGCTCCTCAGTAGCCACATCTCCCTTGACAAGAGCTACATGATGCTCACCGCTTATTTTGCTCTCATAAGCCATTACCCTGAATTCCCCATATTTAGTAGGCAGTAAAGCATCTGCAGCTTTGTATACCAGTTTCTCCTCACGGCTTCTGTATTTTATAAGGTCGGCTATAGTAATTATCTTAAGCTTATGTTTTTTAGAATACTCAAAAAGGTCAAGAAGCCTTGCCATTGTTCCGTCATCCTTCATTATCTCACATATAACCCCCGCCGGATAAAGACCTGCCATTCTGGCAAGGTCCACGGCAGCCTCAGTATGCCCGGCTCTTTTAAGTACACCTCCCTTTCTCGCCTTTAAGGGAAATATGTGCCCGGGTCTGGTCAAATCCTCCGGTTTTGTATCAGGATTCACTAATGCCCTTACCGTATCAGCCCTCTCATATGCTGATATTCCGGTAGCAGCACTTCTGATATCAACTGAAACTGTAAATGCTGTTTCTTTTAAGTCGGTGCTGTTTCCTGTCATTTGTTCTATTTTCAGCTCCTTAAGCCTTTCTTCGGTCATAGGAACACAAATAAGCCCCCTTCCATGCATAGCCATGAAGTTTATTGCTCCCGGAGTTACCTTTTCAGCTGCCATGAGAAGGTCTCCTTCATTTTCCCTGTCCTCATCATCCACTACAATTATCATATTGCCCTTTTTTAATTCATCCAAAGCTTCTTCTATTCTGCAGAACATTTCCATTCCTCCTAAAAACCGTTTTCCAGCAGGTACTCCATGGAAATACCGCCATTACTGTCCTTTCCCGTGTAATTCATTAACTTCTCTATATATTTGCCTATTATGTCGCATTCAATATTCACACAATATCCGACCTTCCTGCCCGACAATGTGGTGTAGTCCCGAGTATGCGGTATCAATGCTATTTTGAACACCCTCTCGTCCGCATATTGTACCGTAAGGCTTATGCCGTCCACCGCAACGGAACCTTTGTGTATCACATATTTCAGTATTTCGTTATTTGCAGAAATGGTAAACCATACTGCATTATCCTCTCTTTTTATTTCCTGTATTGTTCCTGTTCCGTCAATATGGCCCGTCACTATGTGCCCTCCGAACCTTCCGGAGGGGGAAAGTGCCCTTTCAAGGTTGACTGAATCCCCGGGCTTCAGATATTTTAAATTCGTAGCTCTCACAGTTTCCGGCATGACATCAGCTTCGAAACTGTTTTCTGACATGGCTGTGACAGTCAGGCAAACGCCGTTTACACTAATGCTGCCACCCTTCATAGTTCCCTCAAGAATATTTTTGCATTCGACAATAAGGCTTACAGATTTTCCCCCCTTTCTTATGTTCCGTATTTTTCCTATTTCCTCGACAATTCCAGTAAACAAATCAATTCACCTCTCCCAAGGTACATTTATATATCCTTCAATAAGGACATCCTGGCCAAAAACACTGATACTCCTGTGTTTGAGCCTATAACCATTTTCAATAAGGCTGACCCCTTCCCCCATCACCGGTGTCGGTGCAGTTTTCCCCCCTATTACTACCGGTGCAATGAAAAAAGCCACCTTGTCTATTAAACCTTTCTCCAGGAATGCGGCTGCCACTGTACCGCCCCCCTCAATCATAAGGCTGTCGATACCTCTTCCCGCAAGTTCCTTTAAAAGCTGTCTTATATCCACCCTTCCATTTCTTTTATCAGTGGTTATTATTTCCGCACCCTTGCTCTTCAATTGCCTGCGCTTATCTTCTGTCATATCCTCTGTGGCTGCTATTATCGTCCTCCTGCTTTCATCTATATTCAGTACATTTGCATCAATCGGTATTCTTCCTCCTGAATCCATTATTATCCTTACAGGATTTCTTGTTTGAACTCCCTCAATCCTTGAGGTCAGTTCAGGATCATCCCTTATGACTGTATTGACACCTACCAGTATGGATGAATATCTGTTCCTCAATCTGTGGACATATGCCCTTGAAAGCTCGCCGCTTATCCATTTGGCATCTCCTGTCCTTGAGGCGGCCTTCCCGTCAAGAGTCATTGCTGTCTTAAGAAGCACAAAGGGTGCCTTTGTTGTTATATACTTTATGAAAATATCATTCATTTTCAAGGCTTCAATATTCAGAACTCCTACATCGACCTGAATTCCGCTTTCCCTGAGAAACTTTATGCCCCTTCCCGCCACTAAAGGATTGGGGTCTTCCATTGCCGTAACCACACGTTTAAACTTCCTTTTCACAAGTTCCTCGGCGCAGGGGGGTGTCTTTCCGAAGTGGGAGCAAGGTTCCAGATTCACATATATTGTAGCTCCTTCAACAGATTCTCTTGAATTCATAATGGCATTTATCTCTGCATGGGGCTCTCCCGCCCTTTCATGCCATCCTTCTCCAATAATTCTTCCGTTTTTTACAATAACAGCACCCACAAGCGGATTCGGGCTGGTTTTTCCATTGCCTCTGACAGCCAATTCAAGAGCCCTCTTCATATAGGTGGCATCTTCCACTGCAATCACTCCTCTTTTTTTACTAATGGTTATTATTCCATATTTGGAACGAAAAAAACTAAGCCCTGAAGCAAAATAACTTCAGGGCTCAAAAATATGCGCAAATAGATAACAACCTGCACCTTCTTCCATCCAGACTTTACTGTCGGCCTCGGAATCTCACCGAATCTGCTGATGATGCACTAAGCACCACCGGCTCGCGGGCTTTACCGCCGGTAGGGAATTTCACCCATCCCTGAAGATCACATAATATTAAATTCATAAATAATTATAACCGCAGCTGGTATATTTGTCAAAAGTCTAATTGCTGTTCTTTATTACATTAATCTCTGCCTTAAGATGCATCATATCCTTTTCCAGCAGCTTTTCGCACAGGTCCTTAAAAATTCCGTCTATATCGTTAAAGGACCTTTCTGTCTCAGCCATCAGCCTTCCGATTTCTTCCGAAGACTCCTCAAAGCTTGACAGTTTCAGATACTTTTTCACTATTTCACCAAAAGCATCAATATAGTAATAGAAAAACTTCCTG
>Ga0208695_1003038_pt1 | contig 11693 bp, 13 predicted proteins | sample AD_UKC111_MetaG_FD_184449 | JGI IMG/M metagenome (GOLD analysis project Ga0208695, IMG submission 184449) | Active sludge microbial communities of municipal wastewater-treating anaerobic digesters from Hong Kong - AD_UKC111_MetaG (SPAdes)... | ecosystem: Engineered > Bioreactor > Anaerobic >... | reverse complement strand
GGCCCGTGCCGACGTGTTCGACTACATCGAGCGCTTCCACAACCCGCGCATGCAGCGTCGACTGGACGCCAGGGATCAGGCGTTTACTCTCTTAACCCAACCGTCCGTGAAAACGGGGTAGAACCCAACCAGATTGAATGGGCGGAGGGTTGGACACAGCGTCAGATCGAGCGTGGATACGCTCGCGACCAGCAGGCCAAGGCTGCCTATTTCCAAACACAGCAACCCGAAACCGACCTCAAACCAGTACCTCCCGCGCCCCAGGCAGAAGGTGCCTGGAAACGACTCCAGCGCCGGTGGAATGAACGTATCGGGAGATTTTCATGAAGCGAGCCGACGCTACCGACGCCTACGATGCACGACTTCAGGCCAAGGAACTGATCGAAAATTTCAAAGCGGGATCGATGGCGACCATCCAGGTTGTGCAGGCGCATGTGCGCGGCGAAGTGGATATGCGCCAGGTGGCCTATGTGTTTCGCATGGCGATGTGCTGGATCGCGATCAGCCTCAGCAAGTTCACGGAATTCTGGGCACGCTATGGTGCGCTTGCACCTCCAGAGCTTGCGGATGAGGCCAAGCAAATTCTTAGAGTTATTCGGGAACGAAAGGTCGATGACTTCCGCAACACCGTAGCAGCACACATGCTCGATCGAGGTACGCGCAATCCGGTGCCACTAAATCAGGTCCAGGAACAGGTCATGCGGATCTGGGGCGGGGCCGATCCGGAAGCATTCTTGCTTTGGTTGGAAGATCCCATCGATCATTCGCCACACACGGTATGCGCCACGTTGCGCCGCTTTCGAGCGCATCTGAAGGCAAACTTCGAGCTCGTCGAGCCGCAGTACGTCAAGGAAGCACCCAAGCTCTACTTGGCAGAGGAAGAGGACGACTAGCACCACCAGGGACGGGGGTGCCCAACCCTAGAATTTATTGCGCTTGATCGTCGTTGACACTCGGAGGCCGCATGCAAACTGTCGATACCGCGTTTAACGTGAAGTCCGTGCAGTGGACCTATAGCGCCTCTCGAGAAATCCGAGGTGATCGAATGCTGCCCGCTCCGGTACGCACCGGAGTTCAAAGCATGATCGTTGCCTGCAACGCCTGCGGTGAGGCGTGGAAAGCAATCGAAGGGGAAGGGCCTGGGAAGTACCAGCCCGTCATTGGTGCACTCTATTTGACCTGTCGTGGATGCAACTCAAGCGCGCCGATCGCGATGAGTTCGCTGAAGCAGGTGGGTTGAGGCGCACGGTCGATATTTCGAGTTTTCGCAATCTAAATTTTCTTTATAGACAGATACTTACACGCCAAGTGAGCGTTTTCGGCCATTTGCCGGCCATCCCTCCTAGCGTTCGACCTCTAAATGAGGCTGATCTTGTGGCGGCGTGCAATCATCGCGACAACGTTCTGCGCGTCAAGCAGCCACGCGCCTTGCAGCATGCGCAGTATTGGTCTTCGGCGGTTCACGTAGACGCCTATCGTAGCCTTTCCGACGTGCTCTACAGCGCGATGCTTCCCGCTGCTTTCGCCAAAGTGAAGGCGCCTTTTTTCATGGCTTATTCCGCGAAGGATGAAATCGCATCCGTCAGGGACATGCTTGCTATGTACAATCAGTTGGGAACACTTTCACGTCTGAAACGCAAGGAAATTTTCGCCGATGGCGCGCATGTCATCGCGTCCCCGTGGCGCTCGTCGGCAGCCGAACGGGTGTTTCGCTCGACCAAAGCGTTCCTTGAAACGGTCGCTGGAATTCCTGCGTCCGGCGATGCTGCTAGTTCTGCGGTTGTGACTGGCGCAGGATCGTAGCTAAGGCGCTTCTTGCTTCTTCAACGGCGGCACTCAGTTCGGCGAGCACGGTCTTTCGATTGCCAGCTAGTACTTCATCCGACATCGAACAAATTCGTCGGCAGCACGCGACGACGCGCATCGCACCTATCGTGTACGCGATTCCGCGAATTGCCCTCACACGGTCCCGAACTGCCTGCCATTCCTTCGATGCGCAGGCGGAGTCAATCTCCGATAGGTAGCGCAGCGCATCGCGAACGGACTCTAGGATTCGCGGTGGCGAGCCGTAGCTCATCCTCTGAGCTGCGTCAGCACTTATCACTTCATCGCTTTGGCTCGGCGGTAGCATGATCGGCACCACCGCAGCATGCGAGACTTGCTCGCGCACCTTCACCAACGCATCCAACAGCCGATGCGCTGATACTGGCTTGGTCAGAAACGCTGACGCGCCGGCGCTGTAGCACTCCATGCGGGTTTTTTCGGAGGCGTCGCCCGTCAGTACGATGAAAGGAATGTTCCAGCTTTGTCCGGTGCCCGTAAAGCGGCTGAGCTTCATGACGTTTATGCCGGAAGTTCTCGGCAACCGGAGGTCAACCAGCACGACGTCGAAGCTTTCAGCTTGCAGTTGGTCCAACGCCTCATCGCCGTTGTTAGCAATTACGATACTATGCCCAGCCTTTTCTAGAATTCCGGCGATCACCAGCTGATTGCTCGGCTGATCTTCGACCACGAGGATTCGCTGCGACGGAAGCAATTTTCGATGGCGAACGTATGGATCTCCCAGCGAAACAACGCTCGAATTCTCGACAACTTGTTCGGGGTCTACTTCGGCCGGTTCGGAAGGTTGGGCGAGCATCACGACGGGCAGGGTGATCTGGTAGACGCACCCGGCCGTCATGCGTGCCGCGTACGAAACATCGCCACCGAGCTTTTTCGCCTGCGCGCGGGCCACGAACAGATTCAGCCCGATCCCCGGCGGCAACTCGTCTCCATAGGGAGCGGCGAACACGAACGGATCGAAAATCTCAGCACTGGCCTGCGCAGAAAGCCGCGGGCCGGTGTGAGCGATGCTGATGTGGAGCGTACTATCGTTTGCCGGCAGAGCGTGCACGGTGATCTCGACGTAGCCTTTTTCAGTGAGGGCCACCGCGTGAAGCACGACATTGAGCAGAATTTGTCCTAAGCGCTCGACGTCAGCCATGAAGCGCGCAGGGCATCCCGGCTCCTGATGGGTTTCAAAATGGATTGACTTGCTGGCCAGGACGGGCGCTAGCCTTTCCGAGAGACTAGCGAGCAGCCGCGGCAGGTTGACATCGCCAACTTGCGATGGATCTTCCAGCGACGCCAGCGCAAGCAGATTGTTCGCTGTCGAAAGCATGTTGTCTGCCGCGCTGCGGATGACAAGCAACGGCTGACGCTGAGGCGGCGGTAGAGTGTTCAGCCCGACGCTTTCAACCATGCCAAGGATGGCGTTGAGGGGATTGCGAAGCTCATGGCCGACAAGCTCGACAAAACGGTTTCGTTCGGCACGGACCGCCGTCGCTTGTTCCTTCGCGTCGTGAAGCTGATGGCGCAGTCTGTATACTTGTAGCGCCATAGCGAGCGCGACGACGCCGAAGAACGCCGCCACGAGGATCGCAGCTACCATTCACCTTCCTCTGTGAACTTTCGACAGATTCAGACTCTATTCCTAGAACAATCGCTTACTCTACCGCAGATTCATAGCACAATGTTCCGTCCGAACAATGGTCTAGCCGATGTCGTCATCAAAATTCCACGTTTCTACGCAGGATCGGGTGGCAGCATATCTTTTGGCTATCGACAGCCTTCCACGCCCGTCCATGTGGTACGCGGCGGTGAGCTCGCGCACCGACGGAAGCACCCCTTCGGGCGTGTTCGCCGCACTCGATGAGCTTCGCATGGAATATCAAATTCGGATAGGCGAGCTCTTGGAAACCCAAGCTGGACCGTAGAGCCTGCTCGTGCCAGCACGAACTTGAGAAGCCCCCTATGCCAACCGAAAAAAAAAGGCAGCTCCGAACCGTGGACACGAAAGATTCCGAGTCGTCCATTCCGCTGGAAGAGCAAACCACCATCCGCATATCCAGAGAGCTGCGCGAAAAGCTCAAAGCTATTGCACTAATAAAAAGGTGCACTTTAATGTCATTGACTGAAAGTGCACTCGAAGAGTACTGCAAGCAATGGGAAGCAGCTTCGGGGCAGCGTCTCAGCAAATTCATGAATCCCTCGAAATCGTGACGTCGAGCAGACCTCAAGTTCACCTATAGGTGTGCAACGGGAAGGGGCGAAATTCGCCCCTTCCGTCGTTGAAGTCCAGCTCAGCCGTACGCCGACCAGCTAACCGGCCTTCCGTCCCACGGTCCGGCGCTGCTGTAGTCAGTCAGTCGCACCCGTCCTGTCTTGCCGGCGCGTTTGACCATTGGCTCACCGACATACTGCCCCTTGCATGGCATGCTGGTGCCCTGCAGCCATAGCGTATCCTTCCGTTCCTGAGCCAGCTCGCGTATCTCCACGCTGCGCGAACTTACGACGCGCGTAACTTCGTAGAAATCGACGTTGGTCTGCTCGTAGCCCCACGTCGAAACGAGAATGTCGCCGAGCTTGAGGGGATGGGTTTCTGATCGACGTTCGCGCAAGCGCTCGGCTTTACGTTTGGCATTCTCAGTACGTCCTTGGACCCATCTTGCGATGCTCTCGTCGCGCTGCTCGATCGACCTGTAACGGTAGTGAAATGCCGGCTTCAAAGCCTTACCAGCGAAGGCCACGCAGGCAATGCGATCGTTGGCCGTGTAATAAGAACTGCCATCCGGAAGATCGACTCTGCTGCCTGCAAACGTGGGACCAACATAGCTATCACGGATTGCCTGGATCTCGGACAGAGTGAGTTGCGACGGGTGAGTGAAACGCATTGACTGTGCTCCTGTGGATTGACGGCCCCTTGAGGCCGCGATGGACATCGCGGCCATGAGGACGCCCGCCGCCGCAGGGAAGTGCGCCGTCAAGGGTGAGCGTCAGCGAAAGACTGTTTGGCTGGCGCGGCCCGCAGCCGAAGGCGAGGACACGGGCCAAACAGCGGCCCTTGACGGGGGAAGCACAGCCCGAAGGCACGCGAGGAGCCGAAGGCGACGCTGCAAGCCGCCGTGCGGCTGAAAGATCGCTCTACGTATGCGCTAGAGCTTTATGCGTCAGCCGGAAGCTGCGCCTTCTTTGTGCGGGGCGGGGTAGGCGATGCCGCCACAACGAGCCGTTCTGCATCGGGCAGTTCAATCATTGCTCGCGCAAGTTCGGGACTCGCATCGAGCCAAGCATCGTACTCATCCCGTCGGACGTGAATCAGGCTGCGCTTTTCATCCTCCGGGCCGTGAAAACGGCTTAGAACCGGATGACCATCGCAGTTTGCAGTTAGCAACGTGAAGCTCAGAACGCCTTGATGCTCACCACGGCCCGGCCACCACGACCAGAGCCCGGCGACAGCAAACGCCCCGTCATCACGACCAATCGACCAGCGTACGGCTTTACCGGTCTCCCAATTCGGTTCGTAATAGCACTGCATGGGAACAAGGCAGAAATTGCCTCGTTTCCATGCATCCCGAAAGCTGGCGAGTGAAGCAACCGTCTCGCTTCGCGCATTCATGGTCGAATGCGCAATCTTCGGTTCCTTTGCCCAATGTGGCAGCAGCCCGAACGTGGCAAGTTCGAGTGCGCGTTTTCCTGTTCGGCCGTCACGGCGAACGATCGGTGCGAGTCGGCGCGGCCAGACTTCGCGCGAATCATAAGCGTCGTCCTGAACGTCTTCCGCAAGGATGGCCTCGACGTCGGCACGATCCGGACTACGAAAGTTCACACACATGAACGCCTCCCGATCCTGAGCCGGGCCGACGAAGGTCATCGAATGATTCCCCACTGAATCCTTCGATTACGTTGACATCGCCGGAGAGGATTACTCAGCAGATGAGGGCGGGGCAGTTATTTCCCAGAGCCGCAGCCGCGGAGCTCAGGTGTAGCCTATCCGCCCCGCGCGTCTCATGGCGAGCGACGGGGGCGAGCAAGTCTCTGCAACCTCGGACGTCCTCATGATCGCGCTCCTATCCTCTCCTGTTGTTCTCGTCGGCCCTGCGGCCGTTGACCCTCGTCGCCGGCGTCGGCCGCTCGGCACCGTTCGCGTACGGTGTGGCTTTCCTTCACCGGCCGAGGACTACGAGGACGATGCGGTAGACCTAAACGAGCTGCTGATTCGGAACGAACCGGCGACCTTTATCTACCGGGCCGCCGGTCGCTCGATGGAGCCGATGGGCATCTTTTCCGGCGACTACCTGATCGTCGATCGTTCGGTCGATGTCACGGACGGTGCATTGGTGCTGGCGGTGTGGGAGGGGAACGCGCCTGCATGCAAGATCGTGCGAATGCGGGAGGGACGCGTCGAGCTGCATTCGGCTGATCCCGCCGTCACCCCGATCCGCTTCGATCCGGGATCGGCCGTGGAGATTTACGCGATCGTCGGCATAGCGCGACAGGTTCGCCGCGGTGTTCGCGCTCGTTGACGGCAACAATTTCTATGCCTCATGCGAGCGTGTCTTCGATCCGTCGTTGCGCTCGGTGCCGCTCGTCGTCCTTTCGAATAACGACGGCTGCGCAATCGCGCGTAGCGCAGAAGCGAAGGCCCTCGGCGTCAAGATGGGACATCCCGCGCACGAGCTGCGGGATCTAGTGCGGCGTCACGGCTTGGTGATGCGTTCCGCGAATTTCGCGCTCTACGGCGACATGAGCCGTCGAGTTGTAGCCGTTCTGCGCGACCAGGCGCCGCGTGTTGAGGTCTACTCGATTGACGAAAGTTTCCTAGACCTGTCTGGCATCCGCGATCGACTCGCTTTTGCTCGGCAGTTGCGCGAGCGCGTCCACCGCTGGACCGGCGTCCCGAACTGCATTGGCATTGGACCGACAAAAACATTGGCAAAGGCGGCCAATAAGGTCGCCAAGAAAGGAGCGGGGGTCGTAGTCCTCGAAGATCTGACCGCGCAGGACGCGGCGCTCGAAAGCTTGCCGGTGTCCGACGTGTGGGGCGTCGGAAGCCGATGGACCGCCCAGCTTGCCAAGCTAGGAGTTTCGACAGCCGCGCAGCTGCGCGATGCGCCGCCCGATCTAATCTTGGAGCGCTTTGGTGTTGTCCTCCTGCGAACGCAACGCGAATTACAAGGGCTACCCTGCATGGGGCTCGAACTCATCGAGCCAGATCGCCAGCAGATCATGGTGTCGCGCAGCTTCGGCGAGCGAATCGAGGACCAAAGCCGGGTCGAGCAGGCGATAGCGACGTTTGCCACCCGAGCTTGCGAAAAACTCCGCCGGCGGGAACTGGTGGCAAGCGCTGTTACCGTGTTCGCTGAGACCGACGCGTTTCGCCCGGAACTGCGCCAGCATCATCCGAGCCGGACGACGGGCTTCGCCGTGCCCACCGCTGACACGCGCTTGGTACTACAAGCGATTCGGCGAATGCTCACATGTTTCTTTCGACCGGGATGCGCATATAAGCGCGCTGGCGTTGCCTTGTTGGAGCTGGCGCGGCCGGCAACCCTGCAAGGCGATCTTTTCGCCTCAATGACGATTGGCGACGATCGGTTGATGGCAACGCTCGATCGGATCAACCGGCGTTTCGGTCGCGGAACGGCGGGGTTTGCCGCAAGCGGTTGGCGCAGCCGGCCGGCTTGGGGCATGCGGCAGCGCAATGTCTCGCCGTGCTACACGACTCGATGGGCGGACGTGCCCGTGGCGCGCTGCTGAACAAGATCACCAAGGATCGTCGCGTAGTAGGATTTACGCATCAAAAAGTTTGATACGACTACCCTGCGAACGCTTTATACCGAGCTGCCACAATACGTCGATGTTCTTGAGATAGATCGCGACATCATCGTCTGCTGTATAAATTATTGAGTGCTCTCGGCTATCGACACTGTCTACTTCCCATGCCCAAGGATCATCAAGATTCTGGGCAATTTTCCCGACTTTGCTGCGGTATCGTTCAAATGTCGCACCGTCCCAAGCCTTAACGACTTCAGTCTCCAGTAAGACTGAAAGCGCACCTTTCCGTTCGCCAATGTATCGCACGGGTGCGAGTAGACCGCTGAAATAAAGCTCCCGGATAGGCTCAATGATCCTAGCATCGTGGTCTTCGTCCCAAATGATGGCGAAATCGAGAAGCGCGCCGAAATCGAGCTTCTTCATGAACTTGTCGTGCCAGATCGGCACACGTAGAACAGAGTAATGGCTACCGTGGCCGAAATTGCCTACGGGGTGAAGTTCATCATGCAGGGTCTGGAAGAAGGGATCGTAAGACATGGGCACTCCTTTCGGGAGAACTGCGGCTTCCGCCGCGGTGGCCTAGGCTATTTCGTAGCCTGGGCGATCAAGCAAGACTTTAGCACATGTCGCGCTCGCAGCAGCATGCAGCAAATATACGTGAATGTATTTTATGTAAAATAAGTAAAATTATACATTAAATTTACGGCTAACGCCACTTCGAAAAAGATCATGAACAGGACTTTGCTTGAAATCGCTCATCAACTTGAGCAGGCGATAGCCGCGTGCGCGACCATTGGTATCGACATTCATCGCGGCCGCATCGCTACATACGTCAAAACATTGCGTGACGCCGCGGACGAGCACGCTACGCCGCCCGCTCGCGATCTAATATGGGCTGCGGTTTGCGAGGCTTCCGACATCGAGAGCCTGGCTTTGCTTCCTCAGCAAGTTCTGCAGGGTTGCATTGAACGATTGCGGACTCTGCACACTGGCGCGGCCATGTATGTCGATGCTGACCAGAACGACCAAGGTCGTGATACTGCGTTTGAGCTACGCACCGCTCTAGCTTTTCATCAAGGCGGGGCAACCGTCTCAATGGGCGTTCCCTCCGATGTTGTAGCTTGCTTCGGCGAACATCGTGTGCTGATCGAATGCAAGCGCATCAAAACACTGGCCGCACTTCGGCGTCGGATTCTCGAAGCATATAAACAATTCTCGAATCATCGCCATCGTGGAGAAACAGCCCCGGGAATCGTCGCGCTCGACGTGACCCTTCTCGTCAATCCTGACTTTGGCATTCTTGTCGCTCAGAACGATGCCGAGGCACAAAACCTTCTTCACGCTCACGTCGAGCTGGCAATGGCGCAGGCTAGTGACGAGTTGCAGCGCGCTGCCCGCAATATACGTGTAGACGCCGGCATCGACGCTTTCATGATCCGTGTGCTCTGCATGACCGGCCGCCCTGATGGAACAGGCCAGTCCACTGCATGTGTTTGGCGCATTCAACCTCTCGTCCACGTTAGATCTGAGCGCTTTGCAGCGCTCTACAATTTCTTGCAGAACCTCCCGGGTTTCGAGCATGGGATCTATACGTTCGGCTAAACGTGGGCTTGACCTAAAGATCGGTTAGGTATGTCCCTCCGAAGGTAGCCGCCTTGACACTCTACTTGTAGAGTCGTAGAGTTCTCGCGTCCTCTACACGGACGTTAGGCATGTCAATTCCCTGCCCTGCTCACCAATCCACGGTTTCAAACACGCGCCCGCCCAAGGACGGCAGGCGCGTTCTTGGGCCGTTTCTGCCGCCTTGGAGACCATCCATGCTCAACCTGAACGCGCCACGTTCGACCGCCCTTCGTTCGTGGCACCAGCTTCGTCACAACCTACTCGCCCTTCTCGTGCTGATGCTCACGCCAGCAATCGCGCTAGCGGAAGTTGGCGAAGGCGCGGTCAAGAAGATCACCGACATCCTGACCGGACCGCTTGCCATTGGTGCGGCGACCCTCGTTGTTGTCTTCCTTGGCTACCGCGCTTGGGCCGGTGAAATCACGTGGCGTCCTGTGCTGCTCTTCGTGCTCGGCTGCATCTTTATTTTCGGTGCTGCGGAGTTCGCTGGCATGTTCACCAGCGGCGTCTGACGTATGGCGATCCAGCGCGACGTCGAACCTTTGTACTTGGCGATGACACGCCCCCCGATGATTTGGGGGGTTCCCCTCATGTTCGCTGGCCTGTCAGGCGTGGCTGTCTGCCTGTCTTTCATCTGGACGAAGTTTCTGCCGATGCTGGCGCTGTACCCATTCCTACACGCAGCGGGCTACTGGATGGTCGAGCGTGATCCGCGCTTCATGGAAATTTGGATGACGTGGAGCCAGCGCTGCGCTCGATGCCAAACGCCCTACTTCTTTTCGTACCACAAGGGCGACCTCGGTCATACGATTTGGATCGGTCCATCCGGTTCCGGAAAGACGACGGCAGCGTTGTTCACGCTTGCAATGGCGCAGCGCTTCGACCCGCGCACGATTGTCTTCGACAAAGATCGCGGCGCAGAGATCGCCGTCCGCGCGATGGGCGGCTCCTACAGCGTGATTCGCCCCGGCGAGCCGACCGGCTGGAATCCTTTTGCTTTTGAAGGCACACACCGTCACCGAGCATTCCTTCGGGACTTCTTGGTGCAGCTTGTTTCACGTCCGAACGAGCCGCTGAACAGCGATGACCGAGAAGCGCTTGCTAAGGCGGTCGATCGCATGTACGAGCTCGACCCCGAAGATCGCCGGATGGCTCGTTTGCAAGCCCTTGTGCCCCGTCGTTCCGGTAGCGACGGGATCGACCGTCGTCTTGCCGCTTGGTACGGCGCCGGCGAGTGGGCGTGGCTGTTCGACAATGAAACCGACAAGCTCGCTCTCAAAGCGAACATGCTTGGTTTCGATCTGACCTCGATCCTCAAAGACGTAAACGCCAGCGGCGCGACGCTGGCGTACCTGTTCTATCAAGTCGATCGCCAACGAGATGGCCGCCGGACGATCATCTTCGTCGACGAAGGCTGGTACACGCTCACGATCGGTGCTTTCGAGTCCACGTTGCAGGACTGGTACAAGACCGGCCGCAAGGACGAATTCGTTCTCAACTTCTCGACGCAGGAAGCGCGGGACGCGCTCCGCTCCGAGATTGGTCAAACCATCATCCAGCAAAGCGCGACGCACGTTTTCTTTCCGAATCCTAAAGCCACCGAGGAAGAGCTCATTCAGGGATGCAAGCTCTCTGAACGTGAGTTCCATCTGATCCAGAACGTACTGCCTGGCTCCCGCTGTTTCTTGGTCAAGCAGGGAACCGAATCGGCCGTCGTGCAGCTCGATCTGACGGGGATGGACGGTGACATCGCCATCCTTTCCGGACGCCGCGAGCGCGTCGAGTGGCTTGAATCTCTGCGTTCCCGCGTTGGGGACAACCCGGCGGCGTGGCTGCCGGCTTACTTGGAGCATGTCACCGGAGGTATCAAATGATTCGGAAACTGATTCTTACGCTTCTGATGGCTTTTTGTGCAAGCAACGCCGGCGCCGCCGGCTGGCCTGTTATCGATGTAACGAATTTGGTCGAAAACATCGAACAGGTCACGCAGAGCATCAAACAATACGAGCAGATGATCAAAGACTACGAACAGATGCTCAAGGACTACGAGCAGCATTTGAAGGACTACAAGACGGTCATCGGCTCGCGTGGGATGTCCCTCATCCACAACGGAACGTTCGAGAAGAACTTCCTGCGTCGCTACATGCCGTCCGATTTCGATCTCGCGATGAACATGCGTTACGGATCAATGGGTACACCGAACAACATCCAGTTCGAGAACTACTTAAAGAAGCTCGTCGATCGATACAAGCTGCCGGAAGTGACGCCCGCGTTCCAGTACGCCGTAGGAGCCACAGAGACGATGAAGAACGTCTATGACGACCGCCTGCGAGCGTCGCAAGCGAGCATGGCTGCCACGCAGACGGCGCAGCTCAACATCGACAGCCGACTTGGCACGATCGAAGGCATTCTCAGCGAAGCCGAAAATGGTGGTGCCGAGGACGAAGCCAACGATCTGAAACGCTCGGTCGATC
>Ga0208695_1003037_pt1 | contig 11694 bp, 10 predicted proteins | sample AD_UKC111_MetaG_FD_184449 | JGI IMG/M metagenome (GOLD analysis project Ga0208695, IMG submission 184449) | Active sludge microbial communities of municipal wastewater-treating anaerobic digesters from Hong Kong - AD_UKC111_MetaG (SPAdes)... | ecosystem: Engineered > Bioreactor > Anaerobic >... | reverse complement strand
ACCCTGACAAAGCTGACGAAAGATCATTAGATAATGATATCAAAAATAATTCAAAATTTACAACCGATGAAAATCCTGCAGAAGATTCTGAAAATTTCGAGATTATAAAGATTATCGAGGCATATCAGATTTTGAAAAGTCTTTTTATATAACAGTCTACAGTCGAAAGTCTAAAGTTATGGAATAATATTTTTATTAATGCAATCTATTGTCAAGAAAAAAGCTTAAAAATTCTTTAAAGCTTTTTAACTTAAATTTTTTCTTATCCTGTAAAATCCATATATTAAGGGTTATTTATAAATTGGTTTTAACATGCTTAAAGCCTTTTTACAATATTTCACGGCAAGATTTGCCATCGGAGCCTGAGATATGACATTACCAAGTTTTGAGACATTGTTACAGGTCTTAACCACTTTTTCGTTTTCTTCCCTTAAAATAAAAACATTTTTTATATATGGAACACAAAGTGCATCATAAGTGTTTTCAACACGTTTAAGGACTCCATCTTTCTTTGATACAAGACCAAGTTCGCATGAATAAAAATTCCACTGTGAGTTTACTTTTATATCTTTTTTCCCAAGAGCCACATCAAGCATGAGCTTCATTAGGTTGACCCCTGTTGCGTATGGATAAGTATATGCTGACATAAAACCACCAGATAACCTTGAAGCTACTTCTCCTATATAAGCTCTGGCAACCTTTTTACCGTTACTATCATTCTCGTATCTCACTCTTATATCACCTTTAGCTGCTCCCTGCACTATGCCTAAAGCTTCAATGGCTCTAATAAAAATATCCGAGGCAGCAGATACAAGGTCAGCTGGTAGAACAGAAGGCATAAGATGACCAAGTTCAATGAAATTTGGGGGATTTAATATAAATCTATCTGCAATACCCGTGATATGAACTTTTTTGTCAACAACAAGTGCATCAGCAGACAGTTCATAACTTTTAATGTATTCTTCAACTATGACTTTCTTATCTGTGGAATATTGAAAAGCGGTTTCAAATATTTTTCGTAATTCTTCCTTCGAAAATTCTTTATTAACAAGTTGCACTCCACGGGCTCCCATGTTGTCGGCAGGTTTCACAACATAATAATCTCTGTTCATCTGCCTTATGGATTCTAAAAACTGGCTAAAATCCTCCACCACACAAAAAACAGGTTGTGGTATGCCTTTTTCTGAAAGTTTAGTTCGCATTATCCCTTTATTTGTGGTTGCAAGAGCAACACCATAGGGGTTACCAGGAAGATTAAGCCTGTTCGCTATCTTTGCTACGGTTCTTGAAAAATCTGTACCAACAGTTGCACATGCAACAGGTTTATGTTGTCTTGCAACCTGAACTGCAAAATCAAGGCATTCTTCCTCAGCTTTAGTAGAAATGACGGCTTTTATTATTTTATCTTCAGAGTATTTCTTAAATGCAGGTGCATTTGAATTAATATCAAAAACAACAGGAATATAACCATTTTTATATACTTCATCAATAAATGGTATCTGAAGTATCCCCCCACCAACTATAAATACAACTTCATCTCTGGTTTCTCTGACAATTTCATAGAATGATTTAACTCGATCACTGGAACTTTTAATATCTATCATCTGATGATCTTCCTTCTTAATCGTTATTTTTTTGATATCACGAATAATTTACTGCAGATTTTTATCTCTTATCCAGTATCTTAATATTGAGTTTTATATCCTGGATAATGCTGCTGTCATATTCTCGTTAATATTATTTATATTAGGAGGGTTAATTTTGTTATATTGTGACTTACATTCTAAAAAATCTTATTCCAAAATAAAAACCAATGGTCACAAAGCTCATAGATTCAGGAAAATTTATGTTATCAGACCACCTTTGAAAATTATAGGAACTCACCTGAATCTCAAAGATACCATCAGTCTTTGAGCCCAACATTAATCCAACCCCTATGGAAAGTTTCCAGAAAAAAGAACCGTAAAAATTGCTCTCTGAACCACCAACTCCCAGATCTACCCTATCTATCATAAAGCTATAACCTACAGCTGCTATAGAATAAAGTGCGAAGGGTAAAGTGAAAGGAAACTTGATCCGCAGAGCTCCATATATTGGGAAATAAGCAAAACTATTTTCAATAGAATCAATCGTCCAGTTACCCAGGGTAAAATCAAGACCAAAACCATAAAATACTGCTTCATCAAAATCAACACCGAAAAGAGTGTTCATAGTGAAGCCTGCTGAAGGACCAAAAGGAGTTGTAAAACCAAGCGCAACAGATAAAGCCTTACCCTGAGCGAATGCTGTTGAACTTGAAAGCAAAAGCAAGGTTATTGAGAAAATTAAAAGATAAAAAAAGATTGAAAATTTTTTAGATTCTTCTGGAATTGTACACTTTTTATTTGAACTTTTATCTGCGTAAGTTTTATTATTTATCATACTGACTCTCCCTTTTTCTTTTCGGTTATATACAATTTTGCTTGAATAAGATAAATTTTATTTTATTATACCTTCTGTATTGACTTTTATCAAATTTTTATTTGATCTGAACTACTATTCTGTAGACCATAGACTTTTTTTTAACAAAAGATACTCAGTCACAGATCAAAAGTCTAACAATAAGTGAGAAAAAGACCTTCCCCAGCCTCTTGTGGTTTTTGCACTTTACCGTCAAAAGTCTAACAATAAGAGAGGAAAAGTGATAAAAAAAAGACTGTATAAGACTACTCTAATTTAAAAAGAATAAAATTTTTATGAAATCAAAAAAAATTGTTTTATTGAATTTTTTCATTTTATTTTTGTTTCTGTGCATTTTAGTTTTCCCTTCCGGTACAAAAATTGGTGTTATTGATGATCATACCTTTATATTCAACGATGGTAAAGCTATATGTTACCTTACAGAACCTGAAAGATATACATTTGGTGAATCTCCAATAGAACAGGAGATGATACGCCAGATAGACAAAGCCACCACATCAATAAAACTATCAATATTTGATTTTGACAACTCAAATATTTTAAATTCCCTTATTAATGCAAATAATAGAGGGGTAAAAATAGAGATAATCTGTGATATAAAAAATACCCCTTCAAAGATTGTTTATATTTTTGAAAAAATGGGGTGGCTTATAAACTATAAGTCAAAAAATCTTATGCACCATAAAATGATAATATTTGATGACTGCTGTGTTGGACTTGGCTCTATGAACTTTACAGTCTCCTGCATGTATGCAAACAATAATGATTTTTTCTTTTTTTATGATAAAGAGATAGCAGAGGTTTTTCTAAAATACTTTGAATATCTAAAATCTAATAAATACAGAGATTTCTTTAATTCTCCTATTAAACTTTCAGGCTTCACGTTTTTATTCACAAACTCAACGTATGATGTTAACAACATAATAGCAGATCTTATCTTAAAATGCCAGTACCGTATAATATTTGCCTATTCTACCTTTACAAACGGTTCAATAGCATCACTTATACTCGATTGTGTAAAAAACAAAAATCTATTTTTTCTTGGGATACTTGAGAAGCGAAATGCTTTAACAAAATATTCTATCTATCAATATTTTCTCGATAATAACATGCATATCTACCTTGATAGAAATGATTACTATATGCATCATAAGATGATGGTGCTCGATGATACAGTTTTAACAGGCTCTTATGCGATATCAACAAAATCTTTGAGCAATCCATCAAACAATTTTAATGATGAAGTTTTATTTTACTTTAAAGATGATGCATTTGCTGACTTCATATGCGATTATATAAAATCTCTTTTAATAAATTAGCGGCATTTATCGACAAAGACACACTTATTTTTTTAAAATTTTTATTAAAAAAATAAAAGCTTTCTCCTACCTTTTTATTCTAAATATTGCCAGACTTTTCAATATATTTACAGTATATAGCATCGATAATTTCGTTAAAATTTGAATAATCGAGCTTGTATTGAACACCTACTGATTTAAAACTCAAATCAAAAATATTTTTTATGACACCTTCGATTTTTTTTATGATTGGATCAATATTGCTTTCCTTGACCTGGTGAAGATAGACAAGTATTTCGTAATCTGAAATACAGCAAATCATATCGGTAAATCTTACATTTTCACAAATAATGTGCACTATCTCTTTCTTTTTCTCTTCCGCTATTTCATTGAACCTCAAAAGGAGTATACTAAAAGGGTAATTGTACCTTTTACACTTTTCGATTTCGATATCCATAAGTTTTGAAAAAGCTCTATCAGAAAAAACCGGTAGATTATCAAAGTACAGGTTATCGTGCCAGAAGGAATCAAAAGAAAGTTGTAGATCATAATCAATAAGGCTGACTCTAAAATAGTGACCCTTATAGCAAACAATATCGCCATTTCTAAGCACCCTGTCCTCATCGGTTAGCTTAGAATCATTTATCAAAATATCCTCTTCCTTTTCGGCTTTGATGCAATAATTCTTTTTTCCACTGTCATAAAATATGGGTAAAATGATATTTAAAGTATTAAATGAAACATTTGAGAATTGTGATAAACAGGCGATGGTCCTTTTTTGACCAGGTTCAAGTAAACTAACAAACCCACCAATATTCATCTTTATCTTCCCGAATATAGACTTAAATAATTTTTACAATCTTTTAAAAAAGTTTCAAATGTTTTTTATATATCTTTGTATATCCGGTTAATGTATATTTTTTAGGCTCTTCACAGCTTTTATTTATAGTGCTTAACCGTACAAAAAAGCTAATAACGAAATAATGCTGCTAAGTTTATTCCAGAACTTTATATTCCAGAATTTTAGTTATTTTAATAAATTCTTTTTCCAGGACTTTCGACTTTTGACTGTGGCACCCATGCTTAGTTGCACAGAGTCTTTTTTATATAATTTTCAAAAGTTTCTATATCCTCTCTTGTATCTATAGAGATCAAGTCAAAATCAACTTTTTGAACGAATATATCATTGCCATTTTCAAGCCATCGTAATTGTTCAAGTTTTTCTATCATCTCAAGTTTGCCAGGCTTAAGTTCAACAAACTTTTTCAAAGCTTGAGGGCTGTATCCATATATTCCATAGTGCTTTAAAAAAGTAAAATCAAAGCTCTTTTCCCTTGGGTAAGGAACCGTTGCTCTTGAAAAGTAAAGTGCTCTACCCTCTTCGTTGCATACAGCCTTAACATGAGCAGGATTATTGAAGGATTCAATATTTTTCTCTTCTTTAGCCAATGTAAATATGCTTCTTTGAAAAATTCTTTTATCAAATTTTTCTACAAAATCGATAAATGAGCTTACATATTCTGCCCTTATGAGTGGTTCATCGCCCTGTGCATTTATGATAAATTGATATTTTTTCCCAATTTTTCTATATGCCGCAGACACCCGATCCGTTCCCGATGGAAGCTGCGGATCTGTGTAAATTGCAGGGATCTTGTACTCATCACAAAAATTTAGTAATTTCTGGCAATCAACGGCAAAATAGAGATCCCACCTGCTATTTTCCTTCAGAGCATCATATATCCACCTTATCATTTCCTTATCTAATAGTTTTGCCAGAGGTTTTTCTGGTAATCTTGTAGAAGCAAGCCTTGAAGGAACAATAACAACTGTTTTCATAAAGTTTCCTTTAAAATAATTTTGGTAAAAATATCTTCAAAATTATTCTCGAAATTATCTTAAATTTTCATTTATAATTTTAATGATTCAATAGTAATTTTGCCTGAAATATATTAAAAAATTATTTTTAAAATTTAATCTTTTTTATCTATATTGAGCTTACTTAAAAACTCATTGACTCTTTATTTTATAATGTTTATATCATCGAATTTTTCTTTTAACTTTTGAAAAAAATCATCATCATTCATTATCTCAACAATTTTTTCTATATCTTTATAGTATGGATGATCATCATATTTTAAATTGAGCTTTTCTTTAAAGTTATCTGCAATAAAAGTTGAAATTAAAGAGTAATCTTCACTGTAGAACTGCATTGCAAAAAGGTTTGAGAGAAGCTCAATGGCGATAACTCCGCAGGTATTTTTAATGATCTCGTTGCACTTTATTACCGCATTTGCACCCATGGAAACATGATCTTCTTGATTGGCAGATACTGGAATAGAATCTACCGATGCAGGATGAGTAAGTGTTTTGTTGTAAGAAACCAGCGAAGCTGCGGTATATTGAGTTATCATCAGCCCAGAGTTAAGCCCGGCATCATTAACTAAAAAACCCGGCAAACCTGATAAAGCAGGATTTAATAATCTCTCAATCCTTCTTTCAGATATAGATGCCAGTTCTGAAATCGCAATTGATAAAAAATCAGCATAAAGTGCAAGGATTTCTCCATGAAAATTCCCCTGTGAGTATATTTTATCGAGGCCAAATATAAGAGGATTATCTGTTACGGAGTTCATTTCAACTTTAATCATCTCAATACAATCATATATAGCGTTTAGCACGGCTCCATGAACCTGAGGAATGCAACGTAAAGCATAAGCATCCTGAACCTTCGAGCAACTTTTGTGTGACTCTATTCGTTTTGATTCTGAAAACCATTCCAATATCCTTTTAGCAACATCTATCTGCCCTCTATGAGGTCGAACATTTTGTATCTCAGGCTTAAATGGAGTTAAAGTCCCGTTAAGATTTTCTATACTGAATCCACCACAAAAATCAGCCCAGAATTGCAACTTTTCAGCTTCAAATATGTTGTTTATATACCATGCACTCATATAAGGTGTTCCGTTAATCAAAGCAAGCCCTTCTTTTGAAGAAAGCTCAATAGGTTTAAGATTCCTTTTCTCAAGATAGCTTTTTGCATTGACTCTTCTACCATCTTCTATAAACTCTCCTTCACCAATAAGTGCCAGAATGATGTGGGCTAATGGTGCAAGATCGCCTGAAGCTCCGAGAGAACCCTTTACAGGCACAAAAGGATATACATTGGCATTTATGGCATCTTTAAGTCTCAAAAGTGTCTGTCTGCTTATTCCAGAGTTACCAGCAAGCATAGAATTTAGTCTTAATACCATGGTACCCCTAACTATATTATAAGGTGCAGGATCACCAAATCCAACACTGTGTGATCTTATAAGGTTATACTGAAGTTGTTTTAACTGATCTGCATCTATCTTTTTAGACGCAAGAACTCCAAAACCGGTATTTATACCATAAACTACCTTATCGGAACTTGTAATCTGGTCTATTATCTCTCTAGCTCTGTCCACCCTTTTAAGTGCATCTTCGGAAATCTCTATAGAAGCTCCGTTATAAACTATATTATGATATGATTCAATGCTTAGTTTTCCATCTAAAACTTCTATATGAGATGAATGCTTTTTGTTCTCTTTTTTTTCCATCAACAAACCTCCAGATTATTAATTTTTTTTCGATAAACTTACCGGAAATTTGTATGTATGGCTAAGAGATTCAAAAAAGTGAATAGCGAGAACATAAAATTTCCGGATGAACTCTCATAAAACTTTTGTTAATAGATCTGTTAGAGAATATCATGCTAAAACTATTCAACCAGCAAAATTATAAAAATCAATTCCTTAATTCTGCAAAGTTTATCAGCAAAAATTTAAATTAACCTGGCTCATCCGGCAAATTATCTTCGCACTCTTGGCTAGTTTGCATGGCCAGACCATAAAGAGAAAAAATGCAAAAAGTCTAAAAAGCTTATATTAACCGAAGTACAATTCAATTTCTTATCATTCCAGATAAACTGGATGGTTAATTTGAAATATTGTGCAATTTTAATTGACTAATTTATAAATTTGTCTTTTATTTTATAAATTTAATAGGAGATTATCTATGAAGTATAAGGGGATAGACATAATCTCGTTACATGATCTTGACAGATCTTTTTTAGACTATCTTATGAAAAAAACAAAAGAAGTCAAAGAAGGGAAGTGGCAAAATGCCTGTAAAGGTAAGATTGTCGCTTCCCTTTTTTTTGAGCCATCTACAAGGACTAAGCTCTCGTTTGACACCGCAATAGCACTGACTGGAGCTTCAGTAATAGGTTTTTCTTCTGCTGCAGCATCTTCCACTTCAAAAGGAGAATCGCTGTCCGATACCATTAAAACGATAGATCAATATGCAGATATTATTGTCATGCGTCACTCAGTAGAAGGAGCAGCAAGAAGAGCAGCTGAAGTTGCTAATGCACCAGTTATCAATGCAGGAGATGGCGCCAACCAGCATCCAACTCAAACATTTCTAGATCTATTTACTATATTTGAACTCAAAGAAAGAGTTGATAATCTAAAAATAGGACTTATGGGTGACTTAAGATTTGGTAGGACCATTCATTCACTTGTCATGGCTCTATCATTTTATAACGCTGAACTTTTTCTTATATCACCTTCTATTCTTAAACTTCCATCATATTATCTTGACTATCTGGAGAGTAAAGGGATCAAGTATCACGAACTTGAGGACTTTACAGAGGTTGGTAATGAGCTTGATGTTCTATATTGCACCAGGATTCAGAGAGAAAGATTTGCAGATCCTGTTGAATATCAAAAAGTTGCAAATAGCTATGAAATCTCAAGAGATAACATCGAATCACTTGCTAAAAACACTATAATCCTTCATCCTCTTCCAAGAGTCAACGAAATATCACAAACTGTTGATGATGATCCTCGGGCTCGATATTTTTACCAGGCAAAAAATGGAGTTTATACAAGAGCTGCACTTCTTGGAATAGTTGCAGGTTCGATAAGTTAGTTATTATTATTTTGTATGATGGTAAACCCGATATTAATAGTTTCATCATTGAAGAGAAAGCAAATAAAACCAATAAAAAAAATTATAAGAAATGGAGAACTCAAAAAAAAGATCGTAAAAATGAATAAGGTAAAATAGATAAAAAGATAAAGAGGAGAGATTAAAAAGATGAAAGAAATATATAAGGTTTACAGGATAGAAAATGGTACCGTGATAGATCATCTCCCGGCTGGAACTGCTTTAAAGGTAATAGAAATAATAGGTAAAAATTCCGATGATTTTATTGCAATAGGGATGAATCTTGATTCTCGTAAAATTGGTAAAAAAGATCTTATTAAATATGAAAATAAATTTTTAGCCAGGGATGAGACCGATAAATTGGCCTTGCTAGCTCCTGGAGCATCAATAAATATCGTGAAAGATGGAATGGTGGTTGAAAAGAGAAAAATATCAATACCAGCCATATTAAAAAATATAATAGCCTGCAAAAACCCGAATTGCATATGTAATCTGGAAAAGGTTGAAACAGAGTTTTATCTTACCAATGAAGAAAAAAAACAATATCGTTGCAAATATTGTGAAAGAGAGTATGAAATAAGCGATGACTTCTTATTCTGATAAGATAATTATTTCTGAAATAATTAACCTCAATGGCGACCTTGCACTTATTTCAAATAACACTTTTTTTAAACCTTCACAATCAAAAAGTGTTTCTGATATTGGAAAGATTGGCCAGTTCAATATCATTGATGTTAAAGAGCAGGGTTCTTTTTTTATCCATAAAACTTCGAAACCATATGACGAATTTTCAAAAGATTGTAATATAAACTCGTATGGAGAACTTGTCTCTTCAACTCAAGATTCATTTGTTTTGTCTACAGCGAGAAAGGCGATTCTAAAAAAAGAAAAACTTATAGATTTTATCCAGAATAAACTTACATTTAACCTTATCGACTACTATATTGGCAGATTCGGATTACTTCTTATATTTGAAACACTTGATTATACAGCAGATAAATTTTTAACTTTTCTTTACAAAAAGATACTGGATAAAGAATGTGAAAATCTATTGCCATTTTTTATAAAGGCATTTTATAAATTGCAAGAAAAGACATTCATCTGGTTTTTTTTTCCTGAAGATCTATGCTTGATAGTTGATGAAGCAATTTTTACAGATTTTTTATCAAATTACGATACAACTCTTCTTTTTAAGCCCATTTTTGAAAGATCCTTCGGAATATCTACAATTAAATATGATTGCATCAATTACGATTTTACTCAAAATGATTTATTGAAAAATTACTTCAATAAGTCTGATTTGATTAAGAAGCAGAGTTTTTCAGACAGGAAATCTGGCTATTTTATTATTAACAAAGATAACTATTTTTTTATTGGAGTAAATAATGATTGCAGGATATTCAAAAAAGGTTCTTGTAAAGATGGTTTTGAAAATTTGTATCATGAATATGTGAAATTTAATAGTAACAGTAGATAAAAGGATTAATAATATCAGCAGGTAGCTCCTTTAATACTACCAGTAGAAAAACCTATAGACAAACTTGTCGAATAATTGTTTACCAATTTTATTATATAGATTAATGCTTGATGTTTATATTTTACAGGAAATACTATTTTACTTCCCAATACTTTATAATTACTTGAGGTAGTGCATCAATCTCTTTTAAGGCAAAAAAATATCAATCACTGGTTACAGCAATAATGATTTAAATTAATAATTATACAGATAAATGCATAAATAATTATTTAAATAAATATAAAGGAGTCGAGATGCTTTACAGAAAACACTTAGCTCAAGCTTTTACCTACAAGTCTGGAAGACCACCAGAAGATTTATTAAAAGCAAAGGGGATCAAGAAAATTTATCCATTAGCTTCAAATGAAAATTATCTTGGACCTTCTCCAAAAGCCCTTGAGGCGATCAATAAGGCTAAAAATGAGATCCATATCTACCCTGACACCCTTTGTAGTGAACTTAGAGAAAAAATTGCTAAACTTTATCATGTAAATGTTGATAACACCCTTATAGGAGCTGGATCTTCTGAACTTATAAGTATGCTATATACTGCTTTTTTAGAGCCGGATGAAAGAGTACTGAAGCCAAATCCATCTTTTATGTTGTATAAGGTTCTTGCAAGTTTTATGAATTTGCAATGTGAAGATTTTCAACTTAATCCAGATTTTTCCTATAATATTGATACCATTATCGAAAAGAATACTCCAAAAACAAAAATCATTATAGTTGTCTCCCCAAATAATCCTACAGGAACAATAATAACACAGCAGCAAATGGATAAGCTTATATCTTCTTTGAGAAAAGATCAGATTCTTGTCGTTGATGAGGCATATATCGAATTTAATGATGCAGAAAATAGTTATGACGATCTCATAAAAAAAGCAGTTGACGATAATTATGAAAAGAACATCATTGTACTGAGAACATTCTCAAAGGTCTACGCACTTGCTGGGTTAAGACTTGGCTATCTATTTGCTAAAAAACAGATTGTTGAGGGGTTTTTAAAAGTTTTAAAGCCATTTACAGTTACATCTTTAGCTGAAAAGGCTGGTGTTGCAAGTCTTGATGATACCCTTTTTGTTAATAAATCTATACAGCTGGTAAAAGATGGAAGAAAAAAATTCTATTCTGAGTTTGATAGATTAAACCTCGATTACACAAAAGGTTATGGAAATTTTATATTTATTAAAACTCTTGATATCAATAAAGTTTCTGAAGCTTTCCTTGAAAAAGGAGTTGTGGTTCGCCCCTGTGCTCAATTTGGATATGAGCAGGCAGTCAGGATAACCTATGGTGATGCTGAAGCAAACGATCAGGTTGTCAAGGTGATCAAAGAAAATCTTGACTTATTTAAAAGGAAATAGCCTTCGTTAGAATTAACTTTAACAACTATTTTTAATAATTAAACTCCTTTTTTAATTTTTTATTTAAGGATCTTGCTTTTGTGCA
>Ga0208695_1003035_pt1 | contig 11695 bp, 5 predicted proteins | sample AD_UKC111_MetaG_FD_184449 | JGI IMG/M metagenome (GOLD analysis project Ga0208695, IMG submission 184449) | Active sludge microbial communities of municipal wastewater-treating anaerobic digesters from Hong Kong - AD_UKC111_MetaG (SPAdes)... | ecosystem: Engineered > Bioreactor > Anaerobic >... | reverse complement strand
GCTTTTCTATAGAATTATGCATGATCTTGTTAATTTCTGGGATCCAAGAACCGTTTCTTTCGCTTTAATTGATTTTGCAAATGCTGTTTGTATCTCTGGAGATAAACCTAGATGTGAAATTTGTAGTTTTAGAGATATCTGTATCTATTACTCAAAACTGTAATCCATGCAGTTGTGATTCTTAATACCTTTCACTAAATTCTTTTTGAGAAACTGTATGTAAAAATATATATTTTTGTATCTTTCATGAAAATATAAATCTAGAGAACTGATTCTATAGAAAATTATTTAAACAAATTTTTGAATACTAACTTGATATAATATTGTGGAATATTTAACATATTACATTTTTAATAATTTCTTTGGATTTTTCATTCATTGGACATCTGGTGCGAGAATATGCGGGATAAATATATTGAAGAATTGATAAAAGAAGTTTTAGGACCCAGAAATGGATCTGAAGAAACAATGATTGGATCAGATCCTTATACTGAATACATCACTGGAGTTATTATTCCGAAGGATTGCAAACAAAGAGAACTTAGTCCAGATTCGGAAATTCTTAATGTTGAGGGTGATGATAAGGAAGCAGAAGATGCTGATTCACAGGAAAACACATTTTCAATACTCCCATCTGAACTTGATCCTCGTGTAAGATCTAAATCATTTGGAATATCTTTCTTAGTTAAGGGTAAAGATCCTTATTTGAAAGTCTGTGTAACTTGGGGAAGATATTTCAAAGAAAAACTTATTTCAGAAAATTCTAATAGAACGATAGTTGCCGAAACGGATTTTTCTTGGAAACGAAAACCTTACTGTAAAATTTTTAATCTCAATATGTCTGGAGAATCCTCTGAAAAAATAACTATTTACGAAGGAATAGATGGAAAAGTTGTATTGAATAGTAGGGGGATAAAGGTCAATAATTCACTCCATATTATTCTTAGTCTGATAAATGAATTAAAGATAGGAGATTGTTATGGAGATGAGGTGATTGAATCGTCTCTTTATCAGCCTTCTATACGTGTCATTCTTGAAAATGATTGTAAATTAGAGTCAATTGATTCTGAAGAAAATGATGAGCTTAACTTTATCTACAGAGAAAATCCTGTCCTAGCAAGAGGTCACATGTGTTCCTCTATATGGAAGGATGTAGATTATCAAGATAAATTTAATATTAAAGTATTATGGCCTGATGGTATTCATTTTGATAAATGTCGTGAATTCATAATTTGTGATGTAAGAAGTGAATTTGTTCCCCTTTATCCAAATCCAGCACCTATTTTTGAATGGACAAATTCTGAAATCTCGAATTCTCCAGTTTTCTCAGCTTTAAAGTTATCAGAAATGTGGGATGAAACAGAAATCAACGATTATTTAAATCCTATCCTAAAAAGTTATGAACAATGGATTCTGAAAAATGAAACTTCACTTGAGGATTTTTCTGAGAATGATAAAATTCTCGCAAAAAAGCTTATAGATAAACAAAAAATTTGCCTTAAAAGGATTAATAAAGGAATAAAATGCCTTCAAAATGATAAAGATATTCTTCTGTCATTTTGTTTTGCTAATAAAGTTATATGGTTGCAAAATCTCTGGAAAAGAGGCTGTAAACTGGGGGAAAGTGATATTGACTTTGTTTGGAGGCCGTTCCAGCTTGCATTTTTCTTAATGAATCTGGAATCTTTATCCAATAAAAACTCCGAATTCAGAGATTACGTTGATTTACTGTGGGTGCCTACAGGAGGAGGAAAAACAGAGTCTTATCTTGCAATGATGGCATTTGTTATGGTTTTAAGACGAAGAAATGCACAGGCAAGAATTCGGAATGGAGATAAAGATAACAAAGATATAACTGGGGCAGGAACTTCTGTAATTTCCAGGTATACATTACGTCTTTTAACTGTCCAACAATTTAGAAGAACACTTATTATGATCACAGCAGCAGAGTATCTGCGTGTTTTCACTAATCAGGGACTTTCTGGATGGAGGCCACAAAAGTGTTCTATATCTGAAGATTGGCTATACGGAACTGTAAGATTTTCTGTAGGAATGTGGGTAGGAGGTGGAGTATCTCCTAACCATCTTCGCGGTGAACAAGGAGCGATTAAAGCATTACAAAACAGTTCATCGTCAGAAGGTGAACCTGCTCAGATCGTAAAATGCCCAGTATGTGGTACTTGGCTTGCTGTCCCCAGTTCGGGTTTACCTGCCGGAGTTAATAAAATATATTTAGTAATTAAATATGAAAAAACTCTCTCTGAATTGAAGAGTCATGTTTCAAAGCTCACATCAGTATCTGATTTGATTACGGAAATTCAAGTTTTAGATGATAGATGCCTTAACAACTATTTCATAATGTATACTAAACTTGACAGCTCCAGAAAAGTTGACGAAAAAGAATTTGATGATATTATATCGAAAATTGAAAAAGAGCTTAACGTCAAAGTTGCCTCTTTCAGACCTTCACGATCTGGTTATTTCCCTTCATACAATGAAGTTGGAAGAAGAAAAGATTCACCTGTTGATTTCGAAATTTTTTGTCCGAATCCTGAATGTGATCTTAACAGTAATGTTAATCATAAGGAAGGAGTACCCTCCAATGTTTCTGGAAATTCAAAAAAGAAATTACCAGACGGTCTATTTGTGAAAGACAATGCTTCCCCGTTTGCTGAATATTCACATATTCCTATTCCAGCATATACTGTTGATGAACAGATATACCATAGATGTCCAACTATTATTGTAAGTACTGCAGATAAAATAGCGAGGCTGGCTTTTGAGCCCAGATGTGGTTCTATATTTGGAAATGTAAAAAAATATAATGGATTTTATGGTTATTATCGTGATGAGTCAGAAGAATTATTGCCAAAAAATTACACCAAAAATGCAATTTCAAAGTATTCCTCTAATGTAAATCCATTCCTTCCGCCTGATATGATAGTACAGGATGAACTTCATTTAATGGATGGACCTTTAGGTAGTATGTTTGGTATTTATGAGTGTATTGTCGATGGTCTTATACGCAAATCAGGTGGATCTCCAAAATATATTGCATCTTCTGCAACTGTTAATGATGCAGCGATTCAAGTTAAAACTCTTTTTAATAGACCTTTATTCCAATTTCCTGCATATGGTTTAACTTTCAAAGACAGCTTTTTTGTTAGAATGCCTGACTGGTCATCTGGATGGGATGAAAATAGACCTGGGAGAGTTTACATGGGAATCTATGCACCAGGAAGAGGTCCGTTAACACCGATTATAAGAATCTGGTCAAGGATGTTGCAAACTGGTGGAGAGAATTGTTCTGAAAAGGGCATTGTAAATTTCTGGACTCTTGTAGGCTATTTTAATTCTATTAGGGAGTTAGGAGGAAATAGATCACTTTTTAGAGAAGACATTATTGAAAGATTAAACAATATTTCCAAAGATTCAGTTCGAAATTTGGATGCAGAAAAAGTGGTCGAACTTTCAAGCCGGATAAACTCTACTGATATTCCACAGCTACTTGAAGAACTGGAACAGGGAAAGAATCGCACTATAAATGAAAACCCTGATGCTATATTCACTACATCAATGTTTGGAACTGGTGTAGATATTCCTCACTTATCCTTGATGGTTGTAAACGGGCAGCCCAAAACAACATCTCAGTACATTCAGGCAACTGGTCGAGTGGGAAGAGATCACGGAGCTCTGGTTGTCACATTTTATAAAGCTGGGAGAGCAAGAGATCTTAGCCATTATGAAATATTTACAGGGTACCATCATAGAATAAACATCGAGGTAGAATCTGCTTCGGTTTCTCCTTTTTCAGATGGATGTTTAGAGAAAGCAGCCGGTCCTGCAATTGTTTCATTTCTAAGAAATATGCCTGATCCCAGTTCTAGATGGTTTGCTGAATCAGGTCATACTATTCAAAATGAGGAGTCATTGAAAGACTTTGAAATTTTTTTGCGTACTTGCTTGCCTAGCGACGTTTCCAAAAAAGCGATTCAGTGTTTCCGTTCTCAGTATGATCGATGGCTTGGAATCTCACAAAAGCTTGGTTTCACTAAAAATTTGGTTTATAATGAGTATACTCTATATAGGCCTCCAGAAAAAAATGTAATACTTGGGGATCCAGCACATGAAAAGGTTGGTTTATGTGTTGTTTATAAAAACGCTCCACAATCTCTTCGTGAAATAGAAGAAACTACTGCGTTTGAGGTGTAAATATGACAAGGGAATTTCAGCATATAAGCAGATCGCAGTTTGTTCTTACTTATGGTCCGGGTTCCGTAATCGAAACTAAAAAAGGACCTCGGATTATTCCCTCACTGGAAAAGGGACTTGGTGAGAACTTTAATCCGGATACTTTTCGAAGATTTGAAATAGCAGAGACAAGGATTTCCAAGTACATTAAAAGCAGATCGGAAGAAAAAATAAATATTCGCATATTAGCTTTGCCTACAAACGCTGGACTTGGAAAGCAAAGCAATTATCGTGTTTACTCAACATATGTTTTCCCTGTGTGGAAAGTCTGCTATGGAAGAAGAGGAAATCATGCCCCCATTTTGTATGATGGATCTAAATGCCCTCTATGTGAAACTAACGATGAATCTTCTGCAGTTAGATTTGTTGCAGCATGTCCAGATGGTCACCTCGATGAAGTAAACTGGAATTATGCTGTCCATAAAAACTCATCATGTAAATCAGACTACTTCCGCTGGAAAGCAAATGGAAGTTCTCTAGAAGATATTATCATAGAATGTCCTATTTGTAGAGCTAGAAACAATATGAAGGAAATTTACAAAATGAATTTTTTCTGTAAGGGAAGAATTCCTGAAAGAGAATCTCCTTCTAGCGATTATTTTCCCATTTATACCAAGCCAGACAGGTCAAAAAATTGTGAAAAAATGATGAAAATAATGCAGAGGCAGTCAACTTCACTCAGGGTTTCTGAAACAATGACCCTTTTGACAATTCCAGAATTCGATAATCAGATATCAAGAATTCTTCAAAGGTATGATGTTTCAATAGCTCTTGATACAATGATGAAAATGCCTTCCGATATTTTTAGGATGGATGCTAATACTGTTATAGACTGGATTTCAAGTAGTCTAAAAGGAAGAATTCCTGATGATTCGCTTGAAGTTATAAGCAAAGAAATTAGAGAAAAAGGTGTATTAGAGTTCTGTGATCTTTATAAACGCTTAAACGATGAAAGCAAATCTTTCATGAGTTTAATGTATGAAGAGTTTGATTCACTGCTATCAGGAGCAGGAAGTTCAACCAAAAATTTTGTTATGGGGCATCCAAAAAAGATAATCTCACCCTCACCTCTCATTCCTGAATTGCTTGTTCACCCAATTAGTAAGATCAGAACAATAACAGTTCAGCTTGGCTACAGACGTATAGTACCAACTGCAGATGAAAGTAAACCCCCATTGTTAGTATCATCAGGTGTGTATTTACCTTCGGATGGAAGTATTTGGTATCCAGGGTATGAAGGATTTGGTGAAGGTATATTCATTACATTTGGTGAAAGAAAAATTCCTGATCTAACCTCAAAACTCGCCTACAACCTGTGGAAAAAATACAAAGATTCAGGTATGAAATCTGATTCAGGGTGGTCGGGGGTTTCTGTAGAACCCGAATTTGTTTGGCTCCATACACTTTCTCATGCAGTCATCAGAGCTTTATCCTCACACACTGGTTATTCAGCAGTTTCACTGAGGGAAAGAATTTACATATCTCGTGATGGAAAAAATGGTGGTATTCTTATTTATAATACATCTCCAGGAGAAGATGGAGGGATGGGTGGACTTGTAGGGTCAGTAGACATATTCCACGAAATTATCAACAGTGCAGTTGGGAATATTTTGCTTTGTTCTAATGATCCCCTCTGTTATGATACAACTAAATCAGCAGACTGTGTAAATGGAGCGGCATGTTATAGTTGTCTTTTGATTTCTGAAACTTCATGTGAACATAGGAACCTCTGGCTTGATAGGCATCTTCTCATTGGAGATTGATGATGATTGAAGAAATTGTTCCTGTGGCTACGGGTGAAAAATGGGTTGGATACGGAATAAGGTCATTTAGATCGGTAATCAATGACCTGATTTCGAATTCCAATAATGAACTTTCTCTTACAGCTTATGTTCTCACAGATATGGGCATTGTAAATAAATTGAGAAAGGCCCTGGAAAGAGGAGTTCAGGTTGAAATATACTTATACGAAGATGAATTTGCGACAAAAAACGAGGCTGTAAATTATATATTTAATTTACAAAAAGAATTTAGTTATCTAAAAATATACCGGGTTGAAGACAAAATACTTCATGCTAAAGTTCTTGTTGCTGATGGCAAGAAAGTTCTTTCTGGATCTGCTAATTTTACATTTAATGGAATGACAAATAATTATGAGCTTGGTTTCTTGGTAGAGGATCCATCCATAGCGCTCCAGATTTTAAAGTTAATAAAAAAATTGGGGGAGAAATGAGAACTTATTACCATTTTGCTTATACCTGTCCCAATTGTCATGAACCTCACGTAACTGGGAAACCACTTGAATTTGTTGACGAGAAACGTCTTAGATGTACTTCTTGTAATGCATTGTTCTATACTGAAGTAAATCTGTTCACAGCATCATTTCCCGAAACTGTAAAGTATGTTACAGAAAAGGAAGGAAAAAAAGCGGAAAATTATCTTTCCCATTTGCCTCTTATATGGAAAGTTGTGCCAAATGAAATAGAGAAATCTTATCTTGACTGGATAAAAGATAATCCTGAAGGAATATTTCTTGTCACTTGGCCATGGAATGACCTTCGTTTTATCCCCCTTCTCGCATCAGAGTATCTTTTAACTTTCCCTAACAGGAAAGTTGCAGTCATCGGAAATTATTCAATAAATACTGAAAGTAAATCTTATGTGCCTTCATATTCTTCGTATGATGTTTTTAGTAAGACTGTTTATATTGAGGGTGAAGATAGTTTTCTTCCACCTAAACTAAAGCAAGAAAGCAACAATCTTAAGAGGGAAATGGTTTTTGAAAAGGAAGATGTTGTAGAGATTAAGTATAGAAAGTTTGGTGGAAATGAAATAAGAACTAAATTATGCAGTGGTACTGTTAGAAAGTGCAAGAATTCTATAATTAGAGAAGCCGAAGAATTTGGTGGCAGTTTCTTAAGAGAAATTTCGATTCCTAAAAATAATGGAAAAAAAATTGAAGTTATAAATGAAAATGGAGAATGGAATGTTTCTCTTGAAAAACAAACTCGCTGGACAGGGAGTCTTAACTATAAGAAGATATGGCTTTGGGAACTCCTTGTTAATTCTACAAAATTAAAAAATTGTGGAACGGAAATTGAGTCTTTTTTTTACAATGAAGAAACTACTGAGAAAATTCTTGATTACAGAGCCAAATTACACTTTTTTTCAATTGAATCTGAAATTTCAGAGGTACTTAGAAGCGTAAAAATAGTATCTCCTGATGTACTTATAATTGAAAATATAGATGATATTATCTCGGATTCCAGATACTCTGGCCCTAGAACAGAAAAACTAATGGAGTTTTTGAGAGAAGCTGATGTCAGTACAGTTCTGATGTTTTCAACTAATCCAGATATCCGTCACTTATATCGAATTGGAGAAAGCGAAACTATTTTTGGTTCTATTAAGGTATTATTTCACACTTGGGATTCCCCTTCTTTTCTTGGTGAACTGAATCTTGATAGTGGTTCAAGACACCCAAACCCTTTATCTTCAAAAATGGAACAAATGCCTAAAGAAAAGCTTAGAGAGATTAAACCAGAATACATTTCAATCGATTCCTATGATGAGATTTCTGAGTCATTGGAGGAATGCTTAAAGAGTATCGACGGGGAAACTAAAAAAGATGTAAAACTGTATTTTTCTAAAGTTTTTTCAACACTTTTAAATGTTGTTGGCGAATATGGAAGGCCTGAAGTACTATCCGTAATGAAGCAGCGGAATTCCCAATTGACTTATGATATTTTGCTTACTAATCTAAGCCAGGAAATTGAGCAAGAACTCTTCTATTCTTTAAATAATTCTTTGCAAAAAGTTTTCTATGTTAATTCATATACTCAGAGGAATCCTCTTAGAGAAAAAATACTGGATATCATCAAGGATATATTCAAAAAAAACAAAGAGTGCTTCGTTACGATAATTGTTCCCAGCTTCGAAGCTAAAGGAACTGAAAGTTTACTTCGTCAAGAGGATTCGATATTTGAACAAATTTCATCTTTTCTAACTGTTTGTAGTTGGGATAAATTAGGAAGTATTGAAGGGATTATTCCAGAGGGCTTCAAACATTTTGTACTATCTACAGGATATCCCTCATTAAGTTACAACTTGCATTCTTCCGATGTTGATAAATTTTTCTTTGTTGGAACTACTAAAACAATAGGAAAGATAAAAGAAATTATAGACAAGAGACTTCTTGAGATAAATGCCTATCCCGTCGTCAGACTTCATGATAACAATCCTGCACCTCGCTTGCTAAGAGATCTTTTGTCTAAAGTTAACTTTGATGAGAATGAAAAATTACAATATATTCATAATTTTGAATTGGGCGAGGAAGAGTATTCTATGTTTTATTCAGGGGCGAGTACTTATGGGGAAACTTCAGATATTTCATATGAATCTAGTAATTATTATAAGTTAACTTGTGGGGAGATTGCTATCCTGTGCCTTGACTCTCAAAATAGAGGTTTATTTCTTCCTCTCGATAGAGATATTATGCTTAAGGATGGAAATTCTTTCCGAGAAATATCCTTTAGTCTCGATTCATCAACGTCCTCGGTCAAAAAGGGATTAATTAATATGGAGATTATTCTCAATCGTTTGGGTTTTTATCAATCATTTAGATCTATATTTTTTAAGTTCATGATGAAGTGGGGAGACAAACTTCAATTCCAGAAGGGACCTTTTGAGTGGAAGGGATTTAAACAATTATTCAGTAATTCGGTTCTATGGATTAATCTTCTGGAGCGGGCAATTGAAATCTTCGCAGAACAGAATTGTATCCCTCTCCAAAAGTCAAAGGATAAAATTGCAAAGATTCTAGCAGATTCAGGAATTACCGCAAAGAATCCTGATTACATTTCTAGTTGGTGGACAAATTATGAAGAAGTTACGGTTGATTCTGGAACATATAAATTGTATAGAATTGAGCGTCCCTTCAACCCTCAAGATATGAGAATTATTTTTGAATATATCTCTAAAATATCATCTTTTTTAATTACTGATACGACGATTGCGGATAAATCATATGCAGCTGCTCTTACAATCCAAAATTTAAGGCGAAATGTGCTTAAGAGCTCCAGTACAAGAGAGGGTAAGTATTCATTTATTTACTCAAAACTTGAAAAGCAAATGAGTCAACTTATAAAAGATGCAGAATTATTCAAGGTTAGTTCCGTTGAAAAGGTTAATATCTCACAAGAAATTGAAGCAATGAAGGTAATCTACAACTATAATGATTTCTTTGAAAGCATCGATTGAGTATTTGTGGGCGTTGTAGAAAACCTATCTAAACCAGCTTCAAGAGGCTAAAAGCAAATAAGCAAAAATATATCAGGTTATTCGGTTTAAATCAGTTAATACTTGTTATTTCAGAGGATTTCTACAGAGCCCTAGAAATCTCTTCCCAGAAAAATGAATTTTTCACTTAACATCGGAAGGCAGTATGTTTTAATTGCTATAATTTCTTGAATAAAAGGATAAATTCACAAATATACTAATTATATTATAGAGCGTCACTACTTTTCGAAAGACTATTATATGTATTGCTTGTATTTTTTTCTATAGACTTTCTAGATTAAGGGTCTCTAAACTCAATATTAATCTCACTTATTTAGTGATTAATTACCAAGTTTTCACTCACCCTTTTAGTTAAATTCTTGGAAAGTCACCATTTGAAATGAAAATCAGCAGTACTAAAAACAGTAAGCCGTACTAAAACAGTTTTTTGTAAATTCGGCTGTGTGTAATTTTCTCTTTCCGTGTTTTACTCTGTTAAATAATTTCATTTATAGAGACTTGAAAAGGTGGAGAAATGTCAAGGGTACCTATTATAAAAATTATATTGTATTGTTTGTTAATAATCGTTAACGGATGTGCATCCGCTTCATCATCTGAATGTTTAGCCGAATCTGATCATCCTTATGCAAATAATTTTAAAGATACATGGACTGTAAGCGAACCTGGTGCTGCCCAGATACGAATTCACTTTGAATATATTCAACTTGCCTCAGATAGTGACGGTTTGTTTGAAGGTTACGATAAAGTAATTCTTTTAGATAAATTTGATCATAAACTTGGGAGTTATGGGAGTTATTATGGTATTGATTATCAGGATTTTTGGACAGAATGGTATACAGGAGATACATTAAAAGTTAAACTTTTAACTGATGGCTCAAGAACTGATTATGGATTCAAAATTGACAAGATAGAAACTAGACCAGATAAGAGTACTGATAGTGAAACTATGAATGAGCCAAATTCTTCAGATAATTCTGAGTCTTTACCTGAATCTGATTCTCCATATGCAAATAACTTTGTAGATACATGGACTGTAAGCGAACCTGGTGCCTCTCAGATAAGACTTCACTTTGAGTATATTCAGCTTGCTTATGATGACGACCTTATGTTTGAAGGTTATGACAAAGTAATCCTTTTAGATAAAAATGGTCATGAGCTTAAGACTTATGGAGATTATGACGGTGTTAATTACCAAAACTTTTGGACTGACTGGTATACAGGAGATACATTAAAAGTCAAACTTGTAACAGACGGTTCAAGAACTGATTATGGATTTAAAGTTGATGATGTAGAAACCAAATTAAGCGAGCCCAATATTTTAACTACTACTGAACTAGTTTCTTCAGATAATTCATATACGCTTGGGCAACCAGTGACACTTACTGCTAAAATTGATACTCCATCTCAAACATCAGAAGAGCCTTCAGGTACAGTTACTTTCATGGATGGGACCACGCTTATAGGAACTGAAGACGTAAATTCCGGAAAGGCAACTTTGACCACTTCATCGCTTTCAGCTAGCTCACATTCGATCACAGCAATATACAGTGGTGATATTAACTTCAAATCCAGCACATCATCTCCTTTCACGCTAACGATTCAAGAACCTATTCCTGAAATAGAACAACCTATTTCCAGAGAACAATCTATTTCCAAAGAAGATTCCAGTGCTGAACAAAACTCATTGGTTAGAGATATTATAGACATAGTGTTTGAAAACCCATTAATTTCATCAATAGTTGGAGGATTAATACTGCTCTTTGTAGAAATGTCTATAAAAAAGAAATAATGATGCTCTAAACGGAAAAAATATTTTTTCATTTGAGCTTTATGGAAAGATTAGAAGCCGAAGAAATAGGATACATTTGACTTAATTATAAAAAGATAAATAAGAAAAATAAAATCCGAGAACCAGAAATACCTCTCACTCAACCTCAACAGTAAGTGTAAAGTTCTCCTCAGTTCCGGTGGTATTCTCCCAGGACCTCCTGTATATTCCGTTTACCTGCTGGCTGCCCTGTTCCACGGCTTCAATAATCCATGTATGAGTTCCGCCGACACCAACCTTATCTTCGGCAGCTTCATCCTGAGTATATTCGTCGCTGAGAACGCTGAGCCCCTCAGTCACGTTGAGTTCCCAGGAGTA
>Ga0208695_1003030_pt1 | contig 11700 bp, 10 predicted proteins | sample AD_UKC111_MetaG_FD_184449 | JGI IMG/M metagenome (GOLD analysis project Ga0208695, IMG submission 184449) | Active sludge microbial communities of municipal wastewater-treating anaerobic digesters from Hong Kong - AD_UKC111_MetaG (SPAdes)... | ecosystem: Engineered > Bioreactor > Anaerobic >... | reverse complement strand
TACTCTATATCCAGCCTTCGAAAGCCTTTTGTCAGAATGCATATAGCTATCATAAAAACTCAATACACAATGACGCACTCTTTCTCCGATCTCCCCTGCCAATCTTTTGAAGTTTTCTACGTGCCAAACTGAATTATATTGCTCTGTAAGCAGAATTGGGTCATATCTCCACACCACTCGCCTCGAGCCCAGCTCTGAGGATAGTGCTTTCAGTGCCGAGATTCCTGCCTCGATTCCGGGACCAGATGGTTCCATCGGAACACCATAGCCATTAACTGTTACCTGAAAATAGAACGCATATTTTTCTAGCAGGCTCAAGTTTCTGAGCATTGGACTTGCGTCTCTTGTCCAGAATACAAAACAAGCCACATCTTCGGGTCTAAGGCTGAGGTGTCGAATCTGCCGAGGATTCCAAGGATTGACTACATCGACAAAGCCTTCGCCCAATCGCTCGAAAAACCAATCGGTATAGAAAGAAGCTATATCCGTGCGCCTGCTGGCGCTTACAACGATCGCCATGTCTATGCCTGCATAATATTCTGTTCCTGGCCAAATAAGGTTATGACCAGGATAAATTGACACCTCTTGATAAAACACCTATAGTCTAGAGTCAAGGATGCCATGGACACAATCAAGAGCAAATACGCTCATCTAGTGGGCGAAATAGTTGCCCATGTCCCAAAGGAAGCTCGTGTCTCTGAGCTCGATGTCTATCAGGAAGGCATAAGTCAGATTCTCCCTTTCATCGATGCGATTATTGCGGACCATCTGGAAGATGGCTCGAGGATCGAGGGTTTGGATAACCTCAAAAACCTATACGAACATGCCAAGAATGGAGAATCCACATTACTCTTAATGGAACATTATTCGAACTTCGACCTGCCTGTATTTCATTATCTCTTGCGAAAAGAGGGAGACGAAGGCAAACAAATCGCTTCAAACCTAGTGGCAATTGCTGGAATCAAACTTAACGAGGAAAATCCAGCCGTCAACGCCTTTACGCGAGCATATACTCGAATAGTGATCTATCCTTCGCGATCTATGCAGATTATAAGGGAAAAACTCACCGACCCGATCGAGCTATACCAAGAAATGAAACGAAGTATATCGATAAATCGCGCCGCAATGAGAGCTCTCGAGGGCGCTAGACACAATGGCAAAATGATCCTTGTTTTCCCTGCTGGAACGCGCTATCGGCCATGGGACCCTTCCTCTAAGCGCGGCGTCCGCGAAATAGCCTCTTATGTCAAGTCTTTTTCCAAATTTGGCCTTATATCAATCAATGGCAACATTCTCAGACTCAATCCTTCTGGCGCTATGGAAGACGATATTCTGCAGAAGGATCGGGTAATCTACAACATAAGCCCTGTCCACGATAACAGAGAATTCTTAAATTCTGTTCGATACGATCTTCGATTTTTCGAAGATAAAAAACAGGCCATTGTAGACACCATAATGGACCTCCTCGAAGACATGCATTATGAGGTGGAGAACCGCAGGTTTATCGATCGCTGAGCCTTTTGAAGGGATTTACCCCTAAGCGAATAGGGAAATAGACCGCTCCTGCCGCAAAACCAGCCAGATGAGTGAGATGTGCTACGGAGCTCGCCGCTCCCAGGAAAGACGATAATATCTCGATCAATGTATATCCTATAACCATGACAGGAGCTCTAAGAGGAATTATGCCATACACATATACCATCGCCCTCGGGTATAGCACCGCAAATGCAAGCAATAGGGAAAAAACCGCCCCCGATGCGCCAAGCAGATATGTATTCCATGCGCCTGAAAGAAGATAAATCGCAAAAGAGGCAATGCCTGCAAACAGTCCCGATCCAAGGTAATAGAGCAGAAATTCATAACTACCAAGGCTATGCTCCACCGGCCTACCGAAGAAATATAGCCCCAGCATATTTACAATTAAGTGAGTCAAGTTTGCATGAGCAAACATGTAGGAAAATAACTGCCACACCCAGCCCGAGGCAACAGCGGCTGGATTTAGAGCAAGCACGTATGTAAGCAAAGGCCAAATGTATTGCAGAGCAAAGATGATCACATTGGCAGCGATCAAATACAATGTCACATTGAAGTACTTAAACCTGAAAGGACGGCGCAGCACAGAATTTCGATTCATGAGTTAAAAGTACAGAAAAACGGGGAAGGGAACAAGGACTTGCGCGAGGAACTTCATCAGATATACAAAGAGCATAAAAAGGCGGCAAGAATGAAAATAGGCGCCAAAAGCTGGCACATTTACAAAAGCAAGGCTAGGAGCAAAAAACAAGAACCTCAACAATATCAGCGATAGCTGCCCAAAACAAGAATAAGGCCTAATTTCTGCTAAAAAATGAAAGGCCGCCCGGCCTTAGCCTGGACGGCCTTCCTGTCATCACTCTGCTGCGGATCAGCTATGGCTGATGGTGACGGTGATCACATCATTATAGAAGCCAGCCTCATAGTAATTTGTAGACGGACCGAATGTGATGCTGAATGGATAGGAATTACCTCCCTTTGAAGTCCTGCCTTGAGGCTTACTCTGCCATTCATTCTTCAGGCTTTGGTCTTTAACGAGCCCCTCTAACGTCACTGTGTAAGCAATCTCATCTTTTTCGCTGCTATGAAGCAGAACGCCTCCGGTTTTGCTCGTCAACTTGATGGTCCAATTGTTGACGTTGCTGGTAACTGCAACATTTCCAATTTGCCATGTCTCGGCCACATCTCCATTTTCAATAGTACCTTTATAATCAGGAGGTACTAAAAGGCTAAAGGCTTCTTTTACCTCGCCAGTAATGGAAATATTGCCCTGAGTAGGAGGCACAGCCACTACAGCAAACACCATCCCTAACGACATTACCGCAAACAGAGCTACCAACGCATACTTTTTCATTTTGCGTCTCCCGCCCGCAGGGTCTATGCCCCACGGATACATTTTGTGTCTTTTGTGGCTTCTTCCAACGGATTCCGCCACTACACTTTGATATAATTATAATCGACATAAACATCTTGTGCAATGAGTTTTTCTCTATATTTAAGAGCTTAGAACTTTTGGTCTCTCTTACTACCATTGATAATTTTTGATTTAATCGTGAATTAGCAATTTAATATGTACACTGTAAATTGTAGCTATTTAATAGAATAGAGAAATTGCCACTTTTGTCTAATATCTCTATAAACTTAATTATTGTTTTTCAATGACGACACTAAAGATGCATTCTGCCAGATAAGGAAAGCTGTCATTGGAAGGCAAGCCCTCATCCTATTCTCTTATCATCAAGAATAAGGCGAATTTGTTGATCGAGGGCTGTCATCGTAAAGGGCTTAACTAGAAGACTGTCGAAGCCAGCTTTAGCACATCTCTCCGCTTCTTCCTGGTCATGGCGCGGGCTCATGGCGATGAGTACTGGTCTGGGCAAAGCACTCTGGAGGCCTTTTTGGTGAGATGTGTCTTCAGCCCGAATCTTTTGGGCCAGAGCATAACCATCCATTTCGGGCATGACACAGTCTATGAGCATAATATCGAAGCTCTTTACCTTGAGCGATTCTAGAGCTGCTTCTGCACTTGAGACAGCCCTTGCCTCATAACCTTTCAATGTGAGCATTCGCAAAAGAAGATCGCGGTTTACTTCGCTATCGTCGACGATGAGCACTGATATGCAATTTGATTTCTCTTCGAGCGAGACGCGCGCTGGCTCTTCTATCAACTGCGCTGCTTCATTCTCAGCCTTGGTAGAAACTCCCATAGAAAGCTTTTGTGCTGATTCTGATCCTGGCACAAAGGGCTTTATATCCATGGAAGCTTCTTTAGGGCGTCCATGAGATTTGCTCTCTTTTTCTGAAAATTCTTCCAGTATGAAAAGTCCGCAACTCACAAGAACTAGTATAAGAAGCCCTGCTCCCCATGCCACGACTCGCCTATATGGATAACTCGATGCGACATAGACAATCCATGGAAAATCCTCAGACTCGATTTCTACCACCGCTGAATATCCCGAAAGAGCGCGCACCTCACCCCAAAAAACTAGCTTCTCTCCGCCATCCATACGAGAAGAGACAAGAGCGATAGATAGTCCCGGGAATTCTGAAGGAAGATCAAGGTTCCCCAAGACTTTATCGGTATCAAAAGCGATACTCACAAAGCCCCAGAGTTCCTCGCCTTCAAACACGGGTATCCTCAAGAATGCGAGAGTCTTCCCTTCTGCGGAAATGTCTGGTCCCTGGAGTGCTGCCTTTCTTTTGCGCACCGCATTGACCAGCGTATTCATCCTTTCTGGGTTGTCGAGCAGATCATGGCCTATAGAAGCGGAAGCTCTATCCTCTGGAAAGAAATATCGGATAATTGCGCCCGGAGCTATCGTAATCGAATCAATATAGGGCAAGCGCGAAAGAGACTCCTCAGCGAGTGGTTTTAGAGCAGCATATGTTCTACCCGAATCGGTAAGGAGCAGCTTGCAAAAATTATTCCCCACCTCGAGCATCTCTTGCAAAGGCGTCGATATTTTCAGGGCTATTCTCTCAGAGGCAGCCTCAAGTAGTTGGGACTCAGATCGATATACGCTTCTTTTGAGCATGACAAAGAAGAAAAACGCAAGTGCGCAAAGGAAGAGCGAAAGCAAGACCTTCGGTGCCCTGGAGTTGCTCTTCTTCGGACTGCTAATTGGGCTCATAATTCAATGGGAAAAGCATATCATGAGAAAGACCTTCATGCCATGGGCGGAAATCAATCCAAAACAGATTCCCTCTTTTTCAATAACAGAACTCCTTGAAAAGTGCTTTCTAGGCAACCTCTACAAAGTCCTTGCAAAAAGATCTTGATGGAAAGCCAAAAAAAGGAGCTATATACATCAGCATATGGATGTTTTCGAACCTCGAATTTTCGCACTTGAGGCTATTTCTATAATACAAAAAAGCTTACCGTCAGGGTATCTGTATAAGCACCAGACTCGTAGAATTCACCTGGCAGGGCATTGATCTTGATTCCCACATAGAATTGAGAACCATTCTTGGGGGTCTTGCCGATAAAATATATTTTCTGTGCACTTGTAAGCTGTACATATCCATTCATAATCGCGGATGGTAATATTATACCCCCATAACTATTATCTTTCTCTGTCACTTTGATAAAATAAGGGATTTTGTCTTCACCTTGCTTAAGGTAGCCAAGGTTCGTCGATTGAAATTCAAGATGAAAAATCCAGGTACTCCCTGATCTTACCGTCATGACGCTCTGCTGATCATTTTGATAAGTTGTAGAGCCATCGTTTGCGAATGGAATTTCCCAATGGTAAGAATTGAAAATAATATTAGCTGCTACAGGTAGCACCTTCGCGTTTATAGTTACATTTTCTGCTTCTACTGCTCCGCACCACACAAGCAGGAGAAGGCCTGCAATTGCACTCCCTTTTTTCATTTTACCAGCCTTCTTTGCTCCCCCAGCGAGGGAGGAGCTTTGAGAAAGGCTTTTCAATTTGCGACTGTCTTTATACTCTATGGTACGCAATTACGGAGCAGTTATGCCGATGGTAAGAGTAGCAGTATAGGTACCATCTTCGTAAATTTCATTAAGATATTCTGGAATCTGAATGCCAATCGGAAAAACCTTTCCGACTGCTGGTGTTCTCTTAATGAATACAATTTTTTTGGCTCCATTTAGTTGTACATAAGTGTCCAAATCGTTAGTATCAACACCTTCAGACCAGCTGCTCGTATCAACTTTTATCTTATAGGGAATAAGATAATCGGTTCCTGATACGGTCATCTTCAGATTGCCATTATCGCTAGAGGAGAAGCTCACTTTGTAATTCTTTTTGCTTGATATCACAGTAAGATTATCGATTGAATTTTGTGTCACCTCTGCACCAGTATTATCAATGGTAAGATCCCATGTGGAGTCTGTAATACCCACCGATAGTCGACTGGCAACACTTGCGCTGATCTGAACCTGAACATCAACAGCCCATGCTGCGCTGCCGATAAGCAGCCCTACAACCAGGAAAGCCCAAAACTTTTTCATAATCAACCTCCATATACGATTATGATAATAAAATTGCATTTAATTTACTCTCATTTCTTAAAAATGTCAATAGGCTATAAAACTTTTATTTTCTCCATTTTCTTTAATCCCCAGCAAAATCGCAATCACCACATTCACCTACCGAACATTCATTCTAAACAGAGCCAATACTGCGTTGAATAGCTGCCCGTCAGCTTGTACACAGCCCTTTCATTAGGAGCATCTAATAATCATCACCTAGCGACAACCAAAACGATCAATGCATCTTCATAAATGCCATTGGGGAAAGGAGCGCTAAAATTTGAGCCTTTCTGATAGGTTACCGTGAGCTTCGTATCTGCTGGCGCCTTAGAAGCATTCTTTTATCAAAAAATCGGCAAAAGTCTTGAATCTTATTCGAGGGCAATACAAAATCTCCTGGCATTTTCAGCACAGCTCAATTAGGCGCCGATCGGAATCGAACCGATGTATAAAGGTTTTGCAGACCTCTCCCTTACCACTTGGGTACGGCGCCGAATGCGGGGCACATAGTATCTTGAGTTCCCCGCTTTTGTCAACAATTCTGAGTAATGTAGCTCAACTATCTTTGCATAAACCCATCGTGTACACCTATTGTTTAGATAAAGCGCCTGCTGGAGCAGTCTTTTCTTTGATGGTTTTAGCTCGTCGCTTTGTTTTTTTGTTTTCCAAGAAAAGAACAATAGCGCTGGCTATAAAAATTGTCGAGTATACACCGCTAACCATGCCAACAAGAAGCGCAAGCGCAAAATCCTTTATACTTCCACTTGTAAAGAAGTAGAGAGCGAGCACTGCCAGCATGGTGGTAAGCGTCGTTATAATGGAGCGTCCTAAAGTCAGCGTCAAAGCCCTGTCGAGCACATCGACAAATGGCTCCGAAGGATGAAGCTTGCGTTCCTCTCGCACTCTGTCGAACTGCACAATGGTGTCGTTTATGGAATAGCCCAATATTGTCAAAATCGCTGCTATAGTTGTGGTGTTGAATTCCATCCTTGTCCATACTATAAAAGCAATCATCACAAGGGCATCGTGAGCTATCGCCGCTACAGCAGCGATTGCGTATTCTATTTTGAATCGAATTGTCGAATAGACAAGAATAAGGACGAGGGTCATCAATACCAGCCAGATCGATTGTCTGCTAAGCGTTTCGGAATACTGAGGTCCGACATAATCTGCTTTTACCACAACTAGCCTATCGGCTCCGACCTTATCTTCGATGAGATTGCGTATAGTCTGAGGAACATTTGTCATAAACTGCGGGTCTTCGCCGTTATCTCGAACTCTGATAAGGAATCTCTGAGAAGATGGCGGGTTTATGGTCTGCACTGTTATATCTCCCAGTGGACTGAGAGCATCGCGAACGATATCGATCGATGCATAGAGCTCACTATCATCTTTTGGCGCGCGGTAGAGTTTTACAGGATTTAGGCTCAACAGAGAATTGCCCTGGTAAGTAGGCACAAGAAGATTAGAAGGAAGAGAATCGCTTCCTTCTGCAAGGTCAACTCTGATTCCCTGCTCTTTTTCCAGTGCAGCTTTTATGTCGGCAAGGGTCGAGTATGTCTTGTAATCGAACAGCACAGTACGCTTCTGCGCTTCTGCGCCTGAGAAGACAAGCGTTAGCTGGCTCTCGCCGATAGTCAATTCAGCATTACCCTTACCTTCGAAAACGACTTGTCCGGCTGGATAGGCAAGCTGAATCGTCTCATTTATTCCTGCCTGAAAGTCCACGCCCAGGTTCAAGCCTTTAGTGAAGAATCCGGCAAGCCCAAAAGCTATAATGGATAGACTTATAATTATCGCGGGCAAAAAGAATTTGCTGAATTTAATTATGCTTTTCATTATCGGATCCTCCAGCTTATGGACACTGTCTTGAGCTTTAGCACATCAGTTTCGAAATCAAAAATTAGCCTCGACACGAAAAGGGAGGTAAAAAGACTCGTCATGTTACCTATTGCCAAGGAAACCGCAAAACCCTGAATTGGGCCGGTTCCAAGCTGAGCCAAGAAAAGTGCTGCAATTATCGTCGTTATGTTCGAGTCCATGACTGCCCAGAAGGCTTTGTCGAAACCTGCATGTATAGCCGCCGCTCTACTCTTGCCTGCTTTCATCTCTTCCTTGATGCGTTCGAAGATGATGACATTGGCATCTACTGCCATTCCAGTAGTGAGCACAAAACCCGCTATCGAAGGAAGGGTGAGAGTCAGCTTGAAGGCTGTCAAGACCGAGAGCATGAGGTATACATTGAGTATCTGTGCTATCGTCGCATTAATTCCAGCCCATTTATAATAAATAAACATGAAAACGAAGATCGATAAAATACCCACAATTATGGCGTTTTGTCCCTGACTAATGGCGTCTTCTCCAAGAGAAGCGCCGATAGATTGCTGGCTTACCACAGAAAGGCTGATGGGCAGGGCGGCCGTTCTCAGCAATAGCGCCAGTGCTTCGGCTTCCTCGGCACTGAATCCCGTTATTCGTACCGATTCTCTAATTGGTTCCTGGATGCGAGCATAGGATTTTACGCGGTCATCCAGCACAACGGCCATAGTCTTGCCGACATTAGCACTTGTAAGCTCGTAGAATATGTCTCCGCCCTCTTTGTCGAGCACAAAGTTTGTCTCAGGCTGCCCTGTTATCGGATCGGAAGAGACTGTTGCGCTTACGATATGGCTGCCATCCAGACCAGGCTTACCTTCGAGAACAAGATATTCGCCGGTGAATTCATCGAGACCATAGCTGTCTTTCTTGTAGACCTTTCGGACGATTTTGCCTTCGGGAACGAGGCCTGGCTTATCCACTGTCATAGTCTCTTCGTCGATGCCTACGGGATTAGTGGAAAGATAGGAATTCACGGCCGCAGAGGCTTCCAAATCCGCAATATAGAAGGCTAGGTTCCCTTTACCCATAATAATCGAATTGATGCGCTCTGGATCCGGAGTTCCTGGAATCTCAATATAGATCTGATCTTCACCCTGGCGACGAATGACTGGTTCTGTAAGGCCAAATTTATCGATGCGCGAATTGAGGATTTCCACCGCGCGCTTCATGGCGTCTTCTTTTTCGGCCTGGGATAGCTCATGCCCTAGTTTCTCCGACAATCCCTTGAGATCAGCCTGGACAACTGCACTCATACCGCCAGCAAGGTCGAGTCCAAGCTGCACCGCATTCGAGTGCACATTCTTGAGTTTCAACACGTATTCTCTATAGCGAGATTCGATCGTATCGAACATGGAGCGCTCGCTGGAAAAAGCCGATAAAATGGCTACCGCATCCCATGTCCTGGGTGCTGGTTTCTTGGCTAAAGAATAAGCCCTTTTTGCCGAATCTATTGCAACCTTGTAGTTCTTCTGGTTAGAGAGATCCGTAGTATCGCCTGTAGCGGCTCTTTGCTTTAAGTCGCTGATTATGAGATAGGTCATTCTACGTGAATATTCCCTTATTTGCTCTCTGGAACCTACCGCAATGGCTTGATCCTCTTTCGGTGTCAGGAAATACCACTGAATACTCGGAAAAAGGAACATAAATGCAAGGGCTATCACTGCAATGACGATCATGAGGCGGCGCAATTTGCTCATACCGGTTACTCCAATCCTCTCATGGATGTATCAATAAATGGAGAGAAATGTGTTATGCCTACCCGAGCGAAAGCTGGGTATTGCACAAAGAAGACTTTACTTGTCTTCGGTTTTTTCTTTCTCGACTTTTCGGGTCGATTCAGCGCTGTCCTCTGGCTTGTCTTCGATCTTTTCGTCGTACTTGTCTTCGGCTCTTTCCTCAGTCTTGGCGGGGCTGATGGAAGCTATGGCCGATTTAGAAAACTCAATCCGCGCTCCATCATCGACCTTAATCAAAACAGTAGAATCTCTGACCGAAGTCACCACACCATGGATACCACCAATGGTTACGACCTTATCACCCTTTTTGACTCCAGCTATCATCTGCTGCATCTTCTTCTGCTTTTTGTTCTGTGGCCGAATGATCAAAAAGTAAAAGATCACAAACACAAGACCAAAGGTCACGATCGTCGAGATTAACGACCCCGTCGGATTGCTGCCAGTTGTCTGCTGAAGCAGAACAAGGCCATTCTGGATACCATTCATATATCTTCCTTATCGAAAAAGAATTCCAGCAAAATTACCATGGAGCAGCTCGAATGGTCAAGTTGCGCTAAGCGGAGATCACAGTGCCCGCCTTGCCATCAACTGCCGCCGTTGCGTTTTCCATGGAAGTTATAATGACTTTTGCGCCACCTCTCCTTATAAAGTCGCAGGCTGCTTCGATCTTGGGCCCCATGGAACCTTTCGGGAAATGACCTTCAGCCATGTATTGTTCGCATTCTCTTAGGCTGAGATGATCGAATACCCGCTGGTCGGGCTTTCGGAAATTGATTGCAACCTTATCTACACCAGTAAGTATGATGAGCTCATCAGCATATATAAGACTTGCAAGGAGCGACGAAGCCCTGTCTTTATCGATCACCGCATCTACGCCTGAGAGGGTCCCATCCGGATTACGCTTGACAGGAATCCCGCCTCCCCCAACCGCGATGACTATCTTGCCATCGTCTATAAGGTCCTTGATCGTCTCCTTTTCGATGACATCGAGTGGTTTTGGGCTTGGCACAACGCGCCTATAACCGCGCATTGGATCTTCTTTGATCACCCAGCCGCGGGAGCGCAGTTTTTCTACTTCCTCGAATTTGTAGAAAGGACCTACAAATTTAGTTGGATTCAGCATTGAGGGATCATTTGGGTCTACTACTACCTGCGTTATTACGGTTACCACATCCTTGTCTATGCCTACGGCGCGCAGTGCATTGGAAAGACTCTGTGCAATCATATAGCCCATAGAACCCTGCGTATCAGCAACAATGACATTTAGTGGAGATGGAGGAACCTGCTCGGAAGCTGCTTCGTTTCGGATGAGATGTACACCAGCCTGAGGGCCGTTTCCATGTGTCAGAACCACTTTGTGGCCTTCGGCTATCATGCCAACTATTGCCTTCATGCTCTTTCGGGTATTTTCAAACTGCTGTTCTATCGTTCCTTCCGTGCCTTCTTCGATTATCGCATTACCACCAAGCGCCACGACAATAGTTTTGCGCATTGCCATGAATTCTCCTTTTCCGGATAGCGAAATTTTCCAGAAATAGTAGTATAGCACTTTTCAAAAAAACCGCAATGCGCATTGTGGAAATGGCTATCAAAATCTGATAAGATCCAATTATGCAGATTGTTCGAGCAAGAATTCTTGGTATGTGTATGGGCGTGCGACGCGCGGACGAGCTGGCGCATCGAGCCGCCGAAAGAGCTGCTCGAACCGGCCGCCCTGTCTATAGCTATGGCCCTCTTATCCATAATCCTCAGGCAGTTGCCGACCTCGAATCGCTTGGTGTGCATGTTCTGGATCCAAGCACAATCGAGTCGGAACTAGATGAACTCCCAAACCTGAGAGATGGTATTGTCATAATAAGGGCTCATGGAGCATCGCTGGCCGCAATATCTCGCCTACATGTGCTTGGCGCAAGAATAATCGATGCTACTTGTCCCCGAGTCATCAAGAGCCAGGGTCTAGCCCGGCATTACGAGAGATTGGGTTGGCAAGTTGTGCTTGTCGGCGATTCCCGACATGGTGAGATTGCAGGTATTCTGGGACATACCTTGAATGCT
>Ga0208695_1003029_pt1 | contig 11701 bp, 23 predicted proteins | sample AD_UKC111_MetaG_FD_184449 | JGI IMG/M metagenome (GOLD analysis project Ga0208695, IMG submission 184449) | Active sludge microbial communities of municipal wastewater-treating anaerobic digesters from Hong Kong - AD_UKC111_MetaG (SPAdes)... | ecosystem: Engineered > Bioreactor > Anaerobic >... | reverse complement strand
AGGAGCTTAAAATGGAAACACTAAACATTAAAAAGTTGCTTGCAGATGAAAGTCATAGATATATATTGCTATCTGACTTTCTTCAAATTCCCCAAGAAGTCATAGAAGCTTTCTCACACTTCTTGGATGATGAAAATCAACATATCTATTATGCAGTTATAGAACATATATATGAAGACTGCAGACAATTTGATGTGGACTGTCTCAAGCAAGAAGAGATAAACATAATCTATGCAATGTTTCAATTCTATTATAGTTTGTGTTTGATTGAAAGCGTAAACAGCTTTCTTTCTACTGTAAATCCAGACGATTATCCAGAAATATAATAAGGAGATTAAAATGACAAAAGAACAAATGTTAAAACTCATTTCCGATAACATTAAAGAAGGCAAAACTGTCTTCCTATCGGAAATCTCTATGGAAGGTATTTATCCTGACAGAATAGAAACTGAGTATAATAAAGTTACAAACACAATACAGAAAGCAAAAGCTGTTTCTTTGCTGATTGCTAACGAAAATCAGCTTACTTTCTGGGAAACATTTTACAAAGTTCGTGACAAAATTGATTATCCTGCAACTTATGGATTGTCAGGATATACCAATCTGGAACTAATCGTTATGAATTCAATCATAGTTTTTGATGAAATCATAAATGAAATGATAAGCTATTTCGCTAACAAAATAGGAACTGAAAATGTATAGACCTAAAGAAGGACAGGAAGAGCTTGGTAACTGGAAAGATCCATATACCAGAGCTCTTATGGTGGTGCCCGATTTAAAGCTGGCAGATAAGATAGTTTGGTATGCCTACAGGTTTCCACTCTATTTTATCAAAAACAAAAACTATTGTGAGGACATCTTGCAAGAGATACTGATAGAATTGACCAAAATAGATTTCTTTGAAATTTATCCTCACACTATTAGTAGTATTGCAAGAAAGGTTGTTTATCAATTTCTGGCAAAAGTTTGCTTGCCAGTAACAGGATATAGAAACTTCTACAGTTGGCTTAACAGAAAAGCTATGCTTGCCAAACAAAGAAACATAGATGAAGAAGTGGTAACAGAATTGGAAGAAGCTGTTAAGGAAATAGAACGGATATGGAACTCACAAAAAGAACCTGATAGTGTAGCTAAAATCATTCTGGAAAAATACAATTTGATAAAGGAATATATAGACAGTTCACTTTCCAAAAGAGAATTCTGTAAAGCTAAACATATTGGTGAAGTTAGATTTAATGAGGAATTAAAGAAAGCCAAAGAAGAATATATTTGGCTAAGCTCAGTGATAAGTTAATAAAAATTAGGGTAGTTTGTGATTGATGAAAAAAAAGTCAACGCAAACTACCCTAAAATTATGTATATATATTATAGCAACACAATTTACAAAAACAATTCATAATTTCAAGGAATAACTATGACAAAAAGGAAATCAATCTATGGTGTTACAGATATTATTTTTTTTATCTTTGAAGGTATAAGATTTGCTATTGTCATCCTAATAGCTTATCTTTATTTATCAATTTATCAACCTATATTAAAAGCCACAAAAAGGAGCCAAAATTTATGAAACAGTTAGAAAATTTGTTACAAAAAATGGAAGAGATGTTTAAGGACAAAGACAAATACGAGTTTGATTATGGATGGTCATTCCGTAATTATAACTTTTCCACAGGTCAATTTTATATTGGCATTTTTAATAATATTGTCTTAAACCTAAGTGCCATCAAGAATGGATATAAGCTTCCTTACTGGACTGGTTTTAAGCAAGCTATGAAGAATAAGATAAACATCAATAAAGGTGCCAAAGGAACTCCGTTAATCATTTGCAGTAAGAAAACTGAATATTATCTCTCTGGACAACTTATTGAAAATAATGATATTGACGATAGTATGCTTCCAGATGTAACGATAAAAGAAAGAAGATTTTACCAACCTGCTTATGTTTTCAATATAGAACAAACTGACGCTAATCCTGAAAATTATCTTATGCCAACATCTCCACAGATGGATAGTTTGGATGTTTTGCTTCACAACTATTGTAAGCGAGAAAACATAAATATATATGACACTCTGGATATGAGTTTTTATGACTTTGTTAAAGACGCTATTTTTATTCCCAATAAGTTATTGTTTTATGATATGGAAACTTACTTTGAAACATTTGCTCACGAGTGTGCTCATTCAACTGGAATAGAGAAAAGATTGAATAGGAAACTTGTAGCCAATAAGACAGCACAAGAAGATGAAGAAAAAGAAAAGATATACGACACAGAAGAACTTATTGCTGAACTCACATCTGCCATTTTATTATCAGAGTTTGGCATTGACCATCTGGAAAACAGTATCGCTTATCTGTCATCATACTTAAAAGAAGCAAGCATAAAAGAGTTATGGAACCTAAGTTCTTTAGCTCAAAAAGCGGTAGATTATATAAAGAACCCCAAGGAGGTTAAATGCGAATAAAACAATGTATCTCAATGGTTATGTATCTATTCATAACCGTAGTTTTGTTAATCATAATCATACCTGCAATTATAACTGCAGGTGGCTTTTTGTTAATAAAGGTCATTTTTGATATGATTAACAACTTGAATAGAAATAAAGAAAAGGAGGTTAATGATGATTTAGCTTAAGCTTATGGTGAGTATTAACGGTCAATTTTTGCTGATTGACCACGAGTTTTGTAACAAATTAAAAAGGAGTAACTAATGAATGATAAGCCACTAATTGAAAACATAGAATTCAAGAACGAAGTTCTATATAACGCAATTAAGGATATAGCAGATTGGTGGGCAAAGAATGTTAACTATTTGGGAAACAAGATTAGTCATTATAACATAACTGCTATGGATTTAGAAGAAGGTGTATATGATATTTATGATACGGTAATGAAGAGCTATATCCTTTTTCCAATTTCGTCTCACATTCAAAATAATGACAACTATTATGCTTTCTTCCAACAGGTCAGGTTTTTATCTGACTTTATAGTTTGTCTAATGCACGACATTGATAAGCTATATGGAACAAATTATGATACTATAATTTCATTATTTGAAGCTTACAAGAAGTTTATTGATACCAAAAACGAAAAACAACAAATAAAAAAGGAGAACTAAAATGAAACATCTGGTTATAAAAAATAGGTTGCTAACAGAAAAAGAATTATTGGAAATGCCTATTGGTTCTAAAGCCGATATAAATATTGTCAATAGAATGTTTCCACTAAAATTCCAAATAGAACGCAACTTACTTGGATGGATTATGCGTTACAATGAAGTGGGTGATGATTTAGGAAATGCTCACTTCTCAAGAGAAATATTTACTCCAACTATCAAAAATATATACAGTCCTTTATTAAACATAAGAGAGGAGGATTAAAATGAAAGACACAAAATTACAAGAAAAAGACATCATAGCTCTAATGAATGAGCTAAAAGTAAAGTCAGATGATGTATTCCACATTATTAGAAAGATTAAAGAATGGTGGATTAAAAATGTGGATTATTTAGGTTACGAAATAGGTAGCTATTATCTAAAATATTATGGTGGAGTTATGGATTCTTATACGATTAAGTATAGATATGACTGTCATCAAACAATTGATGAAAGATTTGGCAAAGATGATTATGCCGATATGAAACTTGTATTTGAATTCCTAAATAAGTTTCCCCAACAACTCAGAGAGCACATATCCAACACAATAGAAAAAGAAGAAGCTATTTTATACAATATGGATGAAGTCATAAAAATGATATTGAATGAAACAGCTAAAAAGGAGACAAAATAATGGAAAAAAGCAAGATTAAAGAGTATAAGGGTTATAGATACATAACTGCACGAATGCCTGTAGGTCATGTTTGCGGTTATGTGGAAATACCCAAAGGTCATTACTTATACGAGAAAGATTATTCTGAACCAGTTCCAGAACTAAAGCATTTTGAAAAGGAATTATTTGAAGGTTCTTGTGGTAAGCGTAGTAGTCTTTCTATGTTAGCTTATGCATTTAGTTCTGAAGAAAAGAATCGAGCTATAAGCGCTGAAATATTTTTTGATGTGCATGGAAGTTTAACATTTGGAAATCGTTTACAGTTTTATGATGAATCAGAAATAATTTTTGAATGGGCGATGGGATTTGATACAGACCATTTTGATGATACATCCAGAACCCAGACACATAAATTTTGCGAAAGGGAATGTAAATCCCTTATTGATCAACTCGTAGAAGTAGACAAAAAATTAAAAGAATTGGAGGTAAAATAATGGCAGAGATGGTAGCAATTATGGGAGAAACTGGTCACGGTAAATCTCATTCAATCAAATACCTTAACCCCGATGAAACTATCATTATCAATGCTGATAAAAAATCTCTTCCCTTCAAAGGATGGAAAAATCTGTATAATTCAGAAAAGAAGAATTATGCAGTTACTTCTAAAGCAAGAGATATAATTGAAGCATTGGATAAGATTAACAAAAACGAAGCATACAAAAATGTTAAACACATAGTTATTGATACTCTTTCCGCAGTTATGTGGGATGATGAGATGAGTAGGATGAAGGAAAAGGGTTACGATAAGTGGATTGATTTAGCTTATTCTATCTATGGCATTCTTGATAAGTGTATCAGCTTAAGAAATGACTTAATCGTCTTTTGTATGTTTCACACACAAGATTTATTGGATGAAATGGGAAATCATTTCTACCGTATACAAACTTCTGGACAGAAACTGCAGAAAATTAAAATTGAATCTCGGTTCCCTATAGTTCTTCACGCTAAATGCCAATATGGAGATACAGGAAACGAGTATTTCTTTGAAACTCAAGCAAACTATTCTACTGCCAAAAGTCCCGAAGGAATGTTTGAAACTAAAAGAATACCCAATAATCTTCAACTTGTGGCAGATGCCATAAGAGCTTATAACCAATAGGAGGTATTAAATGAGTTGGTTCAACGAAGATGATGCCAAGTATGAAAGTAGTCAGTTCACAGGTGTGCATAAATGCATTATCCGTGAAGCTGAACATAGTGTTAATGACAGAGGTTCTGAAATCATAACTCTCAAGGTTGAGTTGGAAGGAAGAACTGATAGAGAAGGCAATCCCAAGATTATACCATTAGACCCTATCTATCTAACTGATGGAAAAACCAAAACTCCTTCTGCCAACAAGATTACAGCTCTTTTCTGTCTTCTGAAAGCAAATCCCAATAAGCTAAAGAAGTTCAAAGTAGAGAGATACAACTTTGATACCAAGATGAGAGAACCTCAAGTTGTGGAAATGTATGAAGAGTTACTTAACAAAAAGGTAGCTCTCTTTATACAGTTAAGAAGATTGTATAGAGTAAGAAAGATTGACCCTCAAACAGGATATTCTGTCAATGTTAATGATAAGGGTATTTGGATACCAGATTATAGTAAGGATAAGAGATTGTCATTCTTATTCATTAGGGCTTTTGATTATAATACCTTGCAAACATATTCGGAAATGATTAGTAACAAACCTGCAAGAATATATTTGGAACTATCAACCAAATATTCCGATTATGATGAGCCAAGAATGATGACACCAGAGTTATTGGAATACATAGAAAAACGAGCAGTAAAAATGGGTTTGCCTTATAATCTGGAGGTCTTTACTGAATACCTTAACGATTACAAAGAAATAGAAGACATTCCAGAACTAGATACTGATAATGAGAGAGTTCCTTTTTAAGTTATTGCTGTTATTCTTGCTGATAATGCCTTTATCTCTTCACATAGAAACTGATGTTAGGCATAATGAAGAGTTGGCATTAAAGGCAAGAAGAAAGCAACTATTAACGGAACAAATAGAGGCATTAGAGTTAAAGAATGAAGACAGGATATCTGCAGTTTTGCTTTCTGCTGTTTCCCCAGAACATTACTCAGATATCCTGACTATTATCAAACTGGAATCGGGAGGAGACAGCTTGGCATATAATCAAGGCAATTACGGTTTAATGCAAATAAATGAAGTGCATTTCAATCAAGCTAACAGAGACAGTATTTACTGTTTAGAGTATAACTTAAAGATAGGTTATGAGTTATACTTATTGGCATTGACAAAGGATTATGAAAACCGATTTGCTTGGTATAACAGGTCTCCTTCCCGATTTCTTTATCAGAAAAAGGCTTATAATATTCTGAATAACATCAATTATCTCTTGACAGATTAGAGTATAATTGTAAGGGTTGTTTAATGGAGGTGTGAAATGATTGTGAAGACGAAACGAGGTTATCAGGTTAAGTCACATAAAGGCAAAAACCTTTCCAAACCTAATCTGACAAAGGAACAAGCATTAAAGAGATTAAGGCAAGTAGAATATCATAAGCATCATCCTAAATAAAAAAAGAGGTTATTATGAAAGTTATCAATACATCGGGATTACACCCTGTATTATATACAGCTTTGTCTACAAGTCACATCAGAAATCAAGAGAACAGAAATCAAGAAAGAAAGGATTGGTCAGTAACAGAGCTTTTGCTTCCACCCAAGATTGCTATTTTAACTAAAAGACACAAAGATGAATTAGAGATAGATGCCATTAACCTAATAGATGTTTCTTTTGGAACGATACTGCATTCTCTTATTGAAACAAGTTACAAACATCTTAATTTGCCTAACATCTTTCTGGAAACCAAAGTTAAAACCGTCTTTCAGGATAAGATAATTTCTGGAAGAGTTGACTATTACGATTTGGATAAGAAAGAGATAATTGACTTCAAGTATTATAAAGCCAATAGTTGGCTCTTCATTGATGACAAAATAGACGAACTAACTTGGCAACTGAATATGTATAAATGGCTTATGCAGTTAAACGGATTTCCTGTAAATAAATTGACTGTATTATTTGTCTTCAAAGATTATAATGCCTATACAGCTAAAAGAGACCAACATTATCCCGATAGTGTTTGGCAAGAGTTAGAAATAGAATGCAAATCAAGAGATGAAATAGAAGCTTATGTGGAAAACAAATTGAATATTCTAAATGAATATGAAAAATTGGCAGATGACTTAATACCTGACTGTAGTTTTGAAGATAGATGGCAAAATCCAGATAGTTATAATGTCTATAGCAATGGTAAGAAAATAGCTTCTTTTCCGTCATTAGAAGAAGCAGAAAACTTCAAAAACAATAACAGCATAAATACTTATGAAATAGTAGTCAACAAATATTCCCCTAAACGCTGTGACAAGTATTGTGCAGTTAAAGATTATTGTTTCTATTATTCCAAATTAGCCAAAGATGAGCAATATGAATAAGCCACAAGAAATTAAAATACCTGTATCCAAATCTCAATTATACAAACAATTTTGGGATTTTAAGGTGCATTTTAAGAATTCATCTATTGTCTATTACTATACCCTTACGGAAGAGATTAACTTTGACGACTTACTCAATTTCTTAATTAAAAGATTTAGGGTATACATAGCTTATGATATTTATGAGATGGAACATTCAATACAAGAGTATGATATGCAAATCATAGATAAGATTATCAAGAATTTAGATTGGAGAAGAGCTCGTGCAATTATACTCAAGTATCTGGAAGTTAATCCATTAAGTAAGTTAGTAACACAATAATAAACGCAAGTTTCTGCGTTAGCTTAAGGGAGCTATTATGACCAATAATTATGTCAAGATAGGTAACTATCACATAGAAATCACTTACTTCTTTCTGGATAAACATAACTATTTGCACGCAGTTTGTGCTAATACTGTTCCACAAGAGATAAAAACCATATCCAAGAACAAAGTTCAAGTTCAAGAGTTGCCAATCTCTCTTACACAAGCTATTATTAGCTTTATAGAAAAGAGAAAACAGCAATTTCCTAACTTTCCTGTAGTTCAGAATGCCAAATTTGAAGATGCAGTTGTGGAAATAAACAAACTCTTGAAGAAAGGCATTGCTCATAAAGATATAGAAGAAGTCCTGAAAGAAGCTGAAGATAATGATTTCTGGTGTAGAAATCTAATGACGCTTACTCAAATAAACAAGAAGTGCAAAAGTGGTCTTACCAAATATGAACACATCTGGTTAATAGTTATAAGTAATAAATCTAAACAACAGCAAAAACCTAAAACTGACTATAATGAACTGAGATAAGGAAGGAAAATGTCCAATTCAAACTTGAATGCGGAAGAGAGACTATTATCTATAATCCTAAACAATCCCGATAAGTCATTATCAGCTGTATCTTTACTAAATTATAAATGTTTTACCAGTATTGATACCAGAAACATTTATAATGCTATCTATAAGATAGTTGATAAAGGCGAAACTGCTGATACTATAAACATAATTCATCAGTTACGCAGTGATGGAATATTGGATACTACAATCAGGAATTACATAGATAATTTAGTTTCCAAAGATGAAAATGTAGAACACTTCTCATCGTTAGTTAAGGAAGTTATAGACCTTTGGAAGGTCAGAGAAACTAACAATATGATAGAGAAGATGAGCCAAGCCATTAAGGATGGAACCAATTATGATAACCTGAAAAGCATAATGAATAAGTATTCACATTTGGACACATCAGGTTATGGTGATAGACCAGAAACTATGCTCTCTATTATTGATAAAGCCATAAGAGAAACAGAAGAAGCAATCAAGAATGGAAAAGAAAGAGAGTTAGGATTGAAGTTTGGATTTACTATAATGGATAAGGTTATGTCCTTAAGACCTGGAAATACTTACTGCATAGCTGCCAGACCTTCTATGGGTAAAACCAGTTTTGCTCTCAATATTGCTGACAATCTCTTAAGACAGGGAAAAAGGATTTACTACATCTCTACAGAAATGCTTAAGGACGAGATTATGGAAAAGTTTATCACAATGAAGCAGGCTATTTCCAATGAAGATTTCAGAGCTTTACCAGAAGAGAATAAGTTATCAAGGTATAAGGAATTGTATAGTTATCATGCAGCTCATAATTCAGAATTGATAATAGATAGCAGTTCTTTTCAGTTATACGATACCATTGCCAGAATAAGAGCTCTGCATAAAGAGAAACCATTGGATTTGGTGATAATAGATTACCTACAACAATTAGAACTAGATGATAATACCAATAGAGTTCAAGTTGTATCAGAGATAACCAGAAAGTATAAGCTATTAGCTTCTGAACTAAAGATACCGATTATAGAATTGTCACAATTAAGTAGAAAAGTAGAAGACAGAGCTATTAAGATACCTATATTATCCGACTTAAGAGATAGCGGTTCTATTGAACAAGATATGAGTGGAGTTATTTTTATTTACAGACCTTCTTATTATGGCATAGAAGTAGATAGCAATGGCAATGACTTGACTAACATAGCTGAGATAATTATTGCCAAGAATAAGTTTGGCAGAAAGGGTAAGATAAAGTATTACTTTAATGCTGAAACAACTTTATTTAGGGAGGTAAAATGAAACATTATCCTACAATACCAAAAGAAAACATCTACTATGTTCCTTATAACTCTTATGATGACAAAAAGAAAGAATTGAATATCTTACAAAAGAAAGCTGTTAGTATAATTGATAAGGCAGATAAATGGAAAGAGGTCTTAATAGTGGATGACAATAAGGGTGATTACAAACACTTATTGATGATAGTTGTAGATAATCGTCAAGAAAGGGATTATTATCTAAAATCCAATAAGATAACTATGAAGGATATTATTTACAGTATAGCGAAGGTGATAAAATGAAAAATAAGTTAGGTATCAAGTCAGTAGTAGCTATAGACCCAGGTAAAAATGGTGGAATTTGTGTAGTATCAGATAAACTAAGAATTCTTTATCTGGAACAATGGAATTCTGAACCTGAAGAGATACAGAGACAACTTAAGTTAGTTAGAGATTTTACTGATTTACTGTTTCTGGAATCTGCTATAAGTATGACAACCAATAGAACTGTCTGCAATAAGTTATTTTATCAGAATGGTTATATAGTTGGTTACGCAGAAGCTTTAGGATTTAGAGTTGTCTCTTGTTCACCTCGTCATTGGAAGAATGTTATGCAATTAACCAGTGATAAGCAGTTGTCTATAAGTAAGGCAAAAGAAATCTATAGCAATGCAGATAAGTATTTCAGTAAGTTTCCCAAAAAGGGATTAGATGGCATAGCAGAGGCTTTGTTATTGGCTTATTATGGATATAGTTACTTTATGCATTATCCTGAAGATGGAAATATAAAAGTGTTATATACCATAACCTATGCCAATGACTTAAAGTATAAAGATAAAACAAACTAATAGGAGGATACAATGGATAATAATTATGCCAACATTATCATAACAGAAAATAATCATCTACGAGATTTAGTTCTTGATTATAAGATTATGTTAGAGGACTTTGAGAAGCTATTTGCTCAGTTACGAGAAATTGCAGAGAAAATGAAGGGTTGTCTAAATGAGTTTGGTTCATTCAGCAATGAAGTCAAGGTTTATGTAAGAGAGTTCATTGATGTAGTTGAAAAGTTTTAGGATAAAGTTATGAAATATGAAGAAATGGTTAATGCTTGTGTATTGAGAAATAGAAAAATCAATCTGAAGGACTTATCGGATGATGGAATAGATGTGGAAAAAGAAATTAAGGAATTGGAACAAATAGATGATGTGTCTCTATTGTATTATTATATTGTCAGTAGTAGTGTCATTGATGAAACACAAATAGCCAAACATTATTATAGGTTGTTTAACAAGATACATAAGAAATCGTTAAGTAAGGATAACATAACTCCAATGGAGACGATTGTTATGGACTTACTCTTATCATTTAGCAAATTATACCAATTATAAGCCACAAAGGAGGCAAAAATGAAGTTTGTTTATTGTAAAAACTGTGGATATACAGATGAGGAAATAAATTTTCCTTACTATAGTCAAGAAACAAAATACGATGTGAACAAAGATGAATACACTATAAAAGAATGTTATGTTCCTTATTGCCCAAAGTGTAATAGAACTGATATTAGAAATGTATTTGAGTTATAAAGGAGGCAAGAATGAGACCGTCCGTTTTCAAAAAGCAGGTAGATAATGTGAAAAATTATTTGCTGGCTAACGATGTCATCATCAGGAACATAGTAGAGTTTAGTAATGATGATAATTATTCCATTATTTATTGCTCTTATTTACATAATAGGTTTAAGGTAATAATCAGTCAATATGATGACGATACCTTTTCCGTTTTCTGTATATTTCCTTTTCCGTTTTCTGTATATTTAATGGAACAGATGAATATTATCCACATCACATTGATAGTGATTTTAGTGTATCTATTATGGATGTGCCTACAGGTGATGTCATAAATCCTAATGTAGTAAGAAGCATAGAGTTATTCAAGAAATTTATCCAAGTTTATATGGCAAAAAACAAGGAGGCAAATAATGGCATATAAATCAAAATACAAGGATTATATTAGAGAATGCATAAGGGAAAATAAGCAGATAGAGATAACAGAATTATCTGCTGATGGAATTGATGTAGAAGGAGCCATAAAAGAATTTGAAGATACTTTTAATAATATCTTCTACTTACTATATGTTTATGGCAAGAATGTTATTGACCCGAACGAATTTGAACCTTTTTACTTGAGATTATGCAGGAAGTTTGAATTGTATCAATTAAGCAAACACAATTTATCCACAAACGAGAAAATAGTTTTGGATTTAATGATAGCATTTTCAGAGTT
>Ga0208695_1003025_pt1 | contig 11703 bp, 13 predicted proteins | sample AD_UKC111_MetaG_FD_184449 | JGI IMG/M metagenome (GOLD analysis project Ga0208695, IMG submission 184449) | Active sludge microbial communities of municipal wastewater-treating anaerobic digesters from Hong Kong - AD_UKC111_MetaG (SPAdes)... | ecosystem: Engineered > Bioreactor > Anaerobic >... | reverse complement strand
CGCCGAACAGGGCGGCACCGGGTTTGCGCACGATGAGTGCGGTCAGGGGGCCGGCGAACAGCCAGAACCCGCCGCCGAGCGCTTGGAGGCCCGGCAGCAGCGCCTTGAGCGGATCGGTCACCGGCACCGACGCGATGTTCCAGACAACGAACAGCAGACCGCTGGCGACGCCGACGACGCTCGCCACGACGATGTCGACGACTCGCCAAGCGAACCGTGAGGTGGGGATGGTTGTTGATGCAGACATGACGTGCCCTTCCTGATGAATGGCACGGGATTCAAAGAGGCCTCCCTGCGCTGGCATGATCCAGATCAGGTTCGACGGTCGAAGCTTGGAGAAGCTTCCTCTCAGCCCGGCTCACCGGACTCCCGTGTTCAGCTTCCATTCTAGTAGCGTGAGGCCGTGCATCCGGAGAACCTGCCCCTTCGCCAGCGACCCATCGACATCGTGTTCGCCGTCTTCTTCACGTTGTTCATCGTCACCTCGTGCATCGCCGACATGCTGCCGACGGTCGGCATCGACTTCTCCCAGCCGAACGGCACCTTCCTCGTCGACTCGAACTACTGGTACGCGCACGACGCTGACCCGCTGTTCATGAACCCGCCAGTCTGGATGCGCATCGTCACCGGTCTGTCGGCCTTCGTCTACCTGGCGTTCTATCTGGTGCTGGTGCCCGCGCTCATCCGCGGCTGGAACTGGATCCAACTTCCCGCCGTGATCTACGCGACGATGATCGCGGGCGTGACCGGCATCATCGTGTTCGGGGTGGAGTTCTTCGGCGAGCCGGAATTTCAATCAAACAACATAATCAAGTTCCTGGCTTTCAACCTGCCCTATGTGCTGGTCCCCTTGGCCTTGCTAGTCAGGATGCGCAAGCCACTCCCGTTCACGCGGAAGTTCTGACCATTGGACGACGTGACTGCGGACCAATGGTCCGTGGCCGCGAGGCTCGGGGTCGACCCATTCCCTACTCCGCTTTCGCTGAGGGCTGGAGTGGCTGAAGGAGTAGTCAGCGGCCAGCTGCCGCTCAATGGACTGCGCCATAGGCCCGTCGATGGAACCTCCGGGTGGTATTTCTGGGCGGGCGAAGTGCTGAGCGATGCAGACGACTTCTTCGCGCCGTACCATCTGGTGCACCTTGAGGAGACGCGTCCGGAGCTGCTGCCCTATCTCGCGCTTCCTCCGGGGTGGCGCTTTCTCATCGCGCCCGGGCAGGAAGATGTTTGGTTCGACGAAAGCTTGTTCGAGTCATGATGGGAGTCGGCGCTCCGTTCTTCGGCGAGCCGGACTTCCAGACGCAGAATCCGGTCAAGTTCCTCGCGTTCAACCTGCCGTACGTGCTCGTGCCCCTGCTGCTGCTCGTGCGCATGCGCAAGCCGCTGCCGTTCACGCGGAAGTTCTAGCGTCAGGCGCATCCGCCGTCACCGACGACTCCATGGCGGCGGCAGGATCGCCGAGTTCGCCTAGATACCGGGTAAGAACCGCTCAACACCCATCATCTAGGCGATCTCGACGAAGTACAGGGCGGGGTGTGTGCGGACGCGAGACCCGCACCCCTACTTCTGCAGCTGCTCCGACCCCGACAGCCGCTGCGCAAGGTAGATCGGCACGATCGACACGACCACGAGCACGACGGCGATCACGTTGACGATCGGCGCCTGGTTGGGGCGGAACAGGTTGTCGAGGATCCAGATCGGCAGGGTCGTCACGCCCGCCCCCGCAGTGAACGTGGTGACGATGATCTCGTCGAACGAGAGCGCGAACGCGAGCAGGCCACCGGCCAGCAGCGCAGAGCGCAGCTGCGGGAACGTCACCAGCCGGAACGTGGTCCACACCCCGGCACCCAGATCCGCGGATGCCTCCTCCAGCGAGGTGCCCATCCGCCGCAACCGCGCGATGACGTTGTTGAACACCGTCACGATGCAGAAGGTCGCGTGCGCGACGATGATGGTCGCGATCCCCAACCGCACATCGAGGATGGTGCGGAAGAAGTTGTTGAGAGCGATACCGGTGACGATGCCCGGTAGTGCGATCGGCAGGATGACCAGCAGGCTGACGGCATCCCGACCGAAGAATTCGAAACGCTGGAGCGCGAGCGAGATCATCGTGCCGAGGATCAGCGAGATGGCGGTCGCGGCCAGCGCGATCTGCACGCTCGTCGTGATGCCCTCGAGGGCGCCCGCGTTCTGGAACGCCTTGCCCCACCACTCGAGCGTGAAGCCGGGCGGCGGCCACGTGAGGTTGGTGCTCGTGCTGAACGAGTTGACGAACACCACGAACAGCGGCAGGTAGATCACGGCGAGGATCAGCGTGGTCACGGTGCCGAGGGTGACGCGCGCGGCGCGGCTCAGTCTCACGGGGTGCTCCTGACGGTCATCCGGGGCTCCTAGAGGTTGTTGAGCGCGCCCGTGCGGCGGGCGGCCGTGAGGTAGACGATCATGATGGCGATCGGGATGAGCGCGATCGCGGCCGCGAGCGGCAGGTTGTTGGCGGCGCCCACGTTCGTGTAGACGAGGTTGCCGAGCAGCTGGTTCGCCCCGCCCACGATGTTGACGGTGATGTAGTCGCCCAGCGAGAGCGAGAAGCTGAAGATCGAGCCCGCGATGATCGCCGGCCACAGCATCGGCAGCACGACGGAGCCGAGCGTGCGCCACGTCTTCGCACCCAGATCACTGGATGCCTCGAGCAGCGAGTTCGGCACCCGCTCGAGTCCGGCGTAGATGGGCAGGATCACGTAGGGCAGCCACAGGTAGGCGAGGGTGATGATCGTGGCGGGTAGCCCGTAGCCGGGGCTGGAGCCGCCGAAGGGTTGCGCGATCCATTCGGCGATGCCGCCCTGCGAGAGCACGGAGCGCCACGCGTAGACCTTGACGAGATAGCTCGCCCACAGGGGCATGAGCACAGCGATGACGAGGATGCGCTGCAGCCGCGGGCTCGCGACCTTCGCCATGAAGAAGGCGATGGGCAGCGCGACCAGGATGTCGACGATCGTCACCAGCAGCGCCACGCCCACTGTGCGCAGCGTGACCGTCTGGTACAGCGATCCGGTCAGCACCGTGATGATGTTGTCGAGCGTCCAGGTGGTCTGCACTTGGCCGGTGAAGCTGTCGACAGTCCAGAAGGCGGTGATCAGCAGCGCGGCCAGCGCGGCGATGTAGACGAGGCCGAGCCAGAAGAGGGGTGCCGAGAGCAGCAGCCCGAGGCGAACCCGGGCGTGCTGGCTCAGGAATACGGAGACCTTGCGTGCCGGAGACTCCTTCAGGGAGTCCCCGGCACGCGCGGCCGTGGGGGCGGTGGTCACTTAGCCCTTGATCTCCGACCAGGCGGTCGTCCACTGCGAGTAGTCGGTGCACTGAACATCGGTGCGACCGTCGAGGCACTTCGCGATCGGGGTCGACCAGTACCAGATCTTCGACGCGTAGTCGGCGTCACCGGCGTGGAAGGCCTCGCAGTCGTCACGGAAGTCGCACGCGGCCAGGCTCGACGGAGCCTCGCCGAAGTACGCCGTCGCCTGCGCGTTGGCCTCGGGGCTGGCGATGTAGTCGAGCCACGCGTAGGCGCAGTTCGGGCTCTTCGCCGTCGACGAGATCATCCAGGTGTCAGACCATCCAGTGGTTCCCTCATCCGGCAGCACGACCGCGGTGTTACCCGTAGTGACATAGTTCTGAATGACCTGCCAGGTGGTACCGACAACGCTGTCACCGGTCTCGAACGCCTGGATCGCCTTGAGATAGTCGCTCCAGTACTCGCCGATGTTGGCGCGCTGGGCCTTCAGCAGGTCGACGGCGGCCGCCAGCTGCGTCTCGTCGAGCGCGTAGGGGTTGGTGATGCCGAGGTCGGGCTGCGTCGCCATGAGGTACACCGCGGCATCCGCGATGTAGATCGGCGAGTCGTAGGCGGTGACCTTGCCGGCGTTCGCGGAGGCGTCATCGAACACGGCGCTCCACGAGGTCAGGCCGTCGGGGAAGACGTCCGTGTTGTACATGAGCAGGTTGGCGCCGTAGCCGTGCGGGATGCCGTAGCTCACGCCGTCGACGCTGTTCCACGACTGCATCTTGAGGAAGTCGAAGATACCGTCGTAGTTCTTGAGCAGGTCGGTGTTGACCGGGGCGACATCGCCGGCCGCGACGAGTCGCAGGCTCGCGTCACCGGAGGCGGCCACCACGTCGTAGTCGCCGGTCTTCATGAGGCTGAACGCCTCGTCGGAGGTTCCGTAGCTCTTGCTGGTGATCTGACAGCCGGTCTGCTCCTCGAAGGGGGTGACCCAGTCGACGGTCGGGTCGTTGCTGCCGTCTTCGACGTAGCCGGGCCACGCGAGAATCGAGACGCTGCCCTCCATCTCTCCGAGGCTGGTGGCCTCCTCGCCTGAGCCTTCGGAACCGGAACTGGTTCCGCAGGCGCTCAGGAGTGCGACGGATGACGCGAGCGCGAGGCCCGCGAGCATCGTGCGGCGGTGGGTTGCTGTTATTCGCATTGCTGGTGCTCCTTCTCTGGTGGGGACTGGGGTACGGGGTCTATCAGGCCGCGACGGGCTCTAGGGTGACGAGATCGGCGCTGGCAAATCTGGCGTGCACGTACTCTCCCCGGCGGTCGAGGGTCGACCGCGAGCTCGCGTTCTGCTCGAGAACCGTGAGGCGCTTGCCGCCCTCGAGCTCCACGAGGATGCGCGTGGACGTGCCGAGGTAGATCACCTCGCTGATGGTGCCGGGCAGCGACACCATTCCGGCGGCGGGCTTCGACGCGGGCGTGTGCAGGGCGATCTTCTCGGGGCGGATGGAGACCGTGGATGCCCGGCCCAGCATCCGCTCGGCCTCGCTCGGGTCGAAGATGTTGGACGTGCCCACGAACGAGGCCACGAACGGCGACGACGGCGACTCGTAGATCTCGGTGGGCGTACCGAGCTGCTCGATGTGTCCGTGGTTGAAGACCGCGATTCGGTCGCTGAGCGTCAGCGCCTCCTCCTGGTCGTGCGTCACGAAGATGAATGTGATGCCGAGCGAGCGCTGCAGCTCCTTGAGCTCGACCTGCATCTGCTCGCGCAGCTTGAGATCGAGGGCGCCGAGCGGCTCGTCGAGCAGCAGCACCTTGGGCTGCACGACGGTGGCTCGGGCGAGAGCAACACGCTGGCGCTGGCCACCGGAGAGCTGGCTGGGCTTGCGGCCGCCGAAGCCCGCGAGGGCGACGGATGCCAGGGCCGCCTCGGCACGCTCCGCGCGTTCTGCGCGACCCACCCCCCGCACCCGCAGCCCGTACGCGACGTTCTCCAGCACGGTCATGTGCGGGAAGAGCGCGTAGTCCTGGAAGACGGTGTTCACGTCGCGGTCGAAGGGCGCGCGGTGCGTGACATCCACGCCCTGCAGCTCGACGGTTCCGGAGGTCGGCAACTCGAACCCGGCGATCAGTCGCAACACAGTGGTCTTGCCTGACCCGCTCGGACCGAGCATGGAGAAGAACTCTCCCTCGCCGATCTCCAGATCGAGTTGGTCGACCGCGTTGACCGAGCCGAACGTCTTGGTCAGTCCGGTGAGCCGAATTGCAGGCGTAGCTGATGTCACGCAGGGCCTCCTTGCCTGTCCTGTAGTAAATCATATGGAAGCAGATGTCATGCTAGTCTCGGGCATGTTACGGTCGTGTCACGATGCCCCAGTCCATCCGTTCGACCACAGCAGCGCGGGCGGCGGTGTTCGCGCCGGTCGCCGGCGGAGGCCGTGCCGAGCTCGTCGCGCAGCGGCTCACCGATGCCATCGAGCTGGGCCTTCTCTCCCACGGCGAGCGTCTGCCGAGCGAGACGGAGATGGCCCGCCAGTTCGGCGTCGCCACTGTGACCACGCGCGAGGCGCTCGAGGCGCTGCGCGAACTCGGGCTCGTCGAGACCAGGCGCGGGCGCGACGGCGGGAGCTTCGTGATCGCCGAAGGCTCGCGTACTGCCCGCATCGACCGTCGCGTGAAGGCGCTCTCCCGGGTCGAACTGCGCGACATGGGCGTCTACTACTCCGCGATCGCGGCCATGGCTGCCGAACTCGCGGCCGATCGCTCGACGCCCGACGACATCCAGCACCTGCACGCCACCATCGACGCGACGGATGCCTCGGCCGAGACCTCATCACGCCGAGGCGAGGGTACCTTCCGGCTGGAGGTCGCCGCGCTCTCGCAGTCCGCCCGGCTGGTGCGGGAGGAGTTGCGCCTGCAGGCCGAGTTCGCCCCGCTGCTCTGGCTCTGCCTGCGCGAGGAGACCCACCGCGTGCGCAGCCGCGAGGCGCACCTCGCCGTGGTGGCCGCGATCGAGGACTTCGACGGCGAGAGGGCCAGGCGCCTGACTGTCGCACACATCGCCGGAGCCATAGAGTGGCTGCTCGACGCCAAGGCCGAGCTCGAACGGAGGGGCTGACATGACAATCGCGACCCGATCTTCAGTCGTCGATGCCGTCACCGCCGTCGACACCACCTTCGGCACGGTGTTCGAGCAGATCGACTCGTGGCGCGCCGCCATCGAGCGGCATGTCGGTGCACGCCACGGCGCTGTCACTGTCGCCGACATCGACGAGGTTGTGGAGGCGCTGGTGGTGCCGGGCCTGAGTGCAGCCAACGCACTGATCATCGGGGCCGGCTTCGTCGCATCCCCCGGCTTCATCTCCGACGCCGAGTGGCACCTGGCGTGGTGGCTGGGCCACGCCAACACCTTCGGGGTCGGGTCGGCCGACCCCGCGCTGCGTCGCCTCGAAGCCGAAGAAGACCCGTCGTCGGAGAGTTTCCGTGACTACACGACTCTCGAGTGGTGGCGGGTGCCGGCGGCGACCGATGCCCCGCACATCACCGGCCCGTACGTGGACTACCTCTGCACCGACGACTACACGCTGACCTTGACCGTTCCCGTGATGTACGACGGGCGCATGATCGGCGTCGCCGGCGCCGATCTCTACGTCAACGACATCGAGCGGACCCTGCTGCCGCACGAGGGCGCGATCGGCTCGACCGCGACCGTCATCAATGCGTCGAGGCGCGTAGTCGTGTCGACCGACCCGCACCGACCGACGGGTGCGATTCTGCGACCGGATGACGCGGCCGAACAGATCGCGTGCGGGCAGACGAGTCTCGTGCTCGTGTTGGGTTGAGCGGCGGGGAGCGGTTTCGATACGCCGCCGGAGGCTGCTACTCAACCAGCCGCTACTCGGCCGGCTGGCTCTCCTGGAAGCTCGCCCAGCGGTTGCGGCCCAGGCGCATCGCCTTGAGGGCGGGATACGCTGACAGGAAGATCGCCATCGGTGCCCTCAGCGTGAGGCTCTTCACGTTGTGCTTGTCGTAGGTGCGCTCGAAACGCATCACGTAGTTGTAGAACTGGCGGGGCGAGTCATCGAGGCGCCGCGCCGACATTCCGGCCACCATGTCGGAGGAGTAGGTCACCGTGAGGTCGTGCTCGTTGAGGTGGATCGACAGGTCAACGTCTTCGTGCAACTCGTCGTCGGGGTCGAGACACGCGTCATCCCGAATCTCACGCCAGGCGCTCGCGCGCAGGGCCATGTTGCTGCCGAACAGCAGATGGAACTCGCTCGTCACCTTGACGAGTGCGCGGCGCAGGGCGTCGTCGGCTATCGCGCCGAACCGACGCAGCGGCATGTCGTAGTAGATGACCGGACCTGTCGCGGCGGCGACGTCCGGGTCGCTGAAGATGCGCTGCACCTCCTGCACCCAGGTCGGCTCGAGCACCGAGTCGGCGTCGATGCGGCCGATCACGTCACCGCTGGCGTGGTTGAGTCCGAAGTTGCGCGTGGGGATGAGGCCCTGCAGTTCGAACTGCTGGAGGTAGATGATGGGTGTTCCGGAGTAGGTGGCCTGCAGCGCGTGCACGATCGCGGCCGTGGCATCCGTCGACTTGTTGTCGACGACGATGATCTCGTGGGCGGCGACCGTCTGCTCGAGGGCTGCGACGACGCACGCCCGGATCGTCTCCTCCTCGTTGTAAGCCGGGATGACGATGGACACGCTGGGGAGCATTCGAGCCATGAAGCCCAACCTACCCGAGGGAGCTCCGCCGTGCTCAGGCGCGTGACCGACGCCGGGCCGCGATGACGGCCACGGCGCCGAGAATGACTAGCGCGACGGAACCGCCCACAACGATCGGCAGGTTCGATGCATCCTGCCCCGTCGCCGCGAGAGCGGGCTGCGGGCACGACGTGGGCGTACCCCAACCCAGGTAATCGACACTCGGGTCCAGGCCTTCGGTGAGTCGGCCACAGAACACATCGAACTCGCCGATCTGAGCCTGAGCCGTGGCGAAGGCCGCGGTAGAACTTGCCTCATCCTTCGCAGCGGGAATGACCAGGTTGACGAATTGCACGAGGCTTGTCGTGGAGTTCGCGGGGAACGTGACCCCCGTGTAGTCGACATAGGAGTACCCATTGGCCCCGTCTGTCGACAGGCCCGCCGCCGCGGTCTGGCCTGTTCGAGCCCACGCAGAGGTCTGGTAGACGGTCGCGCCGTACTTTTCGCCCGCGATGAACCAGCTATCCGCAGGGCCGATGTTGGTCGTTTCGCCGGAGCTCGTCAGGTAGTTGAAGTCGGCGATCGCGCCCCAGTAGGTCCCGTAGAAGAACGACTTGTTGTCGTTGATCGTGAGGTCAGCACCGGTCGTGTTCTCGATGTCCAGTGTCAGGCGCAGGAGCCAGCCATTCGACGGGGTTGAGTAGAGGCGGAAGTGGTAGGTGTTCTCCAGACCCGCGTATCCGACCACCCCGGTCGACTCGCAGTCGATGGTGATGTCACCGTTGGCCAGTGTGTTCACTACCGCCGTGGTGTCGTAGTTGGGGCACTACAGGTAGTCCGAATCATTCTCGAAGTAGCCTGGGTAGTAGGCGTATCCGCTGGAAGAGTAGTTGTCTGCAGCGTCCCAGCCGTAGGCCAGCCCATACTCGTCAAAACCCCAGTTCGCATCCCCGACGGTGAACGTGTCATCGGAGGGCCACGGGTCGGCCGCCTGAGCGCTCAGCGGTGCGGCAATGAGTGCGGCCATGACGCCGACGAGTACGGCGATAACGGGCTTCTTCACAGGTGCTCCGGGTGCGGTCGGGGTACGGGGTAGCTCATGGTAGCAGCGAGCCGCGCCGCTGATTGGCGTGCTGACCGTGTCGCTGACCGGCAGGAGAACCCCGAAGCTGTTGCCCTCAGGCGCAGAACTCTTCGATCGAGCGGCGCAGTATCTCGGTGAGCTCACGAATGGACTCGGTCGTTGCCCACTCCTCGTCAGCGTGAGCACCGCCCCCGTCGACCCCGATGACCAGACACGGGATGCCCGCCTCGGCGTACAGGCCGGCGTCGGTCCAGAACGGCTCGCCGCGCCGAACCGCCGACCCCGTCACCGCGTGGGCGTGTCGGGACACCACGTCGACGATCGCCGAGTGCGGCGCAGCCTCGAAAGCTCGCCGGGCCACGAGTCGGCTCAGGGTTGCGCGGGCGGTGTCGGGCGCTGAGCTGTCCAGCAGGGCTCCGAGGGCGAGCCGCAGTTCTTCTTCGACGGCGTCGGGACTCTCACCGGGCAGGAAGCGCCGTTCGACGGTGAGGGTGGCCGATGGCGCGACGGTCGCGGCATCCACCCCGCCGGAGATGGTCGAGACGCGCACAGTTCCGTGACCGAGCAGCGGATGCGCGGGGCCGGCAGCCAGCGATCGTCCGAGCTCGTCGAGCGCCCGCATGATCTGCGCCGCGTGGGCGATCGCATCCACGCCGAGCTCGGGCTGGGATCCGTGCGCCGCCCGCCCGCTGATCGCGACCTCGAACCAGGCGAAGCCGCGATGGGCCACCGTGAGCTCGAGGCCGCTCGGTTCGGCGACGATCGCGGCGTCAGCGGTGAACTTCTCCAGCACCCGCTCGGTGCCCGCGCTGCCGAACTCCTCGTCGGCGACCAGGGCCACGATGACGTCACCCGCGCACTGGGCCTCGGCTGCCGCGACCATCAGCGCCGCAACCCCGGACTTCATGTCGAAGGCGCCGCGACCATACAGCCGCCCGTCGCGCTGAGCGGGTACGAGTTGTGCGGGCGTCGCCGCGACGGTGTCGAGGTGGCCATTGAGCATCACCGAGCGACCCCCGGGCCCGCGCTTGACTGCCACTATCGAGGGGCGGTCTGCCGTCCCCAGTCGGGTGATCTCGAACCCGCGATCAGCCAGCCAGGCCGCGCAGAAGTCGGCGGCCTCGGGCTCCCCCGCCGCACCGGGCACGAGCGACGGGTTGACCGAGTCGATCGCGACGAGTTCGGCGGCGAGGGCGACCGGATCGGTGGTGACGGTCACGGCAGGTTCGGTCATGTGCTCAGTGTTGCGCAGGCTCGGTGACGAAGTCGATGAGTTGTTCGACCCGACCAAGCAGGGCAGGTTCCAGGTCGGCGAAACTGGAGACGGTCGACAGGATGCGCTGCCACGCGCGCGCGATATCGGCCTGCGAATCGTGCGGCCACCCGAGGGCCTCGCACACGCCGTGCTTCCACTCGGTGCCGCGGTCGATCACCGGCCATTCGGTCAATCCGAGCCGTTCGGGCCTCACCGCCTGCCAGACATCCACGAACGGATGCCCGACCACGAGCACCGCGTCGCCGAACGGTCCGGCGGCCACCGCCTGCGCGATGCGACTCTCCTTCGACCCCGGCACCAGATGATCCACGAGCACTCCCGCGCGACGTGCCGCATCGGGCCGGAACTGCGCAAGCACCGCCTCGAGGTGGTCGATGCCCTCGAGGTACTCGACGACGACACCCTCGACCCGGAGGTCGTCGCCCCACACCCGCTCAACCAGCTCGGCGTCGTGGCGTCCCTCGACGAAGATGCGGCTCGGTTGGGCTACCCGGGCGCGCGATTCGGCGACCGCGAAAGATCCGCTCGCCGTGCGCTGTGGCCCTGCCGCTGCCGGCGTGGGCTTCACCAGCGAGACGGGACGGCCGTCGACGAGGTATCCGGGGCCCAGCGGGAACGTGCGCACCGCGCCGTGGCGATCCTCGAGCTCGATCAGGCCGTTGGCGTAGCGCACGACGGCGCCGACGAAGCCGGTCGCCGTCTCCTCGACGACGAGACGCGGCTCGATCGCCAGTTCGGACACACGAACCGGACCACGCTGAAGCCGGAAGTCCGCCAGCACATCGCCGCCGTATCGGTCATCACTCACCGCACGAGGCTAACCGTGGCGGCACTGCCCACGGCGAAGGCGCGGCCTAGAAGCCGAACTCTAGAATCCGAAGTCGCCCCCGAAGTCGCCCCCGCCGAAGTCTGCGCCGCCGCCGAAGTCGCCGAAGCCACCGGCGTCCGCGCCCGCCGTGTCGACACCGCCCGCGTCTGCTCCCGCGTCGGCACCCGAGTCGGCCGACCCGTCACCCGAATCGGCAGCGGCGGTGTCCCCACCGAAGTCCATGGGCATGAACGCGCTCACCAGGGCCGAGCCGATCACGTAGCCGGCGACAGTGCCGAGCAGCGAGCTGCCCACCATGCTGCCGAAGCTCGGCCCCTGGAAGGAACGCTCGAGGGAGCCTGGCTGGCGCAATTCGGAGCGGGTCGCGGATTGGGCGAGGCTCGCGGCATCCGTGCCTCGCGGGGTCTCGCCGTTAGCAGCGAGGTCGCGGTAGATGATGGCGCGCTGCTCGTCGGTCAGCTTGGCGAAAGCCTCGGCGTGCACCTGCTCGAGAGTCTCCGGCGGTGCCGTGCGCAGCAGGTAGCGGTAGCGCT
>Ga0208695_1003019_pt1 | contig 11715 bp, 10 predicted proteins | sample AD_UKC111_MetaG_FD_184449 | JGI IMG/M metagenome (GOLD analysis project Ga0208695, IMG submission 184449) | Active sludge microbial communities of municipal wastewater-treating anaerobic digesters from Hong Kong - AD_UKC111_MetaG (SPAdes)... | ecosystem: Engineered > Bioreactor > Anaerobic >... | reverse complement strand
TTCTCCAGCTTCTACAGGTGGAAATCTTGGATCCTTCGTTGCAGCGGCTATTGCATTATCTCTTATTTCATAGGCGAGGTTCTCGCGTACTGGCATGAACGTACCGATACAACCTCGCAATGAGCCATCTTTTTTATGAATAGTAACGAATGCCCCTGCTTTTGTCTTGAATAATGCTTCCGGCAAATCTGAATGAGGTTCCACGATGATTCTGTTCCTCACGTAGTTTTCTATGACCTCTATTGCCCACTTTACGCACGGATGTTCACCTATCATCGAATCCACCTCCACATCAGTGTTAATGGTATCAATGATGCTGTCGTTTCATCAAATCTATGATGAGTGAAACCTCTCCAACTCCCATTTTCAGAGTTTTTGCTATTTCAACTGGCTCCATGCCGTTTAAGAACATCTCAAATATCCGTTCTTCAATGCCACCATTTTCCGATTTTTCAATAGAAGTTCTTGAGTTTTTCTCATCACTCTTTTGATCGCCTGAGATATTTCTTAAAGCACTGTCTTTATCATCGTTCTTTTGGCTACCTTTGGATACAAGCTTGTCCACTTCGTTTTTAGTGATCTGTGTCGACTTGTCGATATTGAGAGAATTTCCGATATTCTTGTCCATGGAAAGTGCTGATATCGTTATGAGTTCTTCGTTCAGTTCTTTCAGAAGCTTTTTCACTTCTTCGTTTTTTTTGTCCAAAAGCTCCATTTTTGAATCTACAAAGACTCTCACCTTTCCCATCAACTCTACGAGTCTTTCCTCATCTTCATCCAAGTCACTCTTTTCGTTCTTGGATCTGAATGACTGAACTAAAAAGGTGGCCCAAGCAAATATGACTGTACTTGCCGTGGACAAGATAATAAACCAGTTGAATATGTTCACTACTGTCCACTCCTTTTGAATGTTATGTTTGGAAATCTGGCTATATCTTTTCCGGACCAAGTAACCATGTTGGAGACAACCTTTGTCGGTGTGGGATCAGTACTTTCGATCACTGCATCTGCAGGTAAATGTACTCTTACATTTGATTGTGCAACAGAATTGAGCTGTATATCCCCCATACCCAAACTGAACGTGTCTCCATCTTTCGTTACAAGGCCGCCAAGTGTGACTGTCTCTGTTATTTCAAGCACACTATCACGTTTCTGTGTCTTCATATCAACGTCGAGTACCTTTATGGTCTTTCCTATCTCTTTCGATATTTCAGAGAAATATTTTTCAAAAGTCTGTAGAGATGTCTCATTGTAAGTTTTTAAATAATCGTCTTCCTTTTTCTGGTCTTTGAAGACAAGGCCACTAACCGTCGTTATCGTGGCATTTTCTGAATAGTCGGTATATATATCTGTATCATAGTACTGAACAGTGAAATTGCTCCTGTTCATCATCAACGTTACCATGTCTATAACAAGGAACACAGCAACTACGAAAATCAGTAAGTAAATCATCGTTTTGTTACTCATAGACACTCTCCTTCCAAATAAATAATCAAATTTTCTTTGAAGTTGGATTCTTTGATTTCGTAAATGACTCTTTTACATCACTGAATATGCGAGCAAGCGCATAAATAATCACCAAAAATTCGAATCTTCCAGCAAACATCCCTATTATTAAATTCCAGAGTGCAGTAAGTGGCATATCTGGACTCGTCACACCAGCAGTTAAACCTACTCCATCCATTGCTGATGCAAACTCGAACATAGATGCCTCTACGCTGTAACCATGACACATAAGTACGACAGATCCAATTATGAATGAGAACAGGTATAAGAATAAGATAAGCAATGCTTCTCTTATGTTGTCATCTGAAAAGGTTATCTGTTGCTCACCTTTGTAAAGTACTCTTTTTCGAACTGTACCTTTTGGAAGCAGAAATCCCATTATGGATTCCCACAGGGCATTGAGTATGACCCATGAACGGAATTGTTTTATACCACCAGAAGTAGAATCCATTTCTCCACCAGCTATCATCAGTACCATTAGCATGAACATGAAAGGGTAGAATGAAAGCCACTTTGGGTCTGCTAACGTAACTGTTTGAAAGCCTGTGCCACTGATACCAGAAACTGTCTGGAATAGTACTATCCTAAAACCTTCCCAGAATCCCTTGTAGTATTCTCCAAGTCCTACGAATGTGATGATGACAGACGTAGAGATGATCGTTATGTTGAATATCCAAGGTTCGCCATTTTTCAAAACTGCTTTCCAGTTACCTTTCCAAAATGCATAATGTATTCCAAATCCCGTTGCACCTAGGTACATGAGTACCATTATTATTATCTCTATTGTAAGGCTGTTGAACTCTCCTATACTACCATTTCTGGTAGAAAATCCACCAGTTGCAAGTGCTGTCATCGTATGATTAAGTGCTTCAAAGAGATTCATTCCAGCTATCTTCAATGCTATTGTGCCAACCACCGTATAGCCAAGATATATGCCAAGGATTAGTTGCGAAGATCTTCTTATATTTGGTACCAAGTTTTCTGCTCTACCCTCAGCTTTGTAAAATCCCAAACCCCTTGGTCCTATGACGGTTGCGAGCATCAACAAAGCAAAACCAGCACCACCAACGTATTGAGTAAGCGAACGCCAAAAGAGCAAAAGTTTCGACACCTTTGTCACATCTGTGTACATGGTCAGTCCGCTCGTACTCAGTCCACTCACCGATTCAAACATTGCTTGTGAAAAAGTCAATCCACCATTTATCATGTATGGTATTGCAGATAACAATGAAACAACAGCCCATGCCACAACGGTAAGAATTGCACCGTCTTTGTACGTTATCGTTCCGATGTCTTTTATCTTAGTTAAAAAGCCAGATAAGTAAATCAAAAAACCTACTAATGCTGCTAAAAGAAAACCATCTACATTGTGTATTTCGTAAGGATAGAAAATGCAAAAAATAAGTGGTAACATAATTATGATAGAATATTGCAAAATTATCACAGAGAGTGCTTTGTATATTTTTAGATAGCGTTCGAGCATTTTGGAAAGCCTCCTGGTTCACAAATCACAAGAAAAAGATTTCCATTGCTGTCTTACTTTGTTCTTCACTACAAATCAGTATTAGCTTGTCATCTGGCTTAATGATAGTATCTCCGCGAGGTATCAGATACTTATCTTCTCGCACTATTCCAGCTACAACGATTCCATCTGGAATTTTCAGTTCATGCAGGGCTTTATCTGCAATTTTTGAATCCCAATCTACATCTATTTTTAGTACGGTTGCACCCCTATTTGACGCCTCATCTTTGATCATTTCCACTACTTCATTTTCGAAGAGCAAGGGTTCTATATTTTGCATGATTAGATCAGTTACTTTAAGCGTCCTAATACCATACCTATCGAAGAGGTCTTCGTTCTCACTGTTGTTCAGGAATGTGACAACATTTCTCACTTTGTAGTATTCTTGGACGAGTCTTGCAATAAAGAAATTCTTTCTGTCTCTTTCCATTAAGAGTACAACGATATCATCTGGTTCTATTCCCAAATGATCAAGTACTACTTTAGATTGTCCGTCACCATATATTATAGCTGCATTCAGCGTTCTGCTATACTCTTCACATATCTCTTTATCCTTGTTCACAAAATATACCTTATACCCGCTTGCAATAAGCTTTTTTGCCAAGAAATATGGGACTCTCTCTCCACCAATTATGATTACCTTCATTTGCCATCACCTGTTGCAAGTTCAACTCCCTCAAGTATGCTTCTTTCAAAAGTATCTATGGTGAGACTGATTGGCGAGATCGCTCTAATGCCACTCTTTTCAAATAATGCAACGTTTTCTTTGCTCCTAACGAGCGATAGCACATTTGTGATACCAAATATTTTGGAACCGATGAGACTTACGAAGTAGTTTGTTGGGTCATCACCCGTTGTTGTGATGAGCAGATCCGCCTTTTCTGCCTTTGCCCTTTTTAATACATCTCTTTCAGTAGCATCACCAATTGTAGTGAATCCACCGTAGTCTTCCGGTAAAGCCGATAGCGCATCAGGGCTTTTCTCTACTATTGTCACATCGAATCCTATGTAAGATAAACGTGCTGCAACTTCCAAACCAACTCTTCCACATCCTACTACTATGACGTATAGTCTATAATTAATCTGTTTCAATTTCATCACCTCTATTGTAACCACGCTCGTTTAGATCCAAAGCTCTTGCAGCTTTTCTGTGTAATTCTGCGAGTTCTTCATTACCTCTCTTTTCAAGTATCTCACCCATGAGATAGTGTGGAGTAGGCGATGATGGCATTATGGAGAACATTATTCTTACAATCTGTTCAGCTTTGTCAAGATCTCCCGGCACATTGGAATGTATGAAGCCTTCAGCCTCTCTCAAGTATCTCTCGAAACTTCCTTTCCTGTATTCTAGTAACCCTTTGATCTTCTTTTTCAGTTCATCTTGGGTAAAAGGTTTTGAAAGGTAGTCGATCGGTGCAAAACGACAGGCACTGGCGATATCGTCAGGAGTTGCGTAAGCTGATATTATCAAGATTGGAGTGAAAACACCTCGTAACCGTAATCGCCTTATAAACTCTATGCCATCTATATCCTCTAACTTTATGTCCGTCGTAATGAGGTCGAATTTTTCTTTCTCACATATTTTCAATGCATCTTCAGCATTCTGCACTTCTCGTGGTGTACATTCGAATGCGTTTGAAATCATCTTCACAAGCAGATTTCTGACGTGCCTTTCGTCATCAACTACCAGTACATCGATCATATTAACACGCCTCCTTATCATGGAATTATACCACATCTTCGTTAACATTGCACGCTTTGTGTTAGAATGTAGGTAACGAAGCAATTGATAAACATCTATCAAAACACTTTGGAGGTGGCTTTATGGACTTTTCGAAATTCACAAAGTTTCTTTTGATTGCACTGGTATTCGTTTCTTCTCTTGCCTTTTCAGACGTTGCCACGATGTTTAAAGGTGGTTGGGCTGATAAGGTACTCTACATGATCATGATCGATCGTTTCAACGATGGCGATCCTTCAAACAACGACCAAGCAAGTGTAGAGTACGATCCAAGAGACGGTGCAAAGTACAGTGGTGGAGACCTGAAAGGGATCATCGACAGGATTGATTACATCAAAGGAATGGGCATTGATGGCATCTGGGTAACACCGCCTGTTGCAAATCAATGGTGGGATCCATGGGTAAACTATGGCGGATATCATGGATACTGGGCAAGGAATTTTAAGCAAATCGATGAACATTTTGGAAAACTTCAAGATTACAAGGCACTCGCTGATTCTTTGCACAACAACAATATGAAACTCATCCAAGATATAGTTGTAAACCACGTTGGAAACTACTTCAGATTTATAGGCAATAGATTCGAAATCAACAATGGTAGCGTTCCTACAAAGGCACCAACTCAGTCTCCATTTGATCTGAATAATTACGCTGATATAGCACAACGCGATGCAAATATATACCATTGGACCGCAGATGTATCGAATTATAACGACTCAAATCAAAGGTTAAATTATCAAATGAGTGGATTAGACGATCTGAATACGGAAAATCCAAAAGTAATTGCTGCATTAAAGGATTCATACTCATATTGGGTAAAGGAAGTTGGAGTAGACGGTTTTAGGGTGGATACCGCTATGTACGCACCAAAAGAGTTCTTTGATCAATTCTTCAAATCGCAAGACGGTATTTTCTCCTTAAAGAGTGATTTCATTGCATTTGGTGAGACTTGGATCACTTCAAAACCTTACGAGAACGATGCAGACAAAGAAATTGCTTCATACCTTGATCACGGCTTTAATTCGATGCTTGACTTCACATTGATGGAAGAGATCAGAAGAGTAATCAAAGGTGGGCAACCAACAGATTATCTCGCATACAGGCTTGAAGCAAGAAATGAAACATTGAAAAAGGGATTGCTCGTAACATTTATAGACAACCACGATATGGAAAGATTCGGCAAGGGCGTCACACCAAACATCATTCAGCAGGCACTTGGACTACTACTTACATTACCGGGACTTCCTGTGATCTACTACGGTACTGAGCAATACTTTGAAGAGACAAGGGCATCGATGTTTGCCAACGGGTGGGGTTCGTTTGGCCAAGACCACTTCGACGCAAATAGCGATATGTATAAATTCATAAAAGATACTATAGAATTCAGAAAGGCCCATCCTGCAACTAGGTATGGCGAGGTAAAAACGCTCCTTTCTGAAAAACGTGGTGCAGGCCTACTGGTATACACTCTAAAGTGCAGCGAAGAAGAACTTTTAGTAGTCTTGAACACTGCAAATGATCAAAGGATAACCAATTTCAAAACCAATTACGAACCTGGGACAACATTTGAACCGATATACAGTGCAGCAGCTGGTATAGGTTCACCTATTATAGTCAGAGATGGCGGATCCATCAATGTAAAGATGCCTGCCAAGAGCCTCACGATATTTGCGTTTTCCAAAGAACGGTCAGAGGTTTCAAAGCCGAATGTCGATGTCAGTATAAACCTAAAGAATGGTGATAAGATAACCAAGTTAACAGAGGTTAGTGGTCAGACGAATGCGAAAACTTTGTACGTCTACATCGATAGGAGGGTTGAATCTGAACTGAAGATAGAACCAAAAGATGGAAAGTTTACATTCACAATAGATCCATTCAGACTTGACCCAGGTGAGCATACAGTACTGATCAGAGCTATAGGTAAAACGGTAAGGGATACATTTTATACCGACGAAATAACGATTTCGGTCGAACTTGAGAAGAAGACACTTGCAGAAGTTGCAGACCCAAGTGACGATGATGTTGGCTTGAGTGGTACGTACATCTACCCAACAGACCTAACATTCAAAAGACAAATGGATATCATCGAAGCAAAGGCAGAGAGTATAGGCAGTACGCTCATTCTGTCTATAAAACCTCGAGACCTTACGAAGACCTGGGGACCTTCTTACGGTTTTGACCACGTTACATACCAAATATTCATAGATGACCCAACGAAAAATGGTGCTAACTTCCTGCCATTGCAAAATCATGCGTTCAAAGATTGGAATTGGGATTACGAGATATTTGCAACTGGATGGATCAGTGGTATTTACACACCCCAAGGGGCAACGAAAGATAAATTCGGGACTCAGATTGGTTCACCTGAAGTCTTTGTCGAAGACGGATGGGTAAAGATCATAGTAAAAGGCGATTGGCTTGGTAATCCAAGTAATTTCAACGGTTGGACTGTTTACATTACGTCTTGGGATTACGATGGTGTTGAGAACAAATTTAGACCATTGCAACAAGAACCCAAAGCCTACATCATGGGCGGCGGAAATTCAAATGATCCACTCATAATGGATGATTGTTGGCTGGAATTTTGATAAGAGTTCTTAAACTTCAAACGCTTGTACGTTACTTGTAGCTTACATTCAAAACTTGGTTTATTCGTCTAATTTCATTTTTCAAACATTTTTCAAAAGGCCACCTCTTTTGGTGGCCTTTTGTATGCAACAGTGAGTCAACAATCACTCAAAATTATGTATGTGTGGTATAATTTAATCGAACATCAAGAATATCACTTAAACGGCTGCAGGAGGTGGAATATATGGAGAATTTCGTTTTTCATAATCCAACTAAACTGGTTTTTGGAAAAGATACCGTGGAGAAAATTGGGGAAGAATTAAAGAAGGGTGGCATTAAGAAGGTATTGATGATTTACGGCGGAGGTTCCATCAAGAAGAATGGTGTTTACGAGAAAGTTGTCAGGTCACTACATGATAATGGAATAACGAAAGTCGAGCTTTCTGGAATTCGACCAAATCCTGTACTATCGAAGGTCCACGAGGCTATTGCAGTTGCAAAGAAAGAGCAGGTAGAGGCGATATTGGCAGTTGGTGGTGGAAGTGTTGTCGATAGTGGTAAAGCAATCGCAGCAGGATACTATTACGAAGGTGATATCTGGGATGCATTTATTGGTAAGTATAATGTGAAAAAGGCGCTTCCACTGTACGTTGTACTAACCATGTCTGCAACTGGCACGGAGATGAATGGTAACGGCGTTATCACAAATGAAGAGACGTTGGAGAAATTGGGATTCGGTTCAAGATACGTTTACCCGGTTGTTTCTATAGTAGATCCGACTGTTCAGTATTCTTTACCGAGGGACCAAGTAATTTACGGTGCAATAGATGCGATAAGTCATGTGATGGAACATTACTTCGATGTAGCTGGCAGTACACTCATCGACAGCATAGACGAAGGCATAATAAGAACCATAATGTCCGCAACAGAAAAAGTGATTGAAGAACCTGAGAATTACGAGGCACGTGCGAATTTGTGCCTTGCAACAACATTAGCACTAAATGGTTTGACTAAGATGGGAACTACGGGTGGAGATTGGTCATCTCACGATCTACAACATCCACTGAGTGCATTGAAACCAGAGGTAGCGCATGGCGCAGGTTTGGCTGTCGTATTTCCAGCTTGGATGACTTATGTCAAAGAATTGATCCCTGAAAAACTAATCAATTTTGGAAAGAACATTCTCAATTTGGGAGATGATGCAACGGCTGAACGTACAATAGATGAGTTGAGAAGATGGTACAAATCGATTGGTGCTCCTATAACACTCAGAGAACTTGGATTTACTCAAGAAGATGTGCAAAAAGTTACGCAAATTGCTTCAAAGCATTCACCGCTTGGAAAAGTAAAGCGTTTGGACACCCACGATATAGAAAGTATTTATCGCATCGCATACGAATTTTGAATATCACAATGTAAATATGATTTTAGGCAGTTTCTTTGATATTTAATAGAAGTGGAGGGATTTTGGTGATAAAGCAGTACGATATTGAAAAGTTGAAAGAAGTTTCGAGGCAGTGCCGTGGCGATATATTGAAGATGACCACCGTGGCCAATTCTGGGCATCCAGGTGGTTCCATGTCTTCCATTGATTTGTTAGTCAGTCTTTACGCATTTGCAAATGTTGATCCAAAGGCTCCGTGGGATGAGAATCGGGATAGAATCGTTGTCAGCCACGGACACATATCGCCGGCAGTCTATTCTACTTTGGCAAATTATGGTTTTGTGAATAGAGAAGATGTCTTGGCTGGGTTTAGGCATCCTTCATCGATCTTTGAAGGTCACATAACGCGTGGCATACCTGGAGTGGAGTGGACAACGGGTAATCTTGGTCAAGGTTTGTCGGCAGGAGCGGGGTTTGCACTTGCCGCAAAGATTAAGAAAGGGGACTATCACGTTTATGTTGTCATGAGCGATGGTGAGAGTGCAAAGGGTCAAGTTCAAGAGGCAAGGAGAACGGCCAGAAAATATAATCTCGACAACTTGACGGTCCTTGTCGACTACAACGATATTCAGATAAGCGGACACGCACATGATGTAATGTACGTAGATATAAAGGGCGAATTTCAAGCTGCTGGTTGGAATATCATAGAGATAAATGGACATGACCATGAACAGATATTAGCTGCATTGAAGATAGCAAGGAACGATGGTAAACCGACAGCGATAATTGCACACACAATCATTGGTAAGGGTGTAGATTTCATGGAGGATAAACCGGATTACCATGGAAAACCCTTGAACAAGGAAGAACTTGCAAGGGCACTCGAACAATTGAATATAGAAAATGACGTGGATAAATATATGAAGATGAGAGACGAATTACCGACAAGGCCGCATGATAAATTGAAACGAAGCTACAAAATTGAAATAAACACAGGTACTCCAAGGATTTACGATAAAGCCACCGATAACAGAAGTGCACTCGGACGTGCAATTGCTGATCTTGCAACGCTCAACGATAACGTTGTCGCAGTAGATTGCGACTTAAAAGGGTCCGTAAAGCTCGATTTTTTAGACAAAGAGCGCGGCGATAGGATAGTTGAATTAGGTGTACAAGAACACAACGCAGCAACTATTTCTGGTGCGATGTCTGCTGACGGATTGGTGACTTTCTTTGCAGACTTTGGTGTATTTGGCATCGATGAAACATTCAATCAACATAGGCTCAATGCGATAAACAATACGAATTTGAAGATCGTAGTCACGCATTGTGGCATAGATGTTGGAGAAGATGGTAAAACGCACCATGGCATCAATTACGTTGGCGCACCTTTAGCATGGTACGGCTTCAAAACTATCGTACCAGCTGATCCGAATCAGACGGACAAAGCAATAAGATACGTTGCAAAGGAATATGGAAATTACGTTGTAGCAGTTGGAAGAAGTAAGTTAGAGACAATAAAGAAAGAAGATGGGGCAGTATTTTTTGATGAAAACTATGTATTCGAGTATGGTAAGATGGATGTACTAAGAGATGGTGGTGACGGCGTCATATATGCAATGGGCTCGGTCATTCCAAATGTCTTGAAGGCTCATGAAATATTGAAGGCCAAAGGCATCAACATAGCGGTCGTTAATGTTAGTTGTCCACATAACTTAGACGTGAATATACTCAAGAAGTATTCTAATTTTGTTGCAACGGTAGAGGATCACAATGTCTACAATGGACTTGGTAGCTTGATAGCACAGAAATTCATCGAAATCGGTCTACTGCCAGCGCAATTCATGAAACTTGGATTGGAAGACTTCCCAGTCTCGGGTGATTCGAAATTACTCTTCGAAATATACAACCTTAGCGGTGAGAGGATCGCGCAAGTGATTGAAGAAAAAATGACGTTGTAATCAAGAGTAAGAACGTGCGGAAGGTCACCTTCCGCATATATTTTTTAATTTTTGGTGAATTACTTGGAATTTGTGCTATATTCGTGTATAATATGAATTGTAACCCGTCAGGAGGGATATTTGTGCCTAAGAGTATGACTGGATATGCAAAGGTGCAGAGCGTTATCGACGATTACAAGATAACGTGTGAGGTAAAGGCACTCAATTCAAAGGGATTAACGATAGATGTATCAGTCCCTTATTTCCTTAATGCTAAAGAATTGGATATAATGGCCAAAGTAAGAGAGTACATATCTAGAGGAAAAATAGCAATAAAGTTATCAGTTAAGTTCATAAAACCCATCCAGATGTCCATTGATTATTCACTTGTGAGAACATACTACGAGATGTTATCCGAAATAAGAGAGAATCTCGGAATACCCATTCCGGTAGAATTGAGCCATCTTCTCAACTTCAAAGATGCATTTCAATTTGAATTTTCGGCAGAAGAGATAGAGCGTGCGTGGAGCAACACTGTTCTTGTTCTCGAGGAAGCTTTGAAAAAGGTCGTCGATGAAAGGACAATAGAAGGTGAAAAGCTAACAAGAGATTTACTCGAAATGGCCAGTAAGATGGAATCAACCGTGGAGCAGATAAAGGGCAAGGCAGATGAACTTCCAAAATCGATTGCAGAACGTATAAGAACAAATGCAAAGGAGATACTACCAGAGGATGTAGAACTGAATAAGGAACTGTTCGAGAGTGCAGTTGCGTTGATCGCAGATAGGGCAGATATACGAGAAGAATTGGTGCGCTTGGAAAGTCACATATCTAGGACAAAGCAACTTCTAAATTCAAAAGAACCTGTCGGGGACATGTTGAATTTCATCTCACAAGAACTTCTCAGAGAATTCAATACTATATTATCGAAAAGTAGGTTGATAGATATAAACAACCTCGCACTGGAAGGCAAATACTTAGTGTCTCAGTTCAAAGAGCAGATAATGAATATAGAATAGATTTTTTCACTAATTCGGGAGGTGTAAGAGATGTT
>Ga0208695_1003014_pt1 | contig 11721 bp, 9 predicted proteins | sample AD_UKC111_MetaG_FD_184449 | JGI IMG/M metagenome (GOLD analysis project Ga0208695, IMG submission 184449) | Active sludge microbial communities of municipal wastewater-treating anaerobic digesters from Hong Kong - AD_UKC111_MetaG (SPAdes)... | ecosystem: Engineered > Bioreactor > Anaerobic >... | reverse complement strand
GACTGGCTGTAGCCGCGCCTACTTCGCGCTGCCCGGATCCCAGATGGTCGCGGCGATGTAGCGTTCGGTGTTTTTTTGGCGCATGAAGTAGTAGACCGACACGATCTTGCCGTCGGGGCGTTGAACGCTGCGCGGGTAGCCGAGATCCCACCACGCCCCATCCGGGCGGAGATGGAACTCTTGCCCCCAAGTCTTCCCTTGGTCGGAACTGAAGCGCGCCCGAATGCCCCAGGGCTTGGACCGATAGCCGTAGATCACTACCAGCCGTCCATCGCGCAGGCGCAACAGGCTGGGCGGATTGCCGCTCTTCAGGCCGGTGTCCGGCGCCGCCTTGCCGAGCAAGCGCCAGTTGGCCCCATCGTCCTCGGAAAGGTACGCGTCGATCCAGTTGGTGGTCTCATTCTCCTTGTGGCGGACCGTGGTGACCAGCGTCGCCGGCCCCAGCCGCACGGTAGACGGCATGATGGTGAACCCGGCGGGTTCGGGGCCGATATAGGAGACGAATTTCCAGGTGAGGCCGCCGTCCGTGGTGCGCGCACAGAAAGGCCGTCCTTCCCTGCGGTTCGATTTCGAAGCCGTCAGGAACACCAGGCAGTCACGCTTGCCGTTGACTATGTAGTCGGTCCGCGCCGGGATTCCCAGTTGACCGAGCATAGGGAATCTGTACGGACCGTGCCAGCGGTGGCCGCGGTCGGTGGAGTAGTAGAACAGGGCCGCACCCGCATCCGTGTTCGTCGCCTTGAGCTTCATGGCGAAGTCCGGATGGGTGAAGTCCATCGGCTCGGTCAGGTCCACCGGTTCGCCTTTGACATCGGAGGTGAAGGTCTCGAATTTCCACGTGCGGCCGCCGTCGAGGCTGCGGCCCAGTCCATCCACTCCCGGCCTGGTCCTGTCCACCAGGTGCCTGTCCAGGTCGCCGGCCTTGAAATAAGCGGCGCTGAAACCGACCAGAATTTCGTCGCCCCAGCTCCAGATGCCGTGGTTGGCGGGCCATCCGCCGAACCGGCCCGGCTCTTCCCACACCGTGACGTTCTCGATGACTTTCGGCTGGCGGGCCGCGAAGGCGGAAACCACGCTCAGCAAAACAGTAGCGGCAGCGGTGAGCATTCGCATAGTCACAGCATAGCCGTGCCGCGTGTACGGTTGTTCAGCCTAGCGGCCCAGGAATTTGATGGCGCCGGTCACGCCGATCTGCGTTCCCACGGCGTCCGCGCATCGCAGGGTGCCTTTCGCCGCCCCGCCCGCGACCCTCAACTCGATGTTCCGGCAGCCGAACTGTTTGCGCCTGGCTTCCTGTTGCTGCGCATAGCCCGGACTGCTCATCTTCTGGATGTTCGCCTGCATCTGCTCCTGCATCTGTTCCAGGCGCTTCATCAACTGCTCGCGCTGGGCGTCGCTGATATTGGGGTCCGACAACTTCTGCATCAGCGCCTGCATGTTTTCCACACCGCCGGTTACTTGCGGATCGTCCTCGCTGATGCTGAAGCGATAGTTGGTCTCGCCGTATGGCTCGAAATAGAGAGTGGCCTTGCGCTTCTCGAAGGGATTCGCCTCGCCCTTCCGGTAGAAGAGCAAGTCGTACGAATCATCGCCCTCGGATTGCGCCGGGCACGCCTTGCCGGAAGGGCTCCGCGCAACGATGTGCCAACCGTTGGCGGAATCCAGGCTCCACTCGAACTTACCGCCGATGGAGACCGCGCGTTCGGCGCGCGCCGTGAGGCAGGTGACCGGCGTGATGGCCACGAGTGCGGCGCTCTGCGCCCCTACTCCCGCCGCGGCTTTCACGGTGGCCCGATACTCGCCTCCTACCAGGCTTTCCTTGATCACTTCAATGTTGTCATTCTCAAAGAGGAACTTCGTCCCCGGGGCGAATTTCCCTTTCACGACCACCTCGGCCGTGCCGCCGGGCAGCAGACACCCGCTGGTAACCAGGCCGATCGACGGCGTTGGATACTTCACCTTGGCGGCCGCGCGGGTGATGCCCAGCTTCTGCAGTTCCGCCCGGCACTGCTCCCGCCAAGCGCGCTCCTTCTCCTGGAAGCGTTGCATGCCGGCGCGCCCGAGCGCCAATCCTGTCAGAGCCAGAACCGCTACGGTTGCGATTCTCTTTGTCATCATGAAGAGTGATTTCCTCCGATTATTCCGTTAAAACTACTCTGAAATATCTTACTCTGGCCGGCCGCTCCCAGTAACGTGAGCAGCAGGCCCCATTCCGCCGGACGATGAAAGGGAAAATCCACCAGCGCCACCGCCGCAAGCGCCGCTACGCCGCCCCAAGCGCCCAGCACAACGGCGTCGTCGGGAGCGTGGCGCGCGCGCCAGGCAAGCGCTCCAGCCAGGGCGAGAAACGCCCCTAGCCCCAAGGGACCTAACTCGATGAGCATCTCGAGGTAATCGTTATGTGCGTGATCCACGGCGCCGGCGAACGCGGCGCCTTCCCCTGGATGCGCTCGCAGCCATGCCGTTTGTTGCTTCGCGAATTGCAATTCGAAGCTGCCCGGCCCGTGACCCACCACCGGGATGTTTCGCCAGCCGCTCCAGGCGACGCGCGCCAGGTAGAGGCGGCCATCGAGGACCACGCCGAGCGGCCGCCCGGGCGAGCACCACACCGCCGCAACAAGAACCACGCCTGCAGCAGCCAACCACCACCGGCTGGGCTTGGCTCCGCGCGGCACCGCCATGGCGGTGATTGCGACGGGTATCGCCAGCAGGAACACTCTCGATCCAGTTGCCAGCATCGCGCCCAAATGCAGCGCGACCACGCCCCAGCCTGCGAATGCCGGGCGCCAGAACTCGGACCGCCGTATACCCGCGCACGTCACAGCCAGCGGTAACGCTCCCGCGCACCATGCCGCCACGAAGTCCGGATTGCCAAGCGTGCCGTACACCCGCATGCGCGGGCTGCTGAATGTCTCCGGCGACCATCCCAACCACCGCAGCGGATCGGCTCCCGCACACTGCAGCACGGCGATCGCGCACATGGCCGATGAACCGGCGAGGATCGCCCGGCACACCCGCTCGCGCGAGATCATTCCGCGTTCGAGCGCGAACGCCAGTGGAACCGGGGCCGTCAGGATAAGCAACGCCTCCAGGGAAACGTAAGGCGCGGCCAGCGCGGACACGGCCACGGAGGCCAGCCACGCGAGCCACAGCCAGCCGGAGACGTCCGGCGGCCGGTCGAGCTTCGGACGCGCCAGCAGATAGCGCGCGGCCAGCGCGGCGGCCACCACTGCCAGCAAACACAACTTCGGACCCTCGAACGGGTGATCGAGGTTCGGCCAGCAAGCCAAAGGCAGCAGGGCGATCGCGGCGCAAACCAGCCACTCCATCGCAGCAGCCGCGCGCAGTCTCATGATTGCTCCGCCCGGCCGACCCAGCGTCCGATCGTGACCGCGCCGAGATACAACGCCAGTGCGCTCACCAGAGCGGTGAGTCCCCCGATCAGCCAGGCGGGCCCGAGCGCCGTATCGGCCAGAAGGCGCATGGTCCGATCCCCCGCGGCGAAGTAGCAGGTTTGGAATTCCCGCCAGCGAATGTGCCCCTCGCCGCACCCGGCATATTGCGGGATCAGCTTCAACACGTAAGTCGCAATGTTGAGATACACGAAGCCGGCGGCGAGCGTGGCAGCCAGCCACTTGCCCCAGGTGCGTGAGCGGCGCAGGCCGCACGCCAGCAGGCACGCCAGAGGCAGGAAGGCCGCCGCCGTGTGCCACGGCATCAGGCTCGGCAGGTCCGGCCGGGAAACGTGGAAAACGGCGCAGGCGTAGGCCAGCGCCAGGCAGAATACGCCGAGGGCGATGGCTATCCATTGTTCGAGTGGCCGGCAGCGCGAACGCCGCAGCGTCACCAGCCACGCGGCAAACGCCATCGCCAACAGCGTCAGCACCACGTTGAGCGTAAGGCGTGAGAACGAGTTGAAACTCGAGTTGCCCGTCCACAACGCGCCCCGCAACTGCGCCGTGATGGTTTCTCCCCAAGGCATCCTGAGTGCTGCACTTACGGTGTCGCCTATGGTTACACCGCGCATGGTCTGCTGCATCACGCTCAGGCCGCCATAGAGATGATAGTTGCGGGCAAACCACGGTGCCGCCAGCGCAAACAGCGTCGATCCATAAGCGAAGACGTGGGCCGGACGGGCGCGCCGGTTGAAGAACGAAGCGAGCACCGCGAGCGCCCCCACGGCCGCCCAGCTAAGGAAGGATGCCTTGGTCAATACCCCTGCGCCGGCGATGAATCCGAGCCAGAACGCGGCGCTCGTGGCGGGCACATCCAGATAGCGGGCAAGGGCGGCAAAGAACCACGCCGAAAGGCTTACCGAGAGCCAGTCGTTCGCCACGTGGGCGGTCGCGCCATAGAACATCTGCGCAGACAAGAGCAGCAGGAGCATGAACGACGTGGCGGCCCGGTCCATCTCGAGCCACTTCGCCAACCGGAGTGCCGCGGCGAAGCACAGCAGGACCGCCGTGATTGCGCAGACAAGGCGCAACCTGAGCACTCTCGCCGCAAGCGGCGTCCCGGCCCACAAAGCGTCCAGGGGCGCCAGAACCAGGTAGGCAAGCGGCGCCTGCTGCGCTTCATAGTTCATGTTCGCGCCGGGGAGCATTTGCCCGCGCCACGCACTCGGAATGCGCCACAACGCCGCGCGGCGCGCCGACCGTCCCTCATCGGACAAAGCGAAGTACTCCGAGTACGTCATCACGTAAGGGAGGTTCACACGGACGGGTGGGGCAGCCGGCGCCAGACGGAGCGATTCTTCCACGTCAAGGGCGACGTGCGTGGAGCCGAAAACCGGCAGCGCCCCGCGCGTCGCAACGTGTTCGACGAACGCGTAGTGGAACGCTTCGTCGAATCCCTCCCAAAGCGGCTGCAGATTGGCGTACAGGACTGCGTTCGCCACCCCAAGAACGAGAAAGATCCAGTAAGGGGCCCAGCCCTTCGTGAGTTGCAGCCGTTCGACCAACCTAATAGTTGACCACAGCAGCGCACTGGACGGCGCATGTGCGGTTGCTTCGCGCCTGCCGGACCTGTTAGCATCAAAGGTTCGTAAGGCGCTTGCGCGGAAGGACTTGCGGCGCAAGAGAAGGCATTGGATGCGGAAGGTTCCCCTCTCAGATTCCCTCAGAATTATCGGGCGCGGCTCGCTGAACTGGATCGCCGAACGGCCGATCGTCGTCTCTTTTGAAGTGACCGACGGCTGTACCTGCTATTGCAGGCATTGCGACCACGGGGGCCCAAAGGAAGACGCCTATAGCATGCGGCCCGCCGACTACCGGCAATACACCGAAGTTCTGAACCCCTGCGTAGTGCAGGTTTCCGGCGGCGAGCCTCTCATGCGCGACGATGTGGTCGACATCGTCCGCAACATCAAGCCGGACGGCGGCTTGCCTTACACGATCCTGGTTTCAAACTGGTCCAACATGACCGAGGAGAAGTACTTCGCCCTGCGCGAAGCGGGCATCGACCAGTTTTCCGTAAGCCTGGATTTTCCCGACCGGCGCCACGACGATTTCCGGGGCTATCCAGGGTTGTACGACCATTTGTCCGACCTGATCCCGCGCCTGGCCAAACACGGCTTCGACGACATCGTACTCAATAGCTGCATCACGAGCGAGAACCTCAAGGAGATTGTTCCCATGGCCGGCAAAGCTCGCGAGTGGGGCGTCAACATGTGTTACAGTTCTTACTCGCCGCGCCGCACCGGCTGCCGGGACTACTTCCTCAACACACCCGAGCAGCTCAAGACCTTGCACGAAGAATTGGATAAAGTAGAAAGGCTCCGCGACAGCACGAACTGGCTGGTCAACTCGCCGAGCACCCTCGAAGCCACTCGCCGCTACTTCGACAACGGCGGCATGCCCGGCTGCAAGGCCGGCCTGCGCTTCCTGGTGGTGAACGCGCACGGCAAGCTGCAGCCTTGTTCAATGCAGTTCACGTCCTACGAACTGGAGGACCGCGAGCGCATGGTGGAGGAATTCACGCGCACCAATAAGTGCGATGAATGCTACGTGTCCATCCGCTCGTACCTCGACAAGAGTTTCCCTCAACTGCTGTGGGAGAACGTGAGCGGATTCTTTTCGTTCAAGTCCCGCTGGGAAGGCCGGGGCGAGCAGCCCGGCGCGTAATTCAGAAGCTCCAATCGTAAAGCTCCGGATCTTTCCGCTTCGGGCGCATGCGCAGATCCAGGCGCAGCAAACCGGCGAGCAGATCGCCTACCGCGGACTTGGCTTCGTAGTAGTGGTCGCCGGCTTCGCGCACGAAAAGTCCGTATTGCGCATTGGAAACCCAGAACTTCTCCAGCGCGAAATCGGCATAGCGCCGCGCCTGCTCCAGATAACGCTTCTCGCGTGTGATGTCATAGAGGTCCAGGTTGAGATTCAGCGCGAAAGCCACTCCTTCGAGCGAGACACCCTCGGGCATGGGGGTTGCCAGGGCCAGTTCGGCCACGCGGCGCGCTCTGGCCAAGCATTCGGGGTCTTTTTCAACGCGCGCAAAATACGCCTCAATCCGCCCGTTGGGAAGAATACCGGGCTCGCCGTAAGCGATGTTCCACACCGTGGCGGTTTGCTTCGATCTGGGCGAGCCGTCCATGCCCACGCTTACCAGAAAGTTGCGGCTCGCCGGCTCATAGAAGTAACGGTTGTATGCCTTCATGTACGCCATTGCACGGTCCCTGAACACCGTCTCTTGGGGATTCACCTGGTATGCCTTATAAAGCCAATAGGCCAGCTCCGGCATTTGCGACGATGCGTCCTGCGTGGAGGGGCGCGGATCGCCGATGCAGCCCAGCGTAAGGTTGTTCGCCGGATTGCGGTGGTTCCAATACAGCGTGCCGGTGCCCCGGCTCCATTTCAGCCATTGCTGGTCGCCGGTCTTGGCGTAGAGGAACATGAAGGCGTGCGCGTACAGGCCGCTGTGCTTGATCCAGGGCTGGCCGCCCGGCTTCTGATACTCGGCCCTGCTCCAGCTCGCATGGCGGTTGAACAGCGCCGTGGGGTCGTCCGCATAGAAGTGGTAGCGGAGGGCCGCGATTTCCTTGCGCGTGGCTTCCGGATCGGCCTCCCACAGCAGATCCCAAGGCGGGGTCCATTCGAGCAGTTCGTGGTTCTTGCGTTCGGCGGTAACCTCGTCGCGGAAAAAGTGATAGTACAGATGCTCGCCCCAAGCCAAGGCGCCGGTAGCGGGGCTGGACGCCAGATCGAGATAGGCGTGCACGTAGTCTCGCGCGGCCCGGCTGTAACGGGCGTCGCCCGTCAGGGCGCTCAAGAGATGGAAGACGCGCAGGGTCACGACGTCGTGATAAAGGTTGGCGCCGCCCACTGCGCGGTCGCTCTGCCGAATTCCGCGGGGTGCGCTCACGTCCGCCTCCGGGACCGTGAAATCGCGCGTGTCGATGACTCCTGCCCACAGCGGCGTGTGCCTGGGCCCGTAAACGTCCAGGCCCTTTTCGAGGATCGTGCCGGCGCACTTGCGCACCGATGCCTTGTAGCCGGGCGCCGCCAGGGCGGCCGCAGTGAGGACAAACGAAGCTAAGATCAGACGCATAGCGGAAGTTTGATCACGATGTTTCAGCATTTCGACCTTTGTTCGGCGCGAGCCGGACGCCGTCTCACACCCGCTCTTGCCATTTGAGGATTCTTAGCGTACGCGCTCGGGGCGCAGCCCACTATCTTGCGGAATACACGCGCGAAGTATGCCGGCGTAGCGAAGCCGCATCGCACTGCGACGGTGCTCACGTTATTAAGCGGATCCAGCAGCAAGCGGCGCGCATGCTCCACGCGGCGGAACAAGCGGCTGAGGTGACCGGTGGAGACGCCTAAGGCCCGGGCAGCGCCTGCCAGCGACATCCTGTCGGTGTGCCGCCCGTCCTTGAGTTGCCGGTCCAGCATCTGCCGGACGCGCGCGATGATTTTTTCGTGTTTGCTGCTCAACAGGCGCCGGATGTCTTCTCCAATGGCTTCCGCAGTCTCCAGAAATGCCGCCTGGACGTCATAGACGGTGGCTGCGCGGGCCAGTTCCAAGTGAGCATCGATACGCAGCCGAGCGATGTTCTCAGCCTCGCAGCCGGCCTTCAACGCCGTCAAACATGGCGATTCGAGTGCCGATGAGAACAGAGTCCGCTGGCCGGCTTGGGCGCTGCCGCCCAGACGCCGGTTCGCCAACATGGGCAAGGAGCGGAGCGTCAGGCGCGCCTCTTGAATGCGGTGATCGGCCAGCAACCGGCAGGCTTTTTCCAACTCGCCCAGATCCACATAGCTCAGGTGATTGATGTCTTTCGCGATGTGTTCGAAGTCGGGCTTGGACGGCGGCCCGTCTACCGCAGCCGCTGAAGATGTTGCAGAAGCGTTGGCTGGGGTCCTTCCGGGTCCATTGCAGATAACGCGAACAGCTCGATCTGGCGGCCTGCGTGGTACCGATTACCTGCCGCACGCCGTCCTGCACATCCACCCAGGTAATGTCGACGCTTCCCGTGGCGCAGGATTTGCCGACAAGCAGGATCAGGAGTTGAATGAATTCAACGTCCTTCTGGAACTCCTGCGCGAAGAGTTGCTGCTCCTCGACGAGTAAAAACTCGATGCCCGGCGCACTGGCCATTCAGCCCCCCTGTCTTTACCGGTTGACACTTACGCACACGCCTCGCCTAAACGCGACTCCCTGAGCTACGAGCCTGACTATCTGGAAGTATAGTGCTGTGGCACGGCGACCGCCCAATAATTCTACGACATTCTGAGCATATTCGTGCGCGGTCGGATTAGTGGCAGAAAGATCGTCCACTCGCATGGTCGCAAGACACGTACGACTGTTGACATCCCGTAGAGTCAGCCGGGCTGGGCGCAAGGAGATTCCACGAAGATGAGTGAACTGGCAATCTTGGGAGGCAATCCGGTGCGGTGCCGGCCATTCTCTCCCTGGCCGCAGTATCTACCCTCGGATGCGGAGCGTGCGCAAAGAGTGCTGGAAAGCCGCCACTGGGGAGGGTATCCGTTGCCCAGCCGTTTGGCGGGAGAATTTGCAGACCGCTTTGCCGCGATGCACGGCGCCAGGTATGGACTGTGCGTCGCCAACGGCACCGTTGCGCTGGTGGCCGCGCTGCGAGCTGTCAGCGTAGGCTTCGGCGACGAGGTAATTGTGCCGGCTTACACTTGGGACGGAACCGCGACGGCCGTGTTGTTTGCAGGCGGCGGCCAGGTGGATCGCAACATGGACTCGGCCTACCGGTCCCACTATTACGCCATGTTCGTTCAGGACGACTTCAAGGCTTCCAGCAAGCTGACCTTGAACCTCGGCTTGCGGTGGGATGATGAAACGCCGCGGCTCGAGCGCTTCGACCGCATGATCGCCGGTTTCGCTTTGGGTCAGGCAAGCCCGATCTCCGCGGGCGCCAAGGCGTCGGCGGATGTGGCCAACTGCCCGGCCTGCGCCGCAGGCCTTACCGGCGGGCTGATCTACGTGAATACTGGCGGGTTGAACCGTTACGCGTTCGATCCCAAAAAGGGGAACATCCAGCCGCGCCTGGGCGTCGCTTACAAGGCTTTGCCGAAGATGGTGCTTCGGGGCGGTTACGCCATCAGCCATCTCGGACAAAATTACAACGGTGCGGCTTACGGCTACAGCCGTCCGACTCCGCTCGTCGCGTCGCTCGACGGCGGCCTGACCCCTGCAGCGACTCTGAGTGATCCATTCCTGACATCGATTTATCCGAGCGGCTTACTCCAGCCGGTCGGCAATTCCCAGGGGCTGTCGACCAATCTCGGCCAGGGCATCGCTTTCCCGTACCGCGACCGTCCGCTGCCCTATTCGCAGCAGTATTCGGTCGGGTCCCAGTACGAACTGCCGGGCAAGTGGCTGGTCGATGCCTCGTACGTCGGGAATCAGACTAAACGACTGCCAGTGGACCTATCTTTGAATTTCCTCACCCTAGACCAGTGGAACGCCGTACCCCTCGATCAGCGTGTGGCTTATTTCAGCACACAGGTAGCAAATCCAATGGCGGGACTGATCCCGAATTCCTCGTTGAACGGCGCGAAACTGAGCCGGGCGCAGTTGCTGTACAAGTACCCGCAGTACACCGGCGTCACCGCGCAACAGGTACCGATCGGCAGCCAGAAGTACGATGCAATGCAACTGCAGTTCACCCACCGCTACTCGAACGGGCTCTCGCTGCAGGTCGGCTACTCCATTTCCAAGACATTCGAATGCGTGTCTGTTCTGAATTACCAAACGGATGTGGATCCCAACAATCTGCTCAACACCAAATTGGAACATCGCTTGATTGCCTATGACGTGCCGCAGCAATTGCAGATCATCGGCACGTACGATTTGCCGTTCGGCAAGGGCCGGCCGCTGTTCTCGGGCATGCACCCGATCCTGAATGGCGTGTTCGGCGGGTGGACATTCAGCGGTCAATGGCAGTCGCACTCCGGCTATCCAATGACTTTCCCGAACGCCGCGCCGCTGGCTGCGCCGAGCGCCAAGCTGAGCGATGCGCAACGCGACGCAAACGCTCAGGCCCTCGGCCGGACGCAGTGGGATGTCTCCTATGACAAGTGGATCGATGTGACCCTGTTCCCGAAGACGGCCGGCCCGGCGCCATACACGCTCCGCAACTTCCCGACGATGTTCCCCGATGTGCGTACCCGGCCTCTGAACATCCTGGACGCCTCGATCTACAAGGAGTTCCCGATTAAGGAGAAGATCCGGTGGCAGCTTCGTCTGGACGCTCACAATGCCGGGAACTTCCCGTGGTTCGCCAAGTGGCAGTCGAATGACGTGACGAACTCACGCTTTGGCCAGCTTCAGGCGAGCATGGGCAACGACATCCGGGTCTTTGTCATTGTCGCCAAGTTGCTCTTCTAAGCAGGCTCTCGCTTAAGGGCTGAAGACTTGGGTGGTCTCACGATAGCCGGGCTTCAGCCCTTTTCGACGTTTCCCGACAGGGCATTCGCGCTTGCCCTAAGGCGCGCTGGACAGTCTATACTTAGAGTCTGATTCAGATGGGATCCCAACACCTGGCAGCACAGCCTGGGCAATCGCCGGATATTCGCCTGCTCACAGCGGCGTTCCAGGCGGCCTACGATGAGATTGTCATCACCAACCGGGAAGGGGAAATACTCTGGGTAAACCCTTCCTTCACGCGAGTCACCGGTTACGGCGCCGGGGACGTGATGGGGCAGACTCCCCGCCTTCTCAAGAGCGGTGTTCACGATCAAGCTTTCTACACGTCCCTGTGGGAAACGATCCTCAAAGGCGAGGTGTGGCGTGGCGAGTTTGTGAACCGGCGCAAGGACGGCACGCTCTACAACGAACATAAAACCATTACGCCGGTGCGCGACGAGAGCGGGGAGATCGCCCACTTCATCGCCGTCGCCCAGGACATCACCGAGCGCAAGCGCGCCGAAGAAGCTCTGCGCGCGAGCGAAGCGCGGCTCCGGTCCTATTTTGAATCGCCGCAGGTGGGCATCGCCATTGTCGCTCCGGACAAGAAATTCCTGGAGGTGAACGACAGACTCTGCGACATGGTGGGTTACAGCCGCGAGGAACTCGCCCAGATGACCTGGGAAGATCTCACCCCGAGTGAAGATCTGGTCGTCGAGTTGCCCGATTACCAGCGTGTCATAGAGGGCGCAGAAAACACCTACGCCGTCGAGAAGCGTTACATCTGCCGGGATCGCTCCTACATTGATGTGAGCGTTTCGGCCTGCGCCGTGCGCCGCGAAGATGGAT
>Ga0208695_1003010_pt1 | contig 11728 bp, 16 predicted proteins | sample AD_UKC111_MetaG_FD_184449 | JGI IMG/M metagenome (GOLD analysis project Ga0208695, IMG submission 184449) | Active sludge microbial communities of municipal wastewater-treating anaerobic digesters from Hong Kong - AD_UKC111_MetaG (SPAdes)... | ecosystem: Engineered > Bioreactor > Anaerobic >... | reverse complement strand
CCAAAATTGGAACCTCTCTTAATTCCATTATCCTTGGCAATACTTCCCTTACCTCACTAATATGCATATTTCTCCCTCCTTTTTGTGTTAGGCAATCGCCTTATTTAGCTTACCTACAACTACTATAGTCCTCTTCATTACACTCATCGACTTCCAAGAAAGTCGCAAACGTAGTCAACTTCTTTCTTAGATAATTCAGCTGGATCGACTATAAAAAGTTTGGCTGGTCGTTTGACATCAAACTCACAATATCCATTGAAGGGTTTCAACTGATTGTCGTGAACTACAAGAAAACTGTGGTAGCCATCCACAACATAGCCTGAAGTGCAACATTCCTCAATATAGTTGATGCAATCTCGATTTACTATTCCTACGGAACTTATATCATAAGGAATTACATACTTCGCAACAATAAAATCGGTTGTTCCACCGTTCTTGTCCGGTGTGGCAAATTGTATTCCAAACGAATATGAAAGTGGGCAAGAAGAAAGAATTACAGTTGAATCGTTCTCATCCAATATCTCAGAAGAGTTGTAAGTTCGCAAATATTTTAGTTTTGGATTCCACTTATACAATGATGCTAGGCGTGTTATAATGTCAGCTATAAGAAAAGAAAATTTCACTATGCCTATACAGCTATCAATAAGCAATTTGATATCGTACTTCTTTGAACCGGAGACGAAAAGCCTAATTGATGTGTGAATAGCATAGCTGCCAAGCTGTCCTGAATTATACATTTCACTTAGTAGCCTGCTGATTTGTGCAGATATCAGCCACCATCTTCGCTTAAGTTTGGTTGAAAAATACTCTAAATAACTGCTATGCTGAGTTTCGCCAAAATCGTTATACACATTGAACGTCACCATCCGGTCACGTACTTCAAAAATTATTCCAGTATAGTCAGTTGTATCAAAATGTTTATCGACTTCCTTCATTTTTCTCCCTCCCCACTGGTTGAACTTTGAAGCTATCAGAATGTGTCAGGGATTGTACGATGAATGGCATGTCTTCTAGACCTAGCATAGTTAGTTCTTTGTGCTTATCTATGTCTGACGTCAGGTTGTGCCAAAGTTCATAAACAAAAATCGTGCCTTCTGGCATAGGCTTGAAGAGGTATAGCCCACCATTTACATATACCGGAATGCCTGAAACGGCTGCAAATATTTCACTTGGATTTTTGGTCAAATCGTTATAGAAACCTTTAGCGCAATAAATCGTTCGTTCACCCTCTACTGATAGAAATTCGGTCGGTGTACTGAAACTGATTGCAAATTGATAACTTCTAGATTCAGTTATGCTGAAAGCTGGTGTATTAGTGCTAGCTGATTCATGCTCGACCCAATTGGAATCAAAGTATTCAAATTTTGGTTCTTGCTGTCCTGCTATGTGGCATGTTGTATCACAAATTGTAGCAGCTAGTGTGTAGAAATCCTGACGTGTGATTTTATTTGATGCAACCTTTATTCTTATTTCTATCTGTCTTTCACCCTTTTTGTAGAGGTCAAAGCATACTTCGTAGTCCACCGGCATATATAAATCCATCTCCCGGGAATCAACATCATTACTTTCAGTCTCTTGGGCAAATGCTTTAGTATCTCTCCAGAAAAATGGGCTTACCGATTTGTATTTCGCCACAAGATTCTTAATAGTCTCTGTACCGAATTCATATCTATTATAGAAGCTACGATAATTAAATCTCTCGTACCAGTCATGCCTAGTAAGCTTACCTTTGTATTGTTCAAAGCGTAACGATTCCTTGTAGCCACATACCACACAGCCAGTGAAATCGGCTGGAACATTTTCTGCGTGGCTCATCATATAATTTCCCCCTTTCTATCGCTTTATCAACTTTCCTAGCCTTTAAATTGTGCTTCCTTGCTACACAAGTGCTTTATGTCATCCTTGCTTAGTGCAAACCTTGACATTTTGCCATCACCATGTCTATCATCAACTGCTATGAACGCCATTGTTTGACTTGCAACTATAATATACTTATAATCGGAAAATATATTTCCAAGCTCTTCTACAGCCGAAATTGCTTGTTTATCGGGTGGAGAGCTAAGAACGCCATCATACACTACAAGTTCAAGCGGTTCAATCTCATAGGTCCCTACATCCAAATCAAGGCTGAGATTAAATAAGTAAATTTTATCCGTAGAAAATCCAACGGGCGTCATCCAGTCTTTTGTTGAAGGATCACCATACAGTGTTTGCCCTGCTGAATAACTCAATATTCCCTCAAAGAGATTATGCTTGCCAACAAGGTCAGGCCCGGTAATAAGCCTATATGATAAGTAGGATTCCAAAGAAGGGTCTGCCTTTTTCTTCACTGCATCTAACAGAATTACAGCCAGTATGCCTTCCAAATCCACATCGCTTATCCCGCCCTTGTTACCATATATGTATGTATATCCAACATAATCAATTGAAAATCTGGTGTCGCCAATTGGCACGGCAATATCTGTAATGTATGGTAACTCAAATTTAGTTTCAACGTATCTTTTTATTACCTCTGCTGGGCTTTTAAACATTAATTCGCCTACTCTTATCACAAAATCATCTCCTCTTTGCAGCCTTGGTACATATATCATCGATTAGCTCCGGAGAAAGCTCAGAAACTTTGAGTATATCTAAGCTTAACGGCATAACACCACCAAACTCATAATCGCCATTGAATGGAAGAAACCAATTGCCAAAGTCCAGGATGAAATACTCATTACCATCGTAGACCTTACCAACTGCCTGCCTTTTATAATTAAATGCTAACTCATCAATTGAGTTCTTGCCTATTTGTCCAGAAGTCTTATAATCCACATATGGTTTTGCAGTACTAGCCACAACTACATCGATACACTGGTCAAATTGAAGCACATATACCTTGAATTCTAACGCAAACCTATACTGCTCGTCGTCGTTATAAAGCGGATATTCGACAGTATCCGAATTTACAAACAGGTAAGTCTTATTTGTTCCCAAATACTTAATCTTAGGCTCAATTAGGAGCTTTGGAGTCAAATAAGTTGCAATATCCGCTAGCATATACGAACCGAGCGATAGCTTTGTATGTGGTATACGAAACCTAGCATTAAGACTTGTCTTATCACTTCTAACTAGCTCAATGCCGGCATCCAGATAGTTAGACATATAACCATTTAGCTTATACTCGCTTAGCATAGTCTTATATATGTCAACTGCCAGGTAAGTTTTATCGAATCTTAAAGTCGGCTCAAAATCAAAATTGCAGCCATCTTCACTAACTATCCTGATATCGTCAATAAGTGGTAGAAAAAGCTCTCTGTCATTAATAGAGATACGAACATAACTATGTTCTGGCTTAATTTGGTTATTTCTCAAATAGAATTCAGCCATATATCCTCACCACCTCAGATGTAAGTTTATCTATCATCTCGCCTGTAAGCTCTGTTGGGTCTAACACAGTTAACCCTATAGCATACGTGTTGAATTTCTGTTTATCAATTAGTGTACAGAAATTCTCGTTGTATACCAGGTATCCCAAGTTAGACTCAACCATATAGCCTTCAAGTAGTTTATGGTCATAGAAACCTGGAGCCACTTTATAGTTTTTCATATCAACAAAAGCAAGCTTATGAGTATCGACTTCCACATATTTGCGGCCTTTATGCTTAAACTTTATCAAGAATGAATACTGAGTAATATTATTCTCATTAGTCAAGTCAATCAAGTTGCCAGTATAAAAGCCGCCAAACTTGATACACACTACCTGCTGGTCAGTGAAATTAATCATTAAATTGAGCCTATGAGCTAACCTTGCAACTAATGCAACGCCGGCATCCTTCTTCAAACTGGGTAGTTTAAGCTGAAGCTCAACTAATGGCACTCCCTCTTTTAGCAATCTAAGCCTTTGTTCACTGGAATGAACCAGAAAATCTTCCATACGCTCAATTACCTGTCTATACAGTGCTTCTATATCCTTATGATAGTCCATTGTGAGTTCCCAATAGGTATTGCCTTTCATACCTGGTGGGATATTAGCTATACCATCAATATTAACTGGCTCAACATACAGGTAATTGCCGGCACCGAATAGCTCGATACCAGTAAATCCCTGGATTGGCTCAGATGTACAAATCCCCATCTTCATTGGCCTATCGTTAATTGTTAATTTAACGTACGAGTCTGATGGCTTGTCTATTTGATTAATTAGATAAATGTCACCAAACTTATATTCATCCATTGTCCTCACCTCGCAAATTCTAAGATTCGAATATTGCATCAACATCTTCGGCGGATAAATCGCTGGCTTCAATCAGAGTCAGATCAGCCTCTTCTGGCTCTTGATATGAGTAATCCTGAGTGAATAGCAAAATTTTACTGCCTGAAGCAACTACAAAGCCATTTTTGCCATCAAACACGCGACCATGCACATAATACCCTTCGTCGGACTTTGTGTATCCATATAAATAATAACTGCTGAATTCATTCGTTTTAGCCATTCTTGCAATGATGTAGCTCTCGTTAGGAATGCAAGACTCAAACTGAATCGTATACGTATAAGTTTGGATGCCCTGTGGTACTTCTCCTTTGAAACAATTGCCGTTGACAAATTGATAATTCTTACCCAGTTCCAGATATTTTAATTTTGGTTGGTCGTGAACTATAGCGGCTAGATGGACGATAAGATCCGCCATCAAGCCTGCCAGCAACACTAGTTCCTGCTTGTGAGCACTAAGTGACAATGTAAATTTTTCCTTGCCGCCTTCGTACAAGGTAAGATCAACATCAAAAATCTTGTCGCATGGTTCTTGCAGATCAACAATAGAACTCTCAAAGAATTTGTAGACTGAGTCGACCATGAAAAACCAGTCACGTCTAAGGCTGGGGATAAATCTAAATGAATAGTCATTGCCAAATGAAACTATTGATATGCCGTTGTATGGTTCAATAATGTTATAGTTACCCTTTTCAGTTCTAAGCACCCTTTCCAGATTCGTGACCTTGTATGGTTCAGTAATGTGATAGTTGCTGTTGCATCCAAGCAAAATGCCTGTGAATTTCGATGTATCAAAATCCTTTGTCACTCTTGTCATTTTTTTACACCTCCCCATTTTCACTCATTATTGGCATACCCGCTTCCTTTATGTCAGTAGCATTTAGGAGAAATTTTTGTACTATTCTCCCGCGAGTGCGTTTATCTCTGGTTAGAAGGAATCCCATCGTTTGGCTAGCAACTACAGCGTTTTCTAGGTCTGAATAAAACGTTCCAAAAAAACTGTCAATTTGTTTTATCGCCTTTTGGTCGGGAGGCATACTTATTTCTCCATCATAGTATATTATCTCAACGGGCTCGATTACATAACTTCCGTTCTCCATATCAAACTCGAGATTAAATATATATCTTTCGCATTCACCGTACGATTCGTGGAGCGTGGCCATTCCCTGGAACCGACGATTTTTGCCTGTATAATATGGCCCGGCTAGTAATTTGTAGTGTAGTTGGTATCTTTTTATTGGTCTTGGCAATCGTTCTATCAATATTGCAGAGACTATGTGATTAATTGTGAAGCTGTCAATCTTTCCAACGTCACCTATAAGATCCGTTGGAAATTCGGGATATATTTCAATGTTCTCAGTACCATTGACCGATATCAAAGCAGGATACTTGGCTGGCAGTTCAACTTGTTGCAGTACAGCTTTCTTCAAAAATTCAGCTGCACTTTCAAACTCCTTCCCATCAACCACTATCATATTTATCCCTCCCTTTGAATTAATAACTATCCACCCTACGATTCCACCCGTTTGCAAATGCCTTGAGATCAGTGTTCTGCTTTGTCAGAGTTTGTATGACTTTTTTTAGCTCGCTTTGTAGTTTTAAGATAAAATCGTCTGCATCTTTCCCAGTATAACCCGCAATCTTTTCTATGGCTTCACCATACGAATTGCTCTTCGTAAGCCTTACAATTATGTCCTTTACTCTGGTTGGGCCAAAGAGTACCATTGAATCCATTAGCGCAAATGCGAGTCTTACGTTATTTACTTTATATATCTCAGCACCAATCCAGAATTGGTTATAATAGAAATCTATGGCTTCTTCTCTAGTTGTGGGGAGCCAACCGCCATTTTTTACGCTGCTTACTCCCCACTTTGTTTCGCCACCAGGATCAGTTGGCATGTTGGAATAAGGTCCTTCAATCTCAATTACTTTGTTTATAAGATACATGCCAACCTCATGTTTGAGCTCAATTTCCAGCTCTTCCCTAGAGTATTTATTGGCATCAACTTCTATTATCATATTTTCAATTTCCGTTTGATATTTATTTATCACGTCAGATAATTGCACGTTTTCTTCTCTAAGCTCCGCCAAATCATTGGCTAGCTTGTCTATCATCCGGCTTTGTTGCTCTACGAGCACCACAAACATAATGCACAATATCGTCATAACCAGCATCAGTGGTTTTGCACTAGACGATGTTAATTTGATATCTTGCGCGGTTTTCAATGATATCACTCCCTTCAATCCGTATATATAACTTATTATAACTATTATAACTCCATTCACACTTATTTTACACACATTTGAGGCAAAATAAAAGGCCGCCCTTGTGGACGGCCTAATCGCCCTCTTTTGCTTTTCACTTGTCCTTCGGTGGGCGACCCCCTAGGACACGTGTCCTGATCCTTGATCGCATATAATCACCTCCTTTCGAGAAACAGGGATGATTATATGCAGATTTGGTTAGGCTAAAAAAATAGCATTCATAAGATTGAGACAAAATAAAAGGCCGCCCCGAAAGGACGGCCAATTTATTATATTTCATCTTCACATTTTTCTTCCGCTTCGACTATTCCTATGTATACGTTATCATACACAGCGATTTCTTCCTTACGAATACTGTACCATATCTTATCATATCCGAATAAATCTCGCAAAACTGAGTACACTGATACGAGAGCCTTCCGAGGGATATCAAGTCCCTCGTTAAGCTTCTGATACATCGATGTGTGGATCTGGGCGCTACGATACTTTCCCAAGGATCGTAAAAATATATCCCTTGCACCGCTAGTTCGATAGACACAAGTGGCAGTATAGTCGTATGGGCCTTCCTCTATTGACTCCAAGGCCCTTACTAACTCTCTTGACGTGCCCAATATATACACGAATTCCCTAACCCTTAATGCTCGGCCTTTTCGTTGCCTAAGTATTACTCTTTCCCTGTCTGGAGAGATGAAAATTTCGCTCTCTCCACGATCATAGGATATCACAAAAACCTCCATACTTTTTACCATATCAATCCCTCCTTATTGTCTTTTAGGGGGCGGCCTAGCCCCCCTTTTTTTGTTTTACTTCGCGCGCCCCTTGGGTGGACGTCCTCCAAGGACGCGCTGCCTAATCCTTGACCGCACATAATCACCTCCCTTCTTTTTTTCGAGTCGGGGCGTTTATGTGCAGTCCCGCATGTGGAGATGCATAATCACACCTCCACATATATATATGACAAAAATCGGTGGCATTTTAGAAAGGATATTCCGCATGTAATATTCAATACTGCACGATTTCAAAGAGCTGGTATAATCAGAATGAAAACGACAGGAGGTCGGATGAGATGTTGAAAATGGTCAATGTCGATTTATTCAAGAGACTACAAAACATATCTGGCGTTGTGCCTAAAATGCACAGCCATTCAGTTAAGCAGTTATCAATGGCATATATCAGAGCTACATACAAGTTCTTATTCAATACCACGGATATAGAAAATATTTATGTAAGTCCAGAACTGCATGACATCTGCGCCAGCATATCACAAATCACAAAGGTGCCTGTGCCTAAGATACATAGGATTCCTGTGGCAAATAATGCAATATTGACCCAGGAGGATATAGATAAAGTTGAGGTGAAAAAACGTGGCAGACCTAGAAAGAGAAAAAGTAATTCTTGACTCTGAGGAGATGCTTGACCTTATAGAGCTAGCACGCGCAACAGGACTAAACGCAAATGATTATTTCGAATCTGACTACCAGGCAGTGAGTATGATACCAAATGGCGTATTGCTCAAGCTTATAGCCAAAAGGCTAGACATCGACTTGAAAAAGATATCAAGAATATACTTTGCCCCATGCGACCAGAGAAAGATAGATTTAATTATGCGTGGTATGCCAATGCCTATGAATGTACAAATGATATGTGATGACTTGCAGTCTTTCATGCTTAAGGAAAATGAATTTTTGGTCTTGCATAGGCCAACGAAAAGGAGTGAAACACAATGCAACAATACGAGTACTTCACAAAGCCCTCAGGAATAGATCCAAAAAAGCTCGCCTGGATGTTAAATAACGAGTTGTCAATTTATAGATATGACTTTCCATACAATGATGTGGAAACAGGCAATGTTTTCTATCATAAATTGACTGGTGAAGACTTGGACAATACTGTAAAAGAAAAGCTTAATGCATATAGAGCATTGCTGACAAGCACAATGCCATTCGAACATTGGCATGTGTTTGAAAAGGTAGCAAGCACATTGCTTGATGGCATCGCAAATGTGGAATACTTAGAGCCGCCTAGCGATATTGAAATATTGTGCACCGTATATATTGTCAATAGAGATACTGAAAAGAAATTCAATGATGAGGTTAAAACATATATTAGAACCGCATGGCAGAAGCAATATGGATATCTTGTCCTACATCCAATAATGCTTAATAGCATTGGCGAAACTAAGATGACAAAAGAAAAGCAAGCTGTGCTGGACAGATTTGAGGAAATACTATTCAGCGATGAGGTGCCTGAAGAAAGCGATGACATGATTGAAATGCAGGCACTGCGACTATTAAACTTAGAGATACTGCTTAGAACATTCATTAACAGATCAGAATTGCCATTAGAAGTCATAAATCTTAAGAACAAATCAAAGGTGCTAGAAGTGCAAGTGCCAGCATCGAACGAGGAGCTGAACCAGAATGGATGAACGATATACTTGGAAATATGAGAAATTCTTTGACCCGCTCTCGTTTTACATGCCAAAATCATTAAAGGAGATAATCAAATACTCGAGGTATTTTTACGAAACGAACCACATAGTGGCAAGTGCAATATACAAACTCGCAGAGTATCCTATTACTGACTTTATATATGATACTACAGATCAACAGTTGATAAATGAATACAAAGAAATACTGGAAGAGAAGATCGATATTAAGAAACTACTGATAGAGATAGGGCTTGATTATTTTGTATACGGGAATGTGTTTCTTACCGTATTTGTGCCATTCAATAGGATATTCACATGTCCAAAATGTGGGCAAATACTGAACCCAGAAAAGGATGATAACGGCAATGTCAATTGGCAGATATCTAATGGAAAAATATACATGAGTTGTTCCAAACACGGGCGAGTGCCAACTAATATCGATGATGTGCCAATCAAATCTGACGACTTCACTATAATGCGTTGGGACCCGATGAATGTAACAATCGATTATAGTGAATTAACAGGCAAGGCGCACTACTACTTTGATATTCCGAAAGACGATATAAGCAAAGCAACGTCGGACCCAGAATTCATAAAAGAAGTGCGTAGACCATTCTTGGATGCAATATTGCAAAATAAAGCGTCTGTCAGATTTGAAAATGATAAGTTAATTGTATTTCAGAGGCCATCGATAAACAGCGAATTCAAAGGCTGGGGCTTGCCTCCTCTTCTGCATGTTTTGCAATTGCTGTTCTACATACAGATGCTTAGAAAATCTCAATTTGCCATAGCAGAAGACAGGATGGTGAATTTCAGATATCTTTATCCGCCAACAGAATATGTGTTGCAAGGTGGGCCATTCAGTACGAATTTGGGCATGTGGCGAAATCAAGTTGAGGATGCTTTAAGGATTTGGCGTGATGATCCAAATAACATGCCTGTGTTTCCAGTACCAGTAGCATATGGCACAATAGGCGGTGAAGGCAAACAGCTATTGCTTATCCCAGAAATTCAGACGTTAATAGAAGAACTCATTGTAGGATTGCAAGTGCCAAGAGAGTTTGTGTTTGGCGGGTTAACTTGGACTGGGACGTCAGTATCACTAAGGATGCTTGAAAACCACTATCTGAATTATAGGCAATATCTATCAAACGTGATAGACAAAATAATAAGCACAATAGCCAAGGTAAAAGATATACCTGAAATCAAGATACACATGCGCCCATTCAGAATGGCAGACGATCTCCAACGTGCGCAGATTAAGATGAATCTCGCAAGTGGAGGGAAGATAAGCGATGAGACGCTATTGCAAGAATTCGATTTGGATTACAACACAGAATTACAAAAGATTATGAATGAGACACAAATACAGATGGCACTTCAAGGCCAGCTTCAGCAGTTAACTCAACAACCTGCTCAACAACAGCAAGGGTCAGGTAACGAGCAGGAAATTGAAGAAGATTTGCCTGAACAGAGGCCACCTCGGCGTGAAAATCCGCCGATATAAGGAAGTGGGGTGATTGAATGGAGACGAAAGAGCCTGAAGTAACGGTAAGCGTTGAAATAGATAAAACGAAGAAAGAAGAACGAATGGAACGCCATGTAAAGATATTCTGCTTGAATGATAGCAACGAACGAGAACAATTTGAATCAATAATCAACGATCCAAAAAATGTAATAGAACGCACCGAAGGGCATTTTACTCCGGATGGCAAGTACTTTATGGCTGTATTCTTTGGTATTAAGAAAGAGGAAAACTAATCTCAAATATCTTTATTTGGCCGAATGGCTGAAGGGGTGATTGAATGTCTGAGTTGTTATCTGTGCTTATTGTATTGGCCGCTGAGGCAGCTGTGGTATTCTTTACACCGAACGCTGCAGTTAAGTTTATTGTCAAGATGCTTAGCTATGCGGTGAGGAACGATAAAATGCGGGATAAAGTAGAAAACAGTTTGGGAATTATGATAGCCGAATTGGGATTAGGACTAATCTCTAATACGCCTGATCCTACTGTGATAGATGATATATTGAAAATAGGAGATGAATTAGAAGCCATAAAAGAAAAGTTAAAGGAGGCTGAATAATCCATGGATTTAGGGCAAATACGAAACATATTAATTTGGGCTGCAATAATTGTTGGAATTGTTGCTGCAACATTCTTTTATCCACACACCAATCAATCAATACAAGTGCTGAATGAGTTTCTCTCTGAGGAAGACAACACAGTGATGATAGTAGTGCTCGCTGGTGGCACAGCAGAAGAACAGATGGCCTATATCATGACAACATACCCCGATTATACTGTCGTGGAGAAGTATGAATCATCCGATGGGAAGGTTTGGTACAGATTGAAAAGGAGTGATAAATAATGGATAGATTTACATTGAAACCAGGCGATGCACTACTGTTTACGAAAGAAAGTACAGCAGGCGTATACACATACTTTGCAGAAAAGAATAAACCACTTGCAGATTTACTGGCAAAACTTGTCAATCATAACTATATTCATGCGGAATTGTATCTAGGAAATGGATGGGTAATTGCAGGATGGTTTAACGGTGTTAAAATGTACAAACCAAGTTTGCAGTTGTTATCCACTGTACATATTTACAGACCGCCAATAGAAGTTGACAAGGATAAGCTTAAGGAGTCGGTAAAGAAGTATTTCAATTACGAATATGACTGGGTTTCACTCATACTTAACGGCTTACCGGAAATCATTAGCTTTGGTAACGAGCAAATTGAAAAGATTGTCGAAGATTGGGTAAACTACTCCGATG
>Ga0208695_1003007_pt1 | contig 11737 bp, 8 predicted proteins | sample AD_UKC111_MetaG_FD_184449 | JGI IMG/M metagenome (GOLD analysis project Ga0208695, IMG submission 184449) | Active sludge microbial communities of municipal wastewater-treating anaerobic digesters from Hong Kong - AD_UKC111_MetaG (SPAdes)... | ecosystem: Engineered > Bioreactor > Anaerobic >... | reverse complement strand
TGTAGAGTCTTTAGAAATGACTAAATTTGATTCAATAAACTCTTTTGAATTGTACATTGTCTTATTATTTAATTTTTTCGTTAGCAACATTACTAACATAATACAAATATAATGCAAATATTATTACCCTTTTCATGATTTTCATTTTTTTGTTGAATTAATTACTTTATTTACTTCTTTTAATTCTGCTTCAGATATAAACTTATTAGCTATTTTAACAGTATTTACGTTAAAATTTCTAACTAAGAATTTAATATCATATTCGCCTCACAGTATTTTATTTTAATTCCTTTTGGTTGAAAATATATAATATTCATATTTTATTTTTTTAATATTATTTCAGCAAATTCAAAATCATAACACATATCAATAACTGTATCAAAATCAACATTCAAAAGATTTGCAACTATTTTAACATTATTAGTTATGGTAGTTTCTTTTGCTTCAATGATTAAATCTTTATTTCCGTTATTTTCTGAATAACCATTTATTACTAAACTTCTTTCTTTTAAAGCATCAACTTCATCCATTAATTTCTTAATTTCTTTGATGTCGTTTATTGTTATTATTAACTTTTTCATATCTATTGTTTTTAATTACCTTACAAAGATAACAACATTTACCATATTTGGGAAATTATTATGTGTTTATTTTTATGTTTATCGACGAATGTAGTGTTTTTATCGACGAAATTAATTTCATTTATTAAAATATATAAATTTATTAAATAACTGTATTGTAATATTTGTTTACAACACAATTAAATTCAATGTTTTAAAATCAAAATACAATATTTCTTAAAAATTATATACAATATTTTTAATAAATTATATAGTAGTATTTGGGGTATGTTTGGGGTATGTTTTGGGTATGTTTGGGGTATGTTTGGGGTATGTTTGGGGTATGTTTGGGGTATAACTAATTAAAAAACGAACTCTTAGATACGATGTTAGTGTGTTCTTCTCCGCCAAATAAAAAGCCAATACGTTGAATTATAGCGTATTGGCTTCATTTTTTATATGATATGATGAAATATTGATGATAATTATCTGGTAATTGTCCTAATATTGTTACCAATTCTTTCAATTCTTGTCTTTCCGTTGTCCGTAATTTCTCGTTTATTTTTTCCTAAATCAGAAAGGATTGAATTTGAGTTTTTAATCAAATCTCTAATCTCAATTAATTCTTTTGTTGAAAGTTGATTGTTGATTGTTGTTGTGTTGCTTGGAATTGTTCGGTCGATATTTAATTGCATTACTCCAGTTAGTTCTGAAAGACTTTTTGCCATTTTAAATCGATCGTCGTTGTTTATGGCGGTTAACAAGTCAAAATGCTTTGCAGTCATTTTTCGATTTACAATATTTAAACGCCTTCCATCTGATGTGGCGAACTCGCCGCTTTCTGCTTCATAGTACATTTTTACGCCACCGTCTTTGTGTCGCTTTCCTCTCAACACTCCAGTTCTAACATCTACTTCACCACCTTCTTCAAACTGCCCTGCATTGACTGATGCAAATGCTTTGGCTTTGGCTGCTACAAACGCACCAAACATAGCTGCAATTGCTGCAACCGCTAAAGGAACTCCTACAACTGGAATTGCCGCCAATGAATTAAATATTTTAGTTGACGCTGTAACAAGATTTACAGTTTGTTCGATTGTTTGGATTGCAAGTTGGGCTTTTGCTGCTTTTTTTCTATCTTCCAACGCTTCTTTCTGTAATAGTTTTGCATCTTCAAGCTCTTTTTTCTTTAAATCATAGCTATTAGCATAGCCTTCATTTTTAAGTTGAAGCTCCTTTTCGAGTTGGCTTTGCAAATCTGTTACCCTTTGATCTGCTAATTGTTTTGCTTTGTCTGCTCTTTGAACTTCTTCGTTTGCGTATTGGTTCGCAAGATTTGAAGCCTCTGAATAAATATTTTTTAATGCATCTATTTTATTTGAGTCTTTTGTTTCGTCTAAACCAATGAGCGACCAGAATGAAAATGATTTTCCAGTTCCTATATTTTCAAGCTGTTTATTGAGTGCAGATATTTGAGTTGTAATATTTTTTATTCTTTCTACTAAAAATCTTTTCTCATCTTCAGTTAACTTTTCACCTAATTGTAATTTTTTGTAAACCAGGCTCTGTTCAAGTTCTAGCTCAAATATTTTTCGCTTAACGGATAACTGGCTTCTTAGATTTTCCTTAACATCTTCTGCTGCATTAAGCAAATCAATTTCTGCAAGTTGCCTTTCATATTGTTCATTGTAAATTTTTATTTGATGGTCATTTGATTCCTGTATAGATTTTGTAGCGTTTTCTAAATCAATCTTATCATACTTTTTATTTATTTCGCTTTTCTTTTCTGTAAAAGTCATTAATGACTTTTCGTAAATCTTTGCCCCTTCTTCTGTGTCGAATGCACTTCCTAAAATTGCGGTTGACTTATTGAAACTTTCTTCTAAGTCTAATAACTCTTTTGCTCTCTCATTTCCTGTTAGCTCATTGATTAATTTTAGTCTTTCAAGTCTTTTTTTGTTATTTTCTTCTTCAACTGATTCAACTTCTACGACATACTTACTGACTAATCCTAATAACTTGTAATAATGCTCTACTGTTAAATCCTCGATTTGCTTTTGATTTAAACCGACAACGGCAATTCTTTTCTTGTAAGCATCATTTTCAAAATCAATTTCATTTTGAGCAATCTGGACCTTATTTTTACCTGCTTTAAGATTTGCGGCTTCAAGTTGGTATTTTTTCTCAATGTCCAATAGTGCAAGTTCGTTGCTGATTGTAGCCGATTGCTTAACTCTATAATATGTTTCGTCTGAAATTAATCGCTTTTTGTGATAATCGTCTAATTGCTTCAACAAGTCGGCATGTTTGTTGTTTTGAATTGTTTTTTCACGCTCTGCATCATTTATAATGAATGAAGCCTCCAAATCTCTTATTCTTTTGTTTGCATCAGCAAGCTCTTTGGCTCGTTTTTCTGCATCTTTTACTTCAGAATCAGTTAATGTTGTATTATTGGTATTTTTTTTCAATCCATTGTTAATTAATGAATCTAATCGTTTTTGGTATGATAATCTTTGATCCAACAATCCTTTTATTACAGCATTTGATTTTTGTTCTTTTTTTGGAACGATTTGATATAATTTATCCAATTCAATATCAATTTGCTTAATTTGTTGATTTAATTCTGAGATTTCTGGCGTTAAATCTATTCCAGCTAAATTAGATTTAATAGCATCTTTAATGCCTTTTGACGAATCTGAAATTAACTTGACATATTCTTTACTTTCATTCAATTGCCCTTTTAAGTTATCGACCCTTTTTTGAGAAGCAATTACATTTGCATCTGCTTTCGATCCATATAATTCTTCAGCTTTTGTAAGCTCTTTAAAAGAATTTGCTTTATCGGTTGCAAGTTGATTTTCAGCTTTTTTCAGCTCAATTTGTGTACTTATTTGTTTTTCAATTTCTGATGTAATTGATTTTGAAATAGATTGATTTGTAATATAATCAATTATTCCATCGTTCACCCTTTTTTGAGCTTCATCTAAATTGTTCAATAACGTTGTGCTACTATTAATATCTTTCAAATAATCTGGATATAATTGAATTAATTTTTCAATTGCTTTCGCTTTCTGCTCTTTTGAAGTGTTTACATTTCTGATTGTTTCAAATAATAAATCTGATTGCCTTTTTTCATCTCTAATTTGAGAAATTGAAGATTCTCGAAGTGAGTTTATTTTATTTTCCGTAACTGATAATTTGTCAGCTTGTAAAACATATTGAGCGGTCAAAGCTACCAAAGTAGTTAATCCTCCAATTAACAAGCCTATTCCTCCAGTTGAAGCCGCTAAAGTGACTCCAAATAGTCTTGTAGCTGTTGTTAGTAAAGTTACTCCAGTGGTTGCAGCAACAACTCCAGCACCCAAAGGCACAATCAAACCGATAAATTTTGCCAAAAATCCTATGATGTCACCAATTGCCCTACCAAATCCTCTAAGCTTTTCAGCATCAAAAGATTTTACAAATCCGTCTGCACTTCTTGCAGCATCCTTTAACCCCTCATTAATGCCTTCGCCTACCGACCTTAATAGTTGTGAAAAGTCATCTTTCAAGGTGCTGCTCAAACCTGTCAAGGTCTGACTTTGTTTATTCATCAAGCCAAAAAACTTGCCTCCCTGTTCTGTTAAACTAGCTAAGGCACTATTAACCTGGTCGAATGATATTTTACCATCACTCAAATCCGATTGAACTTGCTTTAATGATTTTCCACCTTTTTCAGCAAGTGCTTCCAATAGGGGTACTCCAGCTTCTGTAAATTGCCTTAATTCATTACCTGTTAACTTCCCTGCTGCCCTCACTTGACCTAAAGCCAAAGTTAGTTGCGGCAATTTCTCTTGACCAACTCCAGCACCAATATCACCCAAAGTTCTGATAGTCGGAATTAATTGATCTGCCTCAATACCCATCGCCAAAAGACGTTGCCCTATCTCCGTTAATTGACCTAGCTCAAAAGGTGTTACTGCTGCTTCTCTTACGAGTTTTCCGAGTAATTCATTCGCCTTTTGCCCACTTTGGAGCATCGTCTCAAAAGAAACTCTAGTATTCTCAAAACTACTAGCAACTTTAATCGATTGAAGTGTTAAATCTGAAAGCCCTTTTAATGAGGCAACTGAAGTGATTGCAGCCCCTAATGTTGCAATGGTACTTGTGGCCAAACTGGTAGATTGTGGAATCCTATCAATCTGGTCCAGTATGTCTAGCTTTTTACCGCTTCTTTTGCTTATCTCATCTATCGCAGATTTAGTTTTAACTATCTCGTTGTTGAGTTTTGAAACTGCATTTGCGTCAAATGTTGTTTTTTGGGTGGCTTCTAATACTTTTAGATATTTATTTAAGTCAATTAAAGCCTGTTTTTCTGCATCGAGTTCTTTATTTTGCTTTCTAATTGAATTTAATAAAGCATCTGAATTTACACTATTGAAAGCGGTTGGTAAAACTGATTTTACGTCATCAACCTTTCTTTGAAGTCCATCAAATTCATTTTTAGCCTTTTCAATCGAACTGACTAATTTGGATAAGTCTGCTTCAAAACTGAAAGTAGTGTTCATTAGTAGTTTAATTTAAGGTTAATAATTCAATTTAAGCGTTAAAGTATCTCTAGTTAAATCGTGTATTGCGGTTTCTATTTCACCGTCTCCCAAAATAGTAGTGTATAATTTCTTTGGATCAAAGGCTACACTTGTGCCTGAATTGTCTTTGATGCTATCACAGCAAATGAATACAAAAAACTCATCTTGCTGCTTGGTTTTTATTTTTGATAAGGCACTGTCCAATTGTCCATTCATATAGAATTCTTGATATGGACGATTGTGTCTATGTAGGTTTGCATGAAGCTCCGTAAATGAAAATGGTGTATTGGATTTTTTTAATGAATATGCTCCATTTTTTAATATATTTGAACAAATGACAAATCCAGAATCTTGTATATTTTCAGCATTTACAGATTCTTGAACATAATATACATCTGTATCAAACATAGTGCAGTTATTTTCTTTTATTTCACCTTCGTTTAGCAAATATTGAATATCACTTCCTACAAAATACTTGGATGCCTTTTTATCCATAAATCCAAACCTATCTATTTTTATAGCATCTTCATTCCTGTATTCATATTTTTTGTTCAACGCATTTGCTACATTTGAAATATCAATTATTCCATAAGTAAAATAACTAATGTGCTCAAAAACAATATTGTTATTTTCATCTATATCCCAATAAACGTTAAACAATACTTTTAAGTCATTTAGCAAATTTTCAACCTTATACTTCCACGCTTCTTCGGTAGATGGCGTGACATAAGGTCTTTTTACATCCGATTTTTGGCAAATAGTTACGTTTTTGCAATTATTATTTGCAAACAAATAGGCAAGATTGCCAGGAGCTGCATCATAAGGCTTGTAATTAAAAAATATACTTTTTATCTGTGATGTGCAATTTAATTTTTCAAATGATTTTTCAACTGTTTTAATAAATTTCTTTGACTTGCCCAAACTGGCTATACCACCAACCCCAATTAATGGATTTCTAACCCAATACCAAGCACCAACAAATGGTAAATCTGGTTCGCTTGGATGCTCTTTAACATTTTTCCATTTTTCCCACAAACCGCTATTGTCTGGCGGTGTGGTATCAGTTCCAAATCCAACAATGTGTTGAAAACCTGCCGTCATTAGCCACCCTCCTGTAAACGGGTCTGGGTTTGGAAATAACTTAGTTGTTTTTGCATCGCCATCCCACCACCAAGTTGTCCCACTATAAGTTACTGGTGGAAATGGTGCTGTATTTGTAAATACCTCTATGTTTAATAAAATCTCATGCTGAAGATAAATATAATCTTCGTCAACGCCATACAGGTCAACCGATACAAACTCTGGTTCGTCCCAAAAATTTAATTCATTTTTAATCTTAGATAGGAAACATGAATATTTATCCAAAACTTTTGGCTTAACCCTAATCTCACAATTATCACGATCTACTTTGCAATCTACGATTGTGAAAGTTCCTTTCCATTTTTCGGTAAAAGTTCCATCACAATCTACTTTAATTGTAACCGTTACTTCTTCATTCTCATAAGGCGACAATGCAAATATCTCATCATAGTCATCTTTTTGCATAAAAATAAGGTCATCGACCAGTTTCTTGCGGTAAAAAACTTCATTTCCTTCCTTTTTATGTTCCAATTTGACATTGTTCACAACTCCGAATTGTCTGTACGGAATATGCAAACTTTCCAAAAATACTTGATATAACGCCATTATTCATGTTAATTGTACGGTTCAGTATAAATTGCTACAACCCTATCACCGACATCCAAAACTGGCATATCTGGAATATTGTAGGGGTTTAAAGTGATTTGCGTATTACTTCCAACTGTGGAAATTGTAAACATTGGTGGGTCTGCTTGGTCGTAAATCATGCCTCGAACATTCAAAAGCATAGAACTTTGACTATCTGTTGATAATGTACCAACCATTTGAGCTAAGGTATTCAACCCTGTAACAGCTATCACCTTTTGAATTGTTCTAAGTTTGGCGGTTAACTTTCCGTTTTGCGAACCTCCAACTTTTCTTTTCAAAATGTTATTTGGGTCATTGTCTAGTGCTACGAGTAGGGGGGAGGCTGTTGTACCATTTCCGATTAAAGTTAAGTCGTGTTCAACTTTTTGCGACCCCCAATTGTCATTTCCACCAGATCCGCCAGACCCTGCTTGATCGACAATTTCGTAGGCTCGTCCATCTACATAAACTACTTCTTTTTCAATTATTTCACCGTCGTAGTCTCCTACGTGTTCAGGAATATCGGTTGGGTCAAGTGGATCGAATGACATAGTGATTAATGTTTAATTATTTTTAATAAATCTGTGGTAGATATAGTAAATTCCACAAGCTGCTGAAAACGATGTGATTCCAGACCAAAGTGTTTGCCATCCTGCTAGTTCCACTAAGGCTATCCATCCACCAGCACCTATGATAAGAATTATTAAAAAGAATATTATTGTTGTTTTCATGATATTAGTTATTAAAATTTGAATTTACTGTAATTGTGCTTCCCAATTGTGTTACACTTGCTGAAGTGGTGACGTTTGAGGATGTACCAGGTTTAACAATTATGTTTATAGGAGCAGATGAATTAACTGAATATCCACCTCCTGTAATAATTGACGCTTTATCTAATATTAATCTATTGTGATTAATGTCGATAGCTGGAAGTGTGTTAGAAATTGTTTTAAATGTACCTTCTAATATTATTGAACTATTAACATCAAATGAACCGCCTGTCCTAAAAACCCTCCAAAAAACCCTATCTAAAAAAGCAGTTGTACCTAAATAGTTCCATTTAACTCCTAACCCCAAATTAGTAAAAATATCATGCACTATCCAAAATACGATACAACCCAATAATCCTAACTGCCAATTTTGCAATGCTATTATCGCAAAAAAGCACAATTGATACCCACCTTTTAGATAGTGCCAAAACTTATTCAAATTGACGTTTTCAACTATCTTCCAAACCTCCTGCCCTTCATGTTTTCTTCGTTCCATGAAACGAAAACATTCAGATAAGCTGACGAAAATTGTGAATAGTATTGTGATTAAGAGTAGCATTATTTACTTTATTCTTTAATCATTTTAATTATTCCAACAACTCCAGTTTCTTTCCAATAAAATTCGTATCCTACTGGTACTGGAGCAAGTGCATTTGCAGATGACTTGTCTGCCGCTGTCACAACTGGCAAACTAAGATTGTAGTTATTTATAAGTGTTGTAATATCTGTTGTAGCACTTAATACACCATTAACATCTGCAGTCACCATTCTATTCCCTATACCAACAAGAGATGTTGATTTAATGTTACCAACAACATCTAACCGTTCTGTCGCTATATTACCATCTCCAATTCTTACATTACCATTATTCTCTATTCCAAAAACTGGAGACCCATTCGTTATGCCTATATTAAATCGTCCTCCTGAATAAAATGATAACCCCGTATTAATAGCATTTGCATAAATTCCACTAAAAATGCCATTAGCAGCTCCAAATTTGCTTTGTGATGAAGTGTTCTCAAAAACCTTACCTGTCGTATTTAATATAAAATTTCCATTATTTACTAAAATATCATCCGAAAATAAGCACTTTCCACCTGCGGAGTATATTGCATAGTTGTTTACACCAGCTCCAATCGCCTCTAAATAAATACCATAATTATTTGTTACTGTCCCCGTACCATGAATATTTGCAATTCTAATTCCAGCATACTCCGTTGCATTTCCACCGTTATTTACTACATTTATATCTACTCCTGTAATTCTATTAATGCTTCCAGTTGATTGATAATATCCCCAAAGTTGCGATAGTACAAAATGTTCATAATTAGCTGACCCTGACAGTATTGGTGATAATGCCAGTGAAGCGTAAGCGTTATTAGCTCCAGTCATCGTTAAGTTTGAATAATCCTCAAACCCATGAAACCCATAAATACCTGGTACTTCATATGCCCTTGTTTCCTCTTTTCTAAGCGATAGAAATGCAGCCCCGTTAGTAGATGTCCCAATTTGAATATCTCTATTTGTACGAATTTTTGGAGAATAGCCAATATAGTTTAATCCTAAATGTTCAAGTCTTAAAACTTCATTGTTATTTGCTTTAAAAATAACATCATGTGTATCATTGGTTCCCATAAAGTTACTTAATTCACTTGTACCACTATTACCTATTAGTGACCAATTATTATTTAATGGTTTTATTTTATCAACAAGACTTTTAACATCTATGTCTTTTAAAAATCTATCACCATTACTGTTAAAATGCGTAGGTATGTCTACTTTTTTAGTACCAGCTATTATTGAATCTAATTGAGCATCACTATAATCAGGTTTAGTATCTTGACTATAAGATAGAAAAGGTATTAATATTATTATTAATAAATTTATAAATTTCATTATTATTTTATTTAATTATTAAAATTTGGGTCTACGTAAATGCCTGTGCCTAGCTGAGTAACATTGGCTGAAGTAGTTACATTTGAACTACATCCTGGTTTTACTATCACACTATTAGCTGAATTAGCTTCAACGCTATATGTGCCTCCTACATTTATCATTGTTAAATTTTCAAGCGTTACCGTCGTGTTCGAGTTGCCATTGATAGCTATACAAGGTTTCACATTAGTTTTAATTCTACCTCTTAATACAAATTTGCAAGTTGGATTTGTATCTGTATTATCTACTCCAATATAGCAGCCAATACCCTCATCGCATTCTACGTCAAAGTCAATTATTATTGTAGCATTTTGAATATTAGCCATGCTTCTGCTGAAGAATGGAAATCCTTTTTTGAAATGTCCTTGAACCTTATAGTATAGATATTTCTTACCTGAAGTTGGCGTATGGCTTCCATCAACTCCGTACCCATGTCCAGTGCCTGAAAAATTTCTAATCTTAGCATCAATTACTGTTCCTTCAGTCCATCCAGCTCTAGCATAACCAATTATTGTAGTAGGGTTTGCAACAGCTATGCCCCAACTTGAGCCAGGGTCAAAAACATTAGGAGCTGTAACATACTGTGAAGGAGGGTTAAATTCTATATTTTCAATATTTAACGTATAGTTTTTGTCTATACCTATATCTGACGCATAATTATAATTTATCATACCATTTCCCTGCACGTTATAGTCACATTTTATATTATAAAAATCTACAAAAGACTTATCATTGTTATTTGATTGATTATCTGTTAGTACAAATCCAGATTTAGTTACCTTTGTATTTTTTATAATAATATTTCTATTATTGCCAATGCCAGACAGTGAGTTAGATGCAACAAAACAATCAACACAATCATTAATTACGGTTGTGGCATTATTTGAAAATCCGCCAAAGCCTATATTATTAACGATATTTGCATAAATGCTTAATCTAGGCAATTCGGTAATATAGTAATTTGGCAATCTAGCTCCTACATGGTACAGGTTGTCAAATTTCCACATTAAAGGCTGCGTATAGCTGCATGATGATATGAATGGATTTATAATATTCCAATTCACGCCATTATCACAGTCTATGTTAAATCCTTTTGTTGTAGTATAACTGCTGGTATAATTGCCAGGTAAAATTTTTAACAAATCTCCATCACTTATTTTTTGAAGTGCTGCATCAATTGTCTTAAAAGCACAAGTAGGACAACCCTTCTTAGCAGTTGCATCATTTCCTGTTACTTCATCAACAAATAGAGTCTTCCCTGCTGTTTTTATTTCAGTAGTTTTAAATGTTTCCCATTGTCCAGTTGAACAATTAAACATATACAAATATGAAACATTACAGCTATCCAACTTAGCAACTGTCAAACTCGGACAATTAGCTTGAGCAGTATCAATTAATGTATTTATATCGACCTGTGTAATATTAGCATTAGGAGTAGAGCTGCCTTGTGTAGTTTGGTTATTTGTGCCATCAAACCAGTTAAAATCAATTATTAAAGGACTGCAACCACTTGTTAAACTAAAATCAATTTCATAACAACCTCCATCGTCAAACCCACTTACGGTTGCAGAATATCCTGCACCACTAATTGCATTTTGAACTGCTGTATGTAATGCAGTATAGTTAGGTAAAGGGTTACCACTTCCATCGTACAATGGCTGATTTAATGTATAGGTATTGCCATTTATCACTATATTAGCCAACGTTGCACCTACCCCATCTTGGCACATATAAGCATTTCCACCGTTCCAACTTGTACAAGTAGTATCTATTAGACTAATATATTTTGTTGGCTTAACATTACCCCCACTCAAAACTAACCCAACTAAATTATTATTTCTATCATAGAATTTAGTAGTATCACCACTCTTTGCAATACTATCAACTTTCCCTAAATTTAAAATCTCCTTATAATGTGATGTGTCCCAAAACATTGTCTTGCTATTCGCATCAGTCATTAGGACTTCAAAAGGATTTACCGACTTTCTAAGCTGTTCAGAAGGGTCTATCCTGCTTCTGTCGTTTACAGATGAAGGAACTATACCTGCGTTTGGACTTTGAGCAAAAACACTAATTGAGGTAATTAGTATTATTAATATATTATATATCTTTTTCATTAATATTATTTTCAAGTTTATTCAATTCAATTCTCTTAATTTTATATTCTTTAATTTTAATAAGAATATTATAAATTAAT
>Ga0208695_1003004_pt1 | contig 11749 bp, 10 predicted proteins | sample AD_UKC111_MetaG_FD_184449 | JGI IMG/M metagenome (GOLD analysis project Ga0208695, IMG submission 184449) | Active sludge microbial communities of municipal wastewater-treating anaerobic digesters from Hong Kong - AD_UKC111_MetaG (SPAdes)... | ecosystem: Engineered > Bioreactor > Anaerobic >... | reverse complement strand
ATTGTGTAATTAACATTGGTCGTCAACTTGGTAGCGGCGGCCATGAGATTGGGGAACGGCTTGCTGAGCTGTTCGGATTTTCCTTTTATGACAAGGAGCTTATCCGTCTGGCTTCTATGGAAAGTGGTTTGTGCAGCGAGGTTTTTGAGAAGGCTGACGAGAGAATCCGGTACACTGTTTTTGATGGTCTGTTCGGAGCGACAGACAATTACCTGAGCAATGAGACTCTTTTTCAGATTCAAAGTGATGTTATAAGGAAGCTGGCTAATGAGGGCTCTTGTGTTTTTGTCGGCAGGTGTGCCGACTATGTGTTAAAGGACTATCCAAGGGCTATTAATTTGTTTATTACTGCCAATTTGGAGGACAGGGTGAAAAGAGTTATGGTTCAGCAAAATCTTTCTCTTGCTGAGGCACGTTCCCATATTGAGAAGACAGATAAGAGAAGGGCAACCTACTATAACTTTTACAGTAACAAAGTATGGGGGGCTGCTGATTCCTATGACCTGTGTGTCAATACTTCCATGCTTGGAATTGATGAAACGGTTAAATTTCTGCAGATTTTTATTGAAAAAAGGTTTTTCCCTAACAGCTAATTGTTCTCCTATTTCCAAATTCCGGGGATTTTTTGACCGCATTTTGGGCAGGTTCCTTCGTTAGTCATGAGGTTTCTGACGATATAACCTTCGCGTTTTACAACTGTTGCATGACAGTTTGGACAAATTGTGTCTCCGCACGCAGGAACATAAATATTTCCAAGATACACATATTTAAGTCCACATCTGTGGGCAGTATTTCTGGCTTCTATCATTGTTTTCTCGGGAGTGGGGTGCAGGTTTGTAAGTTTGTAGTTAGGGAAAAATCTGCTGAAATGCAGGGGTGTGTCGCTGAATCCGTTGTCATAGAGCCATTCACACATTCTCTTGATGGTTTGCATATCGTCAGACCACCCAGGAACTATAAGATTGGTGATTTCGAGCCAGATACCTTTGTCTCTGAGTATGCCAAGTGTTTTGAGAACTGGTTTCATTGCTCCGCCTGTGAGTTTTTTGCTGAGAGAGTCATCAAAACATTTGAGATCGATATTGGCTGCATCGAGCCAGTTACATAGTTCGATAAGTGGCTCGGGATTGATGAATCCGTTTGATACTGAAACGGTTCTGAGTCCTTTTTCCTTTGCGATTCTGAATGTGTCGAGCATGTACTCATAGAAGACAGTTGGTTCGCTGTAGGTGAATGCAATGCTTTGACTTCTTTTTTTGACTGCTTCGGAGATTACCTCTTCAGGAAACAGGATGTATTGTTCTTTGGTGTCGGGGATTGCTTGTGAAATTGTCCAGTTTTGACAGTTGAGACATTTCAGGTTGCAACCTTCTATTGCAAGTGAGAAAATGTCTGTGCCTGGGAGGAAGTGATATAGAGGCTTTTTCTCAATCGGATCGATGGAGATGGAGCAAGGGTTGCCATAGGCAATGGAAATAAGCTCTCCATGCATATTTATCCTTACTCTGCATATTCCTCTCTGTCCATCTTCAAGATGGCAGTTGTGCGGGCAGAGGATACACTGAACTTTGCTCTCAGGGCCTTTTCGTTGATATTTGGCTGTAATTTCCATAATGAAGCGTAAATTTAATATCTTTTTTGGGCTTTCTATCATTTTCGGGTACATTTGCAAATTAATCCAATATTCATAAATCTGATTTAAATGAGTGGTTTTTTTGGGTGCGTTTCCAAAGAAGATTGCGTGAGTGATGTGTTTTATGGTACTGATTATCACTCACATTTGGGGACGAAGAGAGCTGGACTTGCCTATTTTAATAAAAGTCGAGGATTTCAAAGGGCGATTCACAGTCTTGAGGATGGTTACTTCAGAAATAAGTTTGAAAATGATATTAAGGGTTTTGCCGGTGAGAGTGGCATAGGGGTAATCAGTGACACCGAAGCGCAACCAATAGTTGTTAATTCTCATTTGGGACGCTTTGCTGTGGCTACGGTCAGCAAAATTGTCAATTCCGATGAAATCGAGGACTATTTTCTTAAGAAACATCATACTTTTTCTGAAACGAGCCAGGGAACTGTCAACCCTACGGAGATGATAGCTATGTTAATTGCTGAGGGAGAAGACTTTCTCTCCGGGATACGCAATGTGCAGGAGAGGGTAAAGGGTTCTTGCTCTATGCTTGTGCTTACTGAAAATGGTATTTTTGCTGCAAGGGACAAACTTGGCAGGACTCCTGTAATTATTGGCAAAAAGGAGGGTGCTTATGCTGCTTCATTTGAGACTTGTGCTTTTTCCAATCTGGGCTATAATGTAGAGAAGTTTCTGGGGCCTGGTGAAGTTGTTAGAATTACTGCAGAGGGATATGAACAGTTGAAAAAGGCTGGAGAACGGATGCAGGTCTGTTCTTTTCTATGGGTATATTATGGTTATCCTCCTTCGTATTATGAGGGGATTAATGTTGACGAGTGTCGTTACAGATGTGGAGCTGCTCTTGCAAGGAGGGACTGTGTAAAAGCCGATTTTGTGGCGGGGATTCCGGATTCAGGTATTGGACATGCCATAGGTTACAGTCATGTCAGCGGTATTCCTCTCAAAAGGCCTTATGCTAAATATACCCCTACCTGGCCGAGAAGTTTTATGCCTCAAAGTCAGAATATGAGGGAGTTGGTGGCTAAGATGAAGCTTATTCCCAACCGGGCAGTTATAGAAGGAAAGTGTGGTATTTTTCTCGATGATTCTATTGTTAGAGGTACTCAGTTGAAAGATAATGTTGCGGATTTACTCGAGGCTGGTATTAAGGAGATTAATATGAGGATTGCCTGTCCTCCACTCACTTTTCCATGTGAATTTATCAATTTCAGTCGTTCGAGGTCAAGTCTTGATTTGGCTACTCACAAGGCTGTTATGAGAATTATTGGTTCTGTGGAGGGGGTTGATTTCAAAGAATATTCCGATGACTCAGGCGAGAAGTATAAAGCTATGGTGGAGGAGATTCGGAAAACTTTGGGGCTTAATTCTCTTGTTTTTCAGAGATTGGATGATTTGGTGGAAGCCATTGGTCTTCCTAAGGAGAGTCTGTGTACTCATTGTTGGGACGGTTCAAGTTATTTTTAAAATGGAGTAATTATTAAAAAGTTATGGATAATAGCAATTCAAATATTGTTAAAAGAAGAGTAAGAGTGCGATTTGCTCCGAGTCCGACAGGTCCTTTGCACATAGGAGGGGTACGGACGGCTCTTTTTAATTATTTTTTTGCCAGAAAGCATGGGGGTGATTTTATTCTGAGGATTGAAGATACGGATTCTCAGCGCTTTGTTCCTGGTGCTGAAGAGTATATCAATGAGTCTCTCAAGTGGTGCGGGATAAGGATTGATGAGGGTGTCGCGGAAGGAGGCAGTTATGGCCCGTACAAGCAGAGTGAAAGAAGAGGTATATACAGGCAATATGCAGATATGCTGGTTGATTCAGGACACGCCTATTATGCTTTTGATTCAGCGGAATCGCTGGAAAAGTTGAGGAGAGAGGCAGAATCTCGTGGAGAGACATTTAACTATAATTACAAGTTGAGGAACTCTATGGAGACCTCTCTTGTTCTTTCTCAGGATGAGGTAAAGACGAGAATCAACAGGGGCGACCAGTGGGTAATTCGTTTTATGATGCCTGAGGATGAGGAGATACATATGTCAGATCTCATAAGGGGAGATGTGGTAGTGAATTCTTCTACTCTGGACGACAAGGTGCTCTTTAAGAGCTCTGATATGTTGCCAACTTATCATCTGGCCAATGTTACTGATGATTATCTGATGGAGATAACTCATGTGATAAGGGGTGAGGAGTGGTTACCATCATTGCCTTTGCATGTGATGCTTTATAAAGCTTTTGGTTGGCATGACAGGATGCCTGAGTTTGCTCATTTGCCTTTGTTGCTCAAGCCTGCCGGAAATGGTAAACTTAGTAAGCGTGATGGAGACAAGATGGGTTTCCCTGTGTTTCCGTTACAGTGGCAATCTTCTGATGGTGAGACTTTTCGCGGATACAGGGAGGATGGTTATTTTCCGGAAGCTTTTGTAAATCTGCTTGCTCTTCTTGGATGGAATCCTGGAACTGAGCAGGAGATATTTTCTATGGATGAGCTTATTGAGTTGTTTTCTTTTGACAGGGTGAGTAAGGCTGGTGCAAGGTTTGATCCTGAGAAGGCTAAATGGTTTAATCATCAATATCTTGTGAGGAAAAGTAATGAGGAGTTGGCGGGACTTTTTTCTTCATATATGAACTCTGTGGGGATGGAGGTCAGTTGGGAGAAGGCTTTGAGGATTGTTGACATTATGAAGGTCCGTGTCAATTTTGTTCACGAAATGTGGGAGAAGGCTGAGTTTTTCTTTTTGAGGCCTGAATCTTATGACGAAGTTTCTGTTAGGAAGTTTTGGAAGGAAGATGTTCCTGCTATTATGAAGGAGGTTGCAAGTGTGCTGGGTGAAGTGGATGAGTTTGTCTCAGCTAAGATTGAGGACTCTTTGGAGAGTTTTATTCGTGAGAAGGGATATGGCATGGGTAAGGTTATGAATGCCGTGAGGCTTTGTATGATAGGTGTATCCAATGGCCCGGCAGTCGCTGATGTATGTGAGGTGATTGGCAGGGAGGAGAGTATTGCGCGCATTGATAGGGCTGTTGGGGTTTTGGGGGATTTTGAAATTTGATTTGTATTACTTACCTTTGCACACACTTTTAACGGAATACGGCGCATTCTTCTAACGGTTAGGAAGCGGGATTCTCATTCCTGAAATAGCAGTTCGATTCTGCTATGCGCTACTGACGAATATGTTAAGATTTACAGGTTTGTTAAAAAGGTATTTAGTTGCCGGTCTGAGTTTTGCAGTAGCATTTGTTTTTCTTTTGTCAAACTCTGCAACATGTGCCAATTCTTTTGTGGGTGATTTGCAGTCGCAGTCTGAAAAGACCGAGAATATAATCAGTCAGTTCAGGTCTAAATTGAGTCAGTTATCAGCATTTGAGATGGGTTTTTCCATGAATTTTGACGGGCAGGTTAATGTGGGTACAGTTCAGGCTCAAAAGGATTCTTACCGGATGGATAATAAAGATTTGTCTCTTTATTGCGACGGAGATACTAAATGGATTTACAATGTGGCTAATAATGAGGTGGTTATCTTGAAAAATGATATTTCTCAGGTGGATTTGCTTGAAAATCCTTTAGCTTTTTTCTATTCGCTTGGTAAGGGTTACTCGTATCCGGAGAAGGCTAAGTCATCCAATGTTAATAAGACTCCAGTGTGGGTAGTAGATCTTTTTCCTATAAATAAAAGGCTGGGTTACAGCAAAATATCGTTGATGATTGACAAAAGGGACTATTCTCCTGTGAGGATTGTTTATGTGACCAAGAGTGGTGAGAGTGTTACTGTGAATATCACTTCATTTGTGGAAAAGAAACCTTGGGGCCAGGATCATTTTAAGTTTGATGCTGGAAAGCATAATGGGGTCAAGGTGACTGATATGAGGTGATTGATGATTAGTGGATGGCGAGTAGTGGTTAGTGTTTGGCGAGTTGGGTGGTTGCGTTTGCGAAGAGTTCTTTTATTGATTCATAGGTATTGTTGAGATATTTTGGCAGTTCTGAGGGTTTTATCCAGACGATCTGTTCGATGTTTTCTTCTCTTTGTGGTATTGTCTGTGTCTCTTTACCTTGATATTCCATGTGAAACCAGTGAGTGCACTTAACTGTAAGATTGTTTTCGCTGTTCAGATAGGTGTGGTATGTCTCACATATTTTTTCTTTTATTTGGAGATTTTTTATGCCGCACTCTTCTTCAACTTCTCTTAATGCGGTTGTCTCTATATTTTCACCCTCTTCTTGTTTCCCTTTGGGAAGATCCCAAAGTTCGTTGCGTAATATAAGTAGAAGTTCGCCTTTGTTATTTGTTACTAAACCTCCTCCTGCAGTGATTTTTGTGAGATTTTTGCAGAGCTTGTTGAAAGTATCCTCCTGGTCTTTGGAGGAAATCATAAGTTGCTTGATATTTGTCAGGTTGTTAAATATAAATGGTAGTTCTTCAATTTTTTGGTCATTGCCGGGGAAGAAGTGTACTGTCGATGGATCTTCTATGAGATGTTTTATGGTCTGCTGATCTCTTTCCTTAGGTTCATTGTTTGAATAGATGATTATGCGGCGATTGTTGAAGAAGAGACTGTACATTTATATAAATATGGATTGATTTTTTATCTTTGTACAAAGATACTTGAAATTATGGATTTGATTGAAGAAATTGTAGCGAAGCTGCTACTCGACATCGAAGCTGTCCGTTTGAGTCCTGATGCTCCGTTTACGTGGGCTTCGGGCTGGAAAGCTCCAATTTATTGTGATAACAGGAAGATTCTTTCGTTTCCTGAACAGAGGAAGATAATATATGACAATCTGACTAAGCTGGTAAGGGAAAATTATCCTGATGCTGAGGTTATTGCTGGTGTTGCTACCGGAGCTATTGCATGGGGAGCGCTGGTTGCCGAGATGCTCAATCTCCCTTTTATCTATGTTCGTCCAAAGCCAAAGGATCATGGTACAGGGGCTCAGATTGAGGGTTATTTGCCTGATGGGGCTTCAGTTGTAGTGGTTGAGGATCTCATATCTACCGGTGCAAGTTCTCTCTCTGCTGTGAATTGTTTGAACAGGAGCGGCGCTAATGTTTTAGGTATGGTGGCGATTTTCTCATACAATTTTGATGTGTCGCGCCGCTCCTTCGAATATGCTAATTGTGAGTTGAGGACTTTGACTAATTATGACATGTTGATAGAGCAGGCTCTTAAGAGTGGTTATATCAAGGAGGAAATGATGGAGACTCTGCGTCAGTGGAGATATCGTCCTGAGGCATGGGGAAAGTAGAAGTGTGGGAGGATTGATTGTATGAGCAGTACAAATATTAAAGGCCGGAAGATTTTGGTTAAACAGCCTGCAGAGGTTCTATTTGAGATGTTTTCTGATTTGTCAAATTTTTCAAAGGGTGTTCCTGCCGATGTTTTGAAAGGTAATGAACTGATTGCTACTCAGGATACTATTGTTACCAAGGTTCAGGGATTTGAGATTGGCCTTAAGGTTGCTGAAAGGGTGCCTTTTTCTCTTATTAAGTATGAACAGTATGGGAATTCTCCTTTCCCGTTTGTCTTTTTTATCACTTTTGATGAAAGGTGCACGGGGGAGACTGAGTTGATGATTGAGTTGGAAACTGAACTTTCCGGCATGTTGAAAATGATGCTGGGTGGAAAGCTTAAGGATTTGGTTGATAAAGTTACCAATGAATTGGAATTAAATTTAAATAGAAAATGAAAAGATTATGGGGTTTTACTGCTCTTTGTTCTATGGCTTTGGCAAATTTAATGTTATCTCCTGTTATGGCTCAGGTGCCTTCTAACAGTAAATATTTGAAAGTCTCTATTATCCCTGAACCGGTGAAGGCTGTGCCGGGTATTAATTCTTACAGGATTAACAAAAATACTGTCATTGTTGCCTCCGGTGAGGAGCAGTTGAAATCGGCAAAGTTTCTTAAGGATTATTTTTTAAAACATTATAGTGTTGAATTGGCAATAATTCCTGCAAGGGATGCCAAAGGGAAGGAGATTAAAATTAAAAAGAACAAGGAGGCTGAAATAAAGCATATCGTTTTAGACATAAAGCCTCTTGCCTATGGAATCGCAGGTTTTAGCCCTTCTGATCTCAAAAAAACTGGGGCTTATACATTGAATACTAAAGATGGTATTCTGAATTTAACCGGTGCCAATCCTGAAGGATTGTTTTATGCTGTTCAGACGTTGATTCAGCTTCTGCCTTCTACAATGCCTCAGTTGGGTCTGTTTGACAAGTATTTGCAGATACCTGTACAGGAGATTGAAATTGTGGATTATCCGAGGTTTCAGTACAGGGGGATGCATCTTGATGTCGTCAGGCATATCTTCCCGGTTGAATATATTAAACAGTATATAGATTATCTTGCTCTTCACAAGTTGAATTATTTTCATTGGCATCTTACTGACGATCAGGGATGGAGAATGGAGAGCAAGGCTTATCCCAAGTTGAACGAGATTGGCTCGTGGAGGGCTGGTACCATTATCGGGCTTTTTCCGGGAACGGGTGTTGACAGTACCAGATATGGAGGGTATTATACTATTGAGCAGATGAAGGATATTGTAAAGTATGCTGCTGATCGTTATATTACCATCGTTCCTGAGATTGATATTCCTGGTCACTCTATGGCAATTATTGCTGCATATCCCGAATTGAGCACTACTCCGGATATACCAAAGCAACCTGCTATTACATGGGGTATTTTCAATCGTCAGAATAATGTTCTGGTTCCATCGGAGCAGACTTTCAAATTTTTGAAGGATGTATTTAATGAATTGATGGATATATTTCCCGGGGAATATATTCATGTAGGTGGTGACGAATGTTCACCTATATGGTGGAGAGATTCGAGAGAGACTCAGTCTTTTATGAAGAATTATGGGATTAAAGACGAAACTGAGCTTCAGGGCTATTTTTTGAAGAGAGTCTATGATGTTGTTAAAGCTCGTGGAAGGAAACTTGTCGGCTGGGACGAAATTATGGAGAGCCCGAACTATCTTGAAAAAGATATGATTGTAATGAGCTGGAGAGATGCCGAGCATGGCTGGAAAGCTGCAGAGATGGGCAATAAGACTATAATTGCTTCTGTAAACCAGCATTATTTTAATACTGCTCAGAGGAAGAATGAGACGGCTCTTTGTCATAAGGATTTTTTTGTACCTCTTGATTCGGTGTATAATTTTGAACCAAATCCAGATCCTTATAATACAGCTTATGAAGAGAATATTCTTGGTGGCGAGGGTTGTATGTGGACGGAATATTTCCCTGACAAGGCAGCTGTGGAATATGCTATATTTCCGAGAATGTCTGCTCTTTCAGAGGTTTACTGGTCTCAAAGCAAAAATAAAAACTGGCCTAAATTTATGCTGAAGCTTGTGGAACAGTTTAACCGTTATGATTTATGGGGAGCAGGGTACTGTACATATATTTTTGAATCTGGTCACTATTCAAGGTAATTGAAGATTTTGAATTTTCCTGACAAGTTTGTGCAATATCTGATTGAGGCTGCCGGTGATGAGACAGCCCGTCGGGTTCTGGAGGCTCTCTCTGGAAGCAGTCCCGAAACGGCTGTAAGAATAAATGATTTGAAGGTTGATGACCCTTTTTCTGTTGGGTTAAAAATTGAAGGCAATGTCCCCTGGTGCGATAATGGCTATTATTTGAGAGAAAGGGCTGATTTTACTTTTGATCCTCTGTTTCATGCTGGAGGATACTATGTCCAGGAGCCTTCATCGATGTTCCTGTCTGTTCTGGAGCCGGTGTTCAGAGAGGTGAAACCTGAATCTGTTCTGGATTTGTGTGCTGCTCCCGGTGGTAAAAGTACTCATTTAGTCTCTATGGTGGCAAGGAGTATTGTTGGTTCTGAGAATTTGAGTTCATTCAATTCAATGTGTTCTGTTGTTTGCAATGAGGTTATTGGCAGCAGGGCTTCAGTACTTGCAGAGAATATTACTAAATGGGGTGTGCCCGGAGTAACTGTTACAAGCCATGATCCAAGATATTTTTCAAAAGGTGGATGGTTGTTTGATTTTATTCTGGTAGATGCTCCGTGCTCTGGTGAAGGGATGTTTCGTAAGGATCCGAAAGTGATATCGGAATGGTCAGAATCTGGTGTAAATTTATGTGCTGCAAGACAGAAGAGGATTTTGTCGGATATTTGGGGTGCATTGGCGCCGGGAGGTCTTCTGGCTTATTCTACATGCACTTTTAACCGTAGGGAGAATGATGACAATGTGAGATGGTTAAAAAATGAATTTGGAGCGGTCTCTTATGATTTGGGTTTGACTGAAGATGTAATTGAGAGGTGGGGTATATTTGTGACTCAAGAAGGGGGATATCAATTTTTCCCGGGTCTTGCAAGGGGAGAGGGATTTTATTTTGCTCTTGTCCAAAAACCTTTGGAGAATGGGGCTGTAAAACGGTCTGTGCCATTTTCAAGGTTGTCGCCTGTAACATCTACAGTATCAACATTTTTAAGGCCTTCCCATGAATATGCTCTTTCAATTTGTTATGGTGATGAATGGCCTTCAATCGAACTCTCTCGTCAAGAAGCTCTTAATTATCTTTCAAGGAACTCTGTAAGGCTTAAAGAAAAAGCCCCATTGGGTTATTTGAGAGTAACTTACATGGGGCTTGGTCTTGGGTTTGTCAAAAATCTCGGTAATCGAGTGAATAATTTATATCCTGTTAACTGGAGGATTCTCTATCCGCCAAAATCATCGTAGGCTATATTTTCAGGAGGTACTCCAAGATTGTCGAGCATGTTTATGACAGCACTGTTCATCATAGGAGGACCACAGAGGTAGTACTCTACATCTTCAGGTGTCTCATGATATTTGAGATAGTTGTCGTAAAGTGCCTGGTGGATGAATCCGGTAAGACCTGTCCAATTGTCTTCAGGTCTTGGCTCACTTAATGCAAGGTGAAAAGTGAAATTAGGGAATTCTTTCTCTATTTCACGAAAATCTTCTTCATAGAAAACTTCACGAAGTGAACGGGCTCCATACCAATAACTTACTTTGCGGGTGGTCTTTTCTGTCTTGAAAAGGTGGAAGATATGTGAACGCATAGGAGCCATTCCTGCACCACCTCCTACGAATATTATTTCGTTCTGAGTGTCTTTTATGAAAAATTCACCATACGGGCCTGAGATTGTAACTTTATCTCCGGGCTTGCGGGAGAAAATGTAAGATGAGCACACTCCGGGATTGACGTTCATGAATGTCCCTCTCGTGCGGTCCCAAGGTGGGGTTGCAATACGGACATTGAGCATTATGATGTTGCCTTCTGCAGGATGATTGGCCATAGAATAGGCTCTGAAGGTATTTTCCTTGTTGATCATTTTAAGATCCCAGATTTTCATTCTGTCCCAATCTTCACGGAATTCTGGTTCTACATATATATCCTTGCTGAAGTCAACTTCACATGGCGGAATATCTATTTGAATATATCCTCCTGATCTGAATTTAAGATTTTCTCCTTCAGGAAGTTTTACGATAAATTCTTTTATGAATGTTGCTACATTTCTATTGCTGACGACTTCGCACTCCCATTTCTTAATTCCGAGCACCTCTTCGGGGATGATAATCTCCATGTCTTCCTTGACCTTGACCTGGCATCCGAGACGCCAGTTGTTTTTTTGTTGTTTGCGGGTGAAAAAGCCTGTTTCGGTAGGAAGTATTTCTCCACCTCCTTTGATAACACGGCATTTGCACATGCCGCATGTGCCGCTTCCACCGCAGGCAGACGGGAGAAAAATCTTCTCGTTGGAAAGTGTTGTAAGAAGTGAGGAACCGGGGCTTACTGATAATTCTTTTTCTCCGTTTATTGTAATATTTACCTTGCCGGAGGGTGTCAGTTTGGCTTTTGCATAAAGCAGCATTGCCACCAGAATAAGGGTAACGATAAGTATTGCGATTACTGCTACAGTAACTATTATTGTTATATCCATGATCTCTCCTCTGTTACAGTTTAATTCCCATAAAGCTCATGAATGCTATACCCATGAGTCCTACCATTATAAATGTTATGCCCAGTCCACGAAGTGGTTTTGGCACGTTTGAATATTTAAGTTTTTCGCGTATGGCTGCCAGTGACACTATTGCCAGTGCCCAGCCAATTCC
>Ga0208695_1002992_pt1 | contig 11779 bp, 5 predicted proteins | sample AD_UKC111_MetaG_FD_184449 | JGI IMG/M metagenome (GOLD analysis project Ga0208695, IMG submission 184449) | Active sludge microbial communities of municipal wastewater-treating anaerobic digesters from Hong Kong - AD_UKC111_MetaG (SPAdes)... | ecosystem: Engineered > Bioreactor > Anaerobic >... | reverse complement strand
TCCTGTATGATTCCATTCTGTAAATCTATGAAATTTATAGAAACTAAAGTACCTGCAATGAAATTGCAGGGTTTTAACCAATTATTAAGATAATAAAATGGAATAGCTGTAAAAGGATACTTGGCCACATGGTTTACAACTTTTGGCCATGTATTAATCCCATACTTAAAATTACCAAAGCTAACCAGCTGATAACCTAAGTTATAGTTATTGGGTATGTAATTTTTATAGGATCCCAACAGCCACTTGTTATATGAGTAGGCCTTTCTATCGGCCAAAAAGTGGGCACGGTAGTACTGCCAAAAAGATGCCGAACGCCCCCTTCCGGAGAAGGAGTGAGCTGTTTCAGCTGCAACCGCATCGCCCTCAAGAAACCAAAGGGGAATTAACCCTGCGGCCAAGCCTACTGCCTGCTCTCCAAAAAGATAGTATCCTAGCCGAGATGTGCTGGTGTTAAGCGCATACATTTGCTTAACATGACGCATCTCGTGTAAAGCAAGCTGGCTACTCCAGGGTTGAGCGTAACCATCGGTGGATGGAAAAGTAATAAGTTCCATCCTTCGGGGAGCCCATGCCACAAAACCGTTTGATAGCAGGGAATTGCAATGCAGCACCACGTCAATCCTTTTTGACTTCAGGTTATAGTCCCTACCGGTAAGGCTATCTGTTGTTAGTAATAAGTTCAAGTAACTAGAGGCTTTACCCTCATATTCTGACGGGTATATTACCCGTATTTTCCCCTGGGATATTTGCCTCCATTTTGTTTTGTTTGATTCAACTCCTGTACTGTAGTACTGTGCTTTTAAAAAGGTTGAAAAAACAAATGTAATTAGAAATAAAGTACTTAATTTTCTCATCTAAAACCTTAATTTGATATTACAAGTTTTATTTATCTATTGCAAAGGCTGATATAAAATTAATTTTAACCTAAAATTATTTAGATTAGATATACCGCCAATTTATCCCGAAACAACAACTCCATATCCCCATTCTCTCAGCAGGTTGGCAACTTTAAGTTTTAGCTCACCCTGAATGATAATTTCACCATCCTTTACCGTTCCTCCAACTCCGCATTTAGACTTGAGCTGTTTCCCCAATGCATCTAGTCCATCGTTGTTACCTTTATACCCCTTAACCAGGGTCACACATTTTCCACCTCTGTTTTTACGCTCTATACAAACCACCAACCTTTGCTTTTGTGGCAAAATATCTTCAGCCACTGAAAGAGGTTCATCATTCTCCTTAAAATCGGGGTTGGTTGAATAGGCGAACTTCAACCTGTCATTGGTGCTTTCCTCTCTCATTATTTTACTCATAAACTTGTAAAAGTTGTAGCAGCTAATTAATGCTATTTGAAAAAGAAATCCTTACCCTACTATGTCGCAAAGTTATGCGCAAAAAGGTTAATAAATGTTAATGATCAGCAGCTAAATATTTTAAGAACAAATAGATATTATTGCCATGGTTGGTTTCAGAAGGCAAACCTAAAGATTTCAGTATTTTTAAAATATTATTCTACTAAAAATTCTACATTTGCTGCCATAAATGTCTTAAATTGCTAGCAAAAAATCCGCTTTCCGATGGGAAAATTCAAAAAAGTAAACAACATTACAGGATGGATAGTATTTGCTATTTCAGCAGTAGTGTATCTTTTGACTATTGAGCCTACCGCAAGTTTTTGGGATTGCGGGGAGTTCATTGCCACGGCTTTTAAACAAGAAGTTGGCCATCCACCCGGTGCTCCTCTTTTCATGATGATTGCCCGATTCTTTACCTTGTTTACATCCGATGTTACCAAGGTGGCAGCATTGGTTAATACCATGTCGGCATTAGCTAGTGCCTTTACAATTTTGTTTCTTTTTTGGACCATTACACATCTTGCCCGTAAGCTAATCATCAAAGATGCCGAAAATATTTCTACCGGAAATCTTGTTGCCGTTATGGCAAGCGGAGTAGTAGGTGCACTTGCCTATACTTTTTCCGACACTTTCTGGTTCTCGGCCGTAGAGGGCGAGGTTTACGCCATGTCATCGTTCTTCACCGCCGTTGTTTTCTGGGCAATGTTAAAATGGGAAGAGGTTGCTGATGAGCCCCATTCCAACCGCTGGCTGATTTTTATTGCCTACATGATGGGACTATCCATTGGCGTTCACCTGCTCAACCTGCTCACCATTCCGGCGCTCGCATTTATTTACTACTACAAAAAATACAAGCCCACGCGCAACGGTATTTTTGTCGCCCTCATGGTTTCAGCTGTTATCCTGGTAGCGATACTTTACATTATAATCCCCGGAACATTTAAGCTTGGCTCCCTCTTTGAGCTGATGTTAGTTAATGGGTTTGGATTACCCTACTTCAGCGGGCTGGTTTTCTACTTCATACTGCTATTTGCCCTTATTGCATGGGGAATTTACAACTCCCATAAAAAGAAGAAAGTGCTGCTAAACACGGTGCTCCTTTCGGTTGCAGCAATATTGATTGGCTACTCCTCCTATGGCATGATAATCCTCAGGGCAAATGCTAACACGCCGATTAACGAAAACAACCCATCAAATGTCTTTTCGCTAATAAACTACCTCAACCGGGAACAATACGGAGATAGGCCTTTGTTTTACGGACAATACTACAATGCCCCCGTTACAGGAAGCAAGGATAAAACAACACGCATACCCAAGAACGGCAAGTATGCTGAAACCTACCTAAAAACAACATACGATTTTGACGACCAGTTCAAAACAATTTTCCCCAGGATGTACAGCCCACAAGGTGATCATGTTGAAGAGTATAAGAAATGGGCAAATGTTGAGGGACGACCCATTAAAGTACGAAACCAAAATGGGGAGGAAGAAATTCGTTACGTTCCATCTTTTGGTGAAAATCTCACGTTCTTCTTCCGCTACCAAGTAGGGCACATGTACATGCGCTACTTTATGTGGAATTTTGTGGGCCGTCAGGATGATGTTCAGAGCAACGGCGGAATTGAGCATGGAAACTGGATAAGCGGAATCAAACCCATAGATGCCATTTTCCTAGGCAACCAGAACGAGTTGACCGACGACATGAAGAACCATCCGTCACGAAATACCTACTATTTCCTGCCCCTCATTCTTGGTCTCATAGGTATATACTACCAACTTTTTACCAAACGCGATAGGCGCAACTCTTTTGTTGTTTTCCTGCTGTTCTTTTTAACCGGGTTAGCCATAGTTGTTTACTTAAACCAAACCCCACTGCAGCCCCGTGAACGCGACTACGCCTATGCAGGTTCGTTTTATGCTTTTACAATATGGATAGGGCTTGGGGTGCTGGCCGTTTACGAATGGGTTAAAAAAATTGCACCCTCTACCGCATCAGCGGCTGTTGCCGGTATGGCCTGCCTAAGCGTCCCGATTATCATGGGAGCTCAAAATTGGGACGACCACGACCGTTCTGGACGTTACACCGCAAGGGACTTTGCTGCAAACTATCTCAACTCCTGCGCCCCAAACGCCATTCTATTCACCAATGGCGATAATGACACCTTTCCCCTTTGGTATGCTCAGGAAGTTGAGGGAATACGAACCGATGTGCGGGTGGTTAACCTCAGCCTACTTGGAACCGACTGGTATATAGACCAAATGAAGTGCCAAAGCTACGACTCCAAACCACTGCCAATTTCGATGAAACATGAACAGTACGTTCAGGGAACCCGCGATATTGTTTACATCTATAACCGTCTGAACGATACGGTTGAACTTAGAAACCTGTTAAACTTTGTGCTGAGCGACGATAAGTCCACTAAACTCCAAATTCCTGGCGAATCGCCAATTGACTATTTTCCTGCCAGTAGGGTTAAAGTTTCTGTAAATAGGGCAACTGTCATTAAAAACGGCACTGTAAACCTGAAAGATTCTTCTCTTATAGTACCGTCCATGGCATGGTCCCTTAAAGGTCAGTACCTTCAGAAAAGTGCGCTGGCCATACTAGATATAATAGCCAACAACAACTGGGAACGACCTGTTTACTTCGTTTCGCCTTACGGCGACGGCGATATAGGAATTGCGGATTATTTTCAGCTTGAGGGTTTTGCCTACAGGCTGGTTCCCATTAAAACAAGTGGACGGGATTTTCTTTCTGTAGGAAGAATAGATACCGATATTCTCTATAACAACCTGATGAACAAGTTTTCGTGGGGAAGAATGAACGAACCTGATGTTTTCATTGATTACAACAACCAACGTACGGCAATCGTTCTGAAACTTCGCAACACATTCAGCAGGCTTGCTCAGCAGTTAATTTCCGAGGGGAAAAAGGACTCTGCTCTGGTTGTTCTAGATAAGATAACCAAGCTAATGCCCCACGAAAAATATCCCTACGACTTCTTCATGTTCGATATTGCCGAAGCTTACTACAAGTTAAACCAAACCGAAACAGCCAACAAGATATTGGACAAGTACGCCGATGTAACCCTTCAATCGCTTCGCTACCAGCTAAGTTTAGGTGGAAAATTCAAGAACTACAACGATTACGATATTCGTCTTAACATTCAAACCCTGCAGGAACTTGCATCCCTTGCCGATAGTTACGGACAGGTTGAGCTGAAGGGCAAAATAGAAAACGGTTTAAATCAGCACTATAGTAAGTACATTAATGCCAAATAAATCGTAACTATAAATAAAAACTCAACGTTTTGGATTAACCAATTATTTTTGTTGATACCTTTGAGCTTTAAGAAAAATTCATCATATGACAGAACTAGCTGGTGAAATTGTACAGATTATTGGGCCTGTTGTTGATGTTTCATTTGAAAACAGCAATGGGAAATTGCCTTCAATAAATGAAGCGTTAGAATTAAGAAGAGCCGACGATTCTGTTTTAGTCCTTGAATGTCAACAGCATATTGGAGAGAATACTATCCGTGCAGTTGCCATGGACTCCACTGACGGGCTTTCGCGTGGAATGGAGGTTAAAGCAACCGGAAAGTCTATTACCATGCCAGTTGGCGAACAGGTTAGAGGACGTTTGCTTAACGTAATTGGCGATTCTATAGACGGTCTTTCAAAGCTGAAGCATGATGGAGACTACCAAATTCACAACGCCCCACCCAAATTTGACGAGCTTCGTCCCGAAAAGGAGGTGCTTTTTACAGGAATTAAAGTAATTGACCTTCTGGAACCCTACTCTAAGGGTGGTAAGATTGGACTATTTGGTGGTGCCGGTGTAGGAAAAACCGTTATCATCATGGAGCTTATCAACAATATCGCCAAGGGATACAGCGGAATGTCAGTTTTTGCAGGTGTTGGAGAACGTACCCGTGAGGGTAACGACCTGCTGCGAGAAATGATTGAATCCGATGTAATTCGCTACGGCGAGGAATTTAAGCAAACCATGAAGGAGGGTGGATGGGACCTCTCAAAGGTTGATACTGAAGAACTAAGAAAATCGCAAGCCACTCTCATTTTTGGTCAAATGAACGAACCGCCTGGCGCTCGTGCTACTGTTGCTCTTTCGGGGCTTACTGTTGCTGAATCGTTCCGTGATGGTGGAAGTGGCGAAAAGGGTAACGATATTCTCTTCTTTATTGATAATATCTTCCGTTTCACCCAGGCTGGATCCGAAGTATCCGCCCTGTTGGGCCGTATGCCTTCGGCTGTGGGCTATCAACCTACACTATCAACCGAAATGGGACTAATGCAGGAAAGAATCACCTCTACAAAACGCGGTTCAATTACCTCAGTGCAGGCAATTTATGTACCTGCTGACGACCTTACCGACCCAGCTCCGGCAACTACCTTTGCCCACCTTGATGCCACAACCGTATTGGACCGTAAAATTGCCGAGTTGGGAATTTACCCCGCCGTGAACCCGCTTGACTCAACCTCAAGAATACTTACCCCCGACGTTGTTGGAGAAGAACACTACAACACTGCGCAACGGGTAAAAAATCTTCTTCAGCGCTACCAAGAGCTTCAGGACATTATTGCAATCCTGGGTATGGATGAGTTATCGGAAGAGGATAAACTTATTGTGCACCGAGCCCGTAGGGTTCAACGTTTCCTCTCCCAGCCTTTCCATGTTGCCGAAGCTTTTACAGGAACAAAGGGCGTTATGGTAAATATTAACGACACCATCAAGGGATTTAACATGATTATGGATGGAGAAGTTGACAAGTACCCAGAAGCAGCTTTTAACCTTGTGGGCACTATTGAGGAGGCTATTGAGAAGGGTGAGCGTTTGCTGAAAGAGGCAAAAGCTTAATACCTTTACCGACTATAAAGAGAGTATTTTAGACCTGAACTAATATAGAAGGGCAAATGGTTTGCGACTTGATTTCTCCTGATAGAAACATCAAGGTTGAAAATGTTAACTATGTCAAGGTACCCGGGACAAAGGGTTCGTTTGGCATTCTAAAAAAGCATGCCCCAATTGTTTCGTCACTGGAACCCGGGGCTGTTAAAGTTATCCTTGACGATAAAACTAAGCTTCTTTTTGCAATACCCTCAGGTGGTTTTGTTGAAGTAACAGACGATCGGGTTACAATCATTGCCGAAGAAGTGCTGCAGCAACCCGAATAGCCTTTCTTAAGCATCAGGTACTAGTTTGCCCTAGTTTGCTATAATTAGGAGTTGTCTTTTGTATTTTAGTTTTTGCCCCCTCTAACCAACTATTTAATGAAGTTAGGCTTTAAGCTGGAAGTTTATGCTAATGAGTTGAGGAAGAGGCACATTTATTTTACAGTAGCTATTCGAAACTAGTAGAAATTTTGGCTCCAGCTGAGGTTGAATAAATTTCCATCATTTCGGTCTTAGAGTTCAACCCTACAGGTCTTTCCGTATTGTAGATACTTACCAGAATTATCCGGTTAAGCTAACGTTGATATATTAACCCTATACCCGATTACCACTTACTGCCAAGCAAACCTAAAGGCATGAAAAAGAATTTGCTAGCTTTTTCGATCAGCATACTGGTAATTTTAACGTCAGCCCTTATGGCAAAAGCACAACAAACTGTCGTTTTTCAAGCCAGCGATGGACTAGAGGTTACTGCCGATCTTTACGTCAAGGGAACCGACTTGCCCTATATCATCTTGCTCCACCAGGCAAGGTACAGCAGGGGTGAATACCGCGAAATTGCACCAAAACTGGTTAACATGGGCTACAACTGCCTGGCGGTTGACCTACGTTCGGGTGGCGAAGTTAACGGGATTGTAAATAAAACTGCCATACTAGCTACAGCAAAAGGTGTGCCTGTCGAATATTTTAATGCCCTGCCAGATGTTGAAGGGGCTATCGGCTACATAAAATCTAAGTCCAACAAGCCCTTTGTACTTTGGGGAAGTTCATACTCCGCCTCGCTGGCGTTACTAGCCGGAGCCAAGGATTTAAGGGTTAGGGCTGTTGTAGCTTTTTCGCCGGGGGAGTATTTTGACCAGCCTGATTTTGTTAGTAGCAAGATTAGCAAGTTGTCCGTTCCCATACTTGCGCTCTCGTCAAAAGCCGAGTGCCAGTCAGTGAGGGAACTACTTGCAGGAGTGAAGCAAAATTTAGTTACCTATTATTGTCCTTCCGATTCGGGACAGCATGGTGCAAAGGCTCTCTGGCAATCCAACCCTTCCAGCGGGGACTACTGGATGGCAATCACCATGTTTTTCAGCCGGCTAAACAACAATTAACATTTTTACCAGCGCTAGAGCCTCATAAGCAGGCTTATAAAAATATTATTAAGTCTAACGCTCTGCCACCACGCAAATCTTTTTTTCCCGTTTTACTTCACCTGCTAGGTTGAAGTACTCTACATAAACAATATATAGCCCTGACGGAACAATCCTATTGGCAAAGCTTACACCATCCCAACGAATGCAACCCTCCTTTCCTAAAAGTAGGTTGTTTGCCAGGCGGAAAACTTCTACTCCGGCGGAGTTGAATATGCGGATGTTGGAAACGTACCCCTCGGCCGGCAGGTTATAGCAAAGTTGTAGGAAATCATCCTTCCCATCCCCATCGGGCGAGATAATTTCCGGCGAAAGGGTAAAATAGCCATCTTCCTTTGAAGTTTCAGCATACTGCGAATTTTTATATGTTGGGGTGGCAAACCCTACGCTTTGTGCTGCCGAATGCCAAGTACTTGCATCGGCCGAGGGCAACTTCGGGTTAATCCGTTCAAGAGACACTCCCTTAGTATCGTTTATAATTGGGCTATGCATTTTTTCGGTATAGCGCATCTCGTCAACCACATCCATGTTAGCATTAAGCAACACCACATAACCCTCATCACTATTCAGCGAAGTTATAGATGAAACCTGCACAAAGGCCTTTTCATCCTCACAAAAGTAAAACTGCTTAACCTGTTGTGGGTTAACGGTTATAACCGCATATTCAGCAGGGAAAAGTAGCCTGGAGGTATCGGCTGCAGGATTTACCCCTTTAAGCGATAAGTCTTTATTCCTGTTAGCCAGAAATAGGTACTTTAAATCAATGCACTTTTGAGAATTATTGAAAATTTCGACAAAATCAACGCCTCCGCTGTAGGGATTAAATAGAACCTCGTTTACTATAATTTCTCCCGCAACGGCAACTTGGGGTACTCCAATTTTAAAGGATTTTTCTTCAATTGGATTTCCCGAAAAATCAACAATTTCACCTCCAATAGTTAGCTGGTAGGAGCGGCTTAACTCCATGGGATTGCTTAGAATAAGCTTAACTCCATCGTAAAGATTTCCTTGCAGCATAATTTTTTTTACGCCTAAGTTTTCAGAACTTAGCGAATAGTTTTCGCTATCGGTAATGGTTAAGCTATCCATCGGCTCGCTAAAGGCAATTCTAATTGTGTCCTCAGAAAGCACTTCCAGATAGGCAACCTTTGGAGGAGTAATATCGGGATTAATGGCTACTACGGAATTTACCCTGCAGGGTGTACCACCTTGTTCATCCACACAGGCATGCCAGTTTCTTTTGCCTTCGGCAATGTTGGAGGCATCGATGCACTCGAGCGAGTAGCCCCCGTTGCTTTTCCCTTCATCATTATACCAGCCCTTGTTATAGCTGGCGAAAGAGATCAGGCTGCCTTCTCCATCAATAAGTTTAATCAACATACCGTCGTTTAACAGCGATGGAAAAGAGGTTACACTCAAAGTTTTTCCAAATGCCGACATTTCGCGCATGGCCGTAGATCCGCCAACCAGGACAAATGTACCAGGTAATACTGTATCAGCCGGAAGACTTAACTGGTTATTGTTAAGGGAAATTCGCCAACCCTCAGTAAAAACAGTATCGGTTGAAGGATTATAGAGTTCGATGTACTCGTATTCTGGTAATCCATTCGAGGGAACTGGGTTGGCCATGATTTCGTTGATAACCAAGCGCCCAAAATTCCCATTCGAGCCTAAGCCAAACACAGCGCTATCGGAAGTAAAATGGCCATGTTCATCTTCTATGCTACTTATTGAAAGCGTATAGCTGCCAAAAGACATTTTTTCGGTTGTAAGCATTGCCATGTTGGGTTTCGTCTGATCAATAGACACCGATTTTACAGCAACTGGTTCCCCTTCGGCATTTCTAACCAGGTAGTTATGAGGAATTGATGCGCTGGTAATGGAAACATTTTTACTAAAGGCAACCTTTACTGAATTTAGACTGGCTAACCTTACTGATTTCAGCAAAGGAGGAAATTCCGTCAGGCACAGCTTCAAATTATCCAACCATAGCTGTCCTGCCCTTGTGGGTGTATAGGCGTAAACAAATCCTGCATATTTCATTGGAATAGATTCCTGGATAGGCACTTCTCCACCTTTTACCATTCTCCCATAATACTTGGGTTTGTACCAAAGCGAAAGAGTTCCGGTGGGTGAAAGGGTTACACGAATTTCAACCTCATCATTTTCGCTCCAGTCAAATCGTGTAGCAATCAGGTTTGTTTTCTTTCCCCCTTCGAAATGCCATAATGATAAAAAATCGTCTGCTTTCGAGGGGTTGATGCCAACAGCGTAGCCAGATGCTGTAGCGCTGCTAAATGAGCTATTGGTTGAGCCCAGCACCATGTAAAAGTAGTTATCAGATGAAGGGTCCCAGCTACCCGTTTTAACCACAATGTTCCATTCAACCGCTCTACCATAAGCGCTGGTATTCAGGGGGATTACCAGCTCTGAATATTCTGCATTAGGGTCCCCTGCATGTGCCAACGAGCTTACTCCATCCACCGGTGATATAGTTGAAATCCGCCAACTCTCCACACCACCCCAACCAGGTAGTTCACCCTCAAAAGTTTCGTCAATGAGGCACATTCGGGAGTACCCACAAAAAATCTGGGGCGTAACGGCATAAAGCAAGGTATCGTGGGAGGCTTTAAGGGTAAACCTGCCTTCATTTAGAAATTTTATGTTGTTCCAGGTAGCAATTCCAGCACTTAAAGGTTCAATGGAATTGGGGATATCAATGTTGCCATTTGCGTCATTTTCGGATAGGGTTACTTGACCCAGCTGGTTGGCGTCCGGATTGCCAAAGCTATCGGTCGATAAAACACTCAACTTACAATATTCGTCACGAGCAATTGCGAATGGGTAGCTGTCAAATGCAAGCCTGTCGGCTTCGACTTCTAAGCGACAAGGATGTCCATATATGGATGATATGAAATTGGGGCAAAAGGCCGTCCCATCATTATAAGAAACCCACCCGTGTTGTGATGCAGGAATATAAAATTGAAATATCTCATTATCCTTCAGGAACCCGGAATTGAGGTAAATAGCAATGGCGATTTCAACAGTGTCACCATCGGCAATTTTGAACTGGTTTTCGTTGAACTGAATGTAAAAAACCCCCTCAGATTGGCTGAACCCTACAGGATTAATAGTCTCTTCTCCCAGTTCCAGCAAGAATCCCCCAAGCATTTTTTCTAAAGATGAAGCGCTATTGGGGTCAAATGCAGTAAGGCAAATAGTTTTAACTTTTAGAGGTAACCCATCCGAGGTTCCGGAATCGGAAACCTTTAGGCGTAAAATTTCTAGAGCGGAGTTGACGTTGTTATTTTTTGCTGTAAATATTAACGTGTCGTTAGCGGTAAAAAACGGATAAACCTGTCCGTCGGCGTCGCCACAAGTTATAAAAGGTGAAGCCACGTCCTCAAGCGTTGGCTCCATGGCAAGCAGCGAAAAATTACCGGGTTTGGAATAGCTGGCCATAAAGCTAACCGTTCCGTTTTGGAGAATCCCCTCTGAGCCCCCAGTAACATCAAGGTTGCCATCTCCTGCAGCAAGGCTTAAACCTACATTACCAGAATAATCGGCATCAGTATTGCCATTTAAATCCGCAGCCTTTATGGTTACGGAAAAAGACTCATCTACTCCAACTCTCGATGGAACCTGGTCAAATTTCAGGTGTGTAGCGTTTATCCTTATGGTAAAAATGCTTGAGTAAATGTTTGAGGGAATAGTTGAAGAAAACAGCGTTCCGGTTTCGTATGCAGTAAGCATTGGGTTTAAGTGGTCAATGTAAAGCTGCATCGTTTGGTTATCAGGAAGACCAGACGATTTAAGATAAATCCATATGCCGATTTCAATGCTTTCACCTTCCGGAATCACAACAGCGCCCTTAGGAAAATATAAATCAATGGTTGATGTTTTAATTTGAACGTCCGAAATCCCGCACCAAGTAGAACCTGACTTTACTAAAATTCCACCTACCACCTTGTTTAAGGCAGCCATGTTTGGCTGGTTGGCACGTGATAGCCTAAGCGATTTAAGTATGGTAGAAGCGCCATCTCCTCCCACATCGAATATTTTTATTCTCATAACTTCAACAGCATCGGC
>Ga0208695_1002990_pt1 | contig 11787 bp, 3 predicted proteins | sample AD_UKC111_MetaG_FD_184449 | JGI IMG/M metagenome (GOLD analysis project Ga0208695, IMG submission 184449) | Active sludge microbial communities of municipal wastewater-treating anaerobic digesters from Hong Kong - AD_UKC111_MetaG (SPAdes)... | ecosystem: Engineered > Bioreactor > Anaerobic >... | reverse complement strand
TCCGTGACGGGGATTGAGCAGCCCGGCGACTACCTCGCCAACCTGTGGGTCCACAGCGACGATCCCTTCGCCCCGGCGCGCGTGCCGGTGACAATGACCGTCACCCCGCCTGCAACGTGGGGTGAGCTGCGGGGGACCGTCACCAGTCTGGGCCGCTGCGATGCGAATCCTGCCCCGCTGGAAGGCGCTACGGTCGTCATCGTGAATGGCACGTCCGTCACGCTGACCACTGACGTCAATGGCGCCTACAGCTACTGGCTCCCCGCCGGGACTTACACCGTCACCGTCGCGGCTGCCGATCACGTCGGCGACGCGGCGGTGGTGACCGTGCCGGCCGCTGGCGAAGTGACGCAGGACTTCAGCCTGACCTGGCTTGGCCCGTGCGTGACCAGCATCACGCCGTCCTCCATGGAAGTCACCGTGGCGATGGGGATGAGCGAGACCCTGCCGCTGACGATGACCAACGCTGGTGCGGGCCCGCTGAACTTCGCCTTCTTGGAGGCGAACGGCGGCTTTGTCCCGACCTTGCGGACGTTAGCGCCATATCAACCCCCGGCGGTTTCGGGCGGACAGGCTCATAACTTGTTGCAGCATACCGATGCCGCAGTCGTGTATGGCTCCTCGCCGGCGCCGCTCGCTCCTTCGGCGTCCGTTCTGCTCAATCAACCCCCGAACCAGGTCAATGGCCTGTTCAGCGACGTCGGTTGTGATATATGCGGTGGCGCACAGGTCATCGCTGAAAACTTCACGTTGAGTGAAGGGAAGCTCATTGGGCAGATCGTCTTCTGGACCGGCTACTTCTCTACCGACACCCCCATCAACCCGGACACCCTCACGGTGATCTTCCACTCCGATGACGCCGGCTTGCCGGGTGCGGCTCTCTATACCGAGGCCAATGTGGCCTACGAGCGCGTTCAGACCGGCGTCGTGCTGTTCGGCGTGCATGAGTGGAAGCATACGTTGACCCTGGGGTCTCCTGTCGCTCTGCCACCCGGAAACTACTGGATCGAGATCTACAATGACACCGGATTTGGCACAGACGATTTCTTCTGGGAGACCGGCGCCCTGGATCCGGCGAACGGTTTGGCCGGCTCGGCTTTTGCCCTTACAGCGCCTGGCTCTGGTTGGAACTATGATGCGGGCACCGATCTGGCTATCCAACTCCTTGAGGTGCCTGATATCCCCTGGCTCTTCGAGGATCCAGAATCGGGCGCGGTGCCGCCGGCAACGGACGGCGTAGCCGACATCACCTTCGACGCGGGCGTGCCCGAAGTGACGCAGCCCGGCACCTATGCCGGCCTGCTGACCGTCAACAACAACGACCCCGTGTGGGATGGCTTCAGCATCCCCGTCACGATGCACGTCACGCTGCCTCCCACCTACGGTCAGATCACCGGCGCCGTCACTGGCCTTGGTCCGTGCGACGATCCGGCGATCGTCGAGCCGTTGGAAGGCGTGACAGTCACGATCGCCAGCGCCACGCAGACGTGGACGCTCACCACTGATGCTGCTGGCGGCTACCTCCTCTGGCTGGACGAGGCGCACAGCCCCGTCACCCTCACGGTGGAGGCGGATGGCTATGTGACCGGGGTCGTGACCGGCGTTCCCATTATCTCTGGCACAACGACGGTACAGGACGTCGCCCTGCGGCCCAAAGCGCCGTGCTTCGCGGGCGTGACGCCGGCTGAGGCGCACGTGACTGTGGCGCTGGGCGTGACTGCGACGCTGCCGATCACCGTGGTCAACACGGGCGGCGGCGCGCTGAGCTGGAGCGTCAAGGAGGCCGATGGCGGCTTCCAGATCTTGGCGCTGAGTCCTGCCGCGGACGTGCTGGTCGTTGCGTATGACACGACTGCCGCGACGTCGATGGAGACGGCGCTGACCCACCTGGGCTACACCTACCTGCGGGTCACGCGGGACGCCTTCCAGGCGATGGCGGTGGCCGATCTGCTGGAATACCAGGCCGTCCTCTACGCCGGCAACTCTACTGGCGACAGTTGGGCTAAGGCGAGGGCCTACCTGGATGCCGGCGGCTCGTTCCTGATCGCCGATAACGATCTGGGCTGGAGTCAAGGTGGTACTGTTTTCTACCAGACCTACCTGCAGTCCACCTACGTGAGCGACGCTGGTTCAGATGGACAGTTGACCGGCCTGGACATTATGACCGACATCAACCCGAACATCAGCGCCGACCCGTGGCCCGATGACTTCACCGTGGGCGCTGAAGGGACCTGTATCTTCGACGCGCCGAGCCCCAACTGTGCGGGCGTCAAGGTGGAGCGTCTGGGCTACAAGGCCATCTACCTGGCCTGGGACTTCCAGTACTCGGATGGATTCCAGGACGCAATCCTGGGGGTCGCGGTACCCTGGCTGGCTGGTGGCGGCGGCGTCCCATGGTTGGACGAAGACCCGACCTCCGGCACCGTCGCGCCCGATGCGAAGGCTCCCGTCACCCTCACCTTCGACGCGAGCGTGCCCGAAGTAACACAGCCCGGCGACTACTACGCCACGCTGACCTTCGAGGGCGCGGGCGCCAAAGTCGAGGTTCCTGTCACGATGACCGTCGAACCGCCCGCCACCTGGGGCAAGCTCGAGGGCCTGGTGCAGGGTCTGGGCCACTGCAATGTGATGACGGCACCGCTGGAAAGCGCGGTCGTCTTCGTTGAAAGCGCCGCGACTCCCATCACCTGGACGCTCGAAACCGACGCGGACGGCATGTACGGCGTCTGGATGGATGAGGCGTACAGCCCCTTCACTGTCACCGTCTCCTACGAGGCCGGCTACGAGGCGCAGGTGTTCACCGATGTCGCCATCATCAGCGGCACCGTGACCACCGTGAACGCGAACCTCATCTGGCTGCAACCGTGCCTCACGGTCGCGCCGGACGCCCTGGCGCTCACCGTGACGATGGGGACCACCGGTACGCTGGATCTCAACCTGGCGAACCTGGGCGCCATCACCGGTACGTTTGTGATCACGGAGCAGAGCCTGGGCTTCGAGATCCTCGGCCCGTTGGCGACCGGCGGCTCGGATGCCTTCGGCTACGAGTTCGCCGACTCCAACAGCGCGGGCGTCGGCCCGGTCTACGGCTTCGTGGACATCTCCGGCATCGGTACGCCGATTGCGCTGGGCGATAACGACTACGCGGAAGTGCCGATCGGCTTCGACTTCAAGTTCTACGGCAAGAGCGCGACTGAACCCAACGTCTACGACTCCGTCTTCGTCGGCAGCAACGGCTTCCTCTCCTTCGGCGCCGGCTCGACCGACCTCAGCCCCGACCCTGCCCTGCCCGATCCGACGCTGCCCAACAACCTCATCGCCGCGGCCTGGGACAACCTGGTGCCGGGGACCGTGTACGTCCAGAGCTTCGCGCAATGCCCCTACAACCCCTCTCCCACCACCCTGGAAGGCTGCTTCATCGTGCAGTACGACGACTTCTCGCACGCCGGCGGCGCGCCGGCGGGAACCTGGGAAGTCATCCTCTTCCATTCTGGTAACATCCTGCTGCAGTACGAGGACGTGAGTGCGCCGAATGCCACCACCGGCATCGAAGACCGGCTCGGCCTCATCGGTCTGACCTACGGGCCGACGCTGGCGGACGAACTGGCGATCTGCTTCGCCTACCCGGGCGAGAAGACGAATTGCCAGTCTGACCAGGTGCCGTGGCTGGCGACGGAGGTGACGAAGGGCAAGATCGCTGCGTATGACGATGCGACGATTGCCGTCACGTTCGACGCCTCTGTGCCTGAGGTCTCCATGCCGGGTGACTATCTGGCTGAACTGTGGATCGCCAGCAACGATCCCGTCAATTCGCTGCAGGTCATCCCGGTCACGATGACGGTGACGCAGCCGACGACGATGGGCCGGCTCGCCGGCGTCGTCAGTGGCTGGTCGCATTGCGATACTGTCAGTGAGACGCTCGCCGGGGCGCAAGTCGTGATCGCCACCAGCGATGGTAAGAACGTGGCCCTCACCACCGACGCTGACGGCGCTTACGCGGCCTGGCTACCCGTCGGGCCTTACACCCTCACCGTTTCCGCGGAGGGATACGTTCCCGTTATCCTTACGGGCGCGGTACAGCCGACGATGCAGTCGCGCAGTGTGGACCTGCGCCTGGATGCGCCGTGTGTCAGCGTGACCTATGATCAGCCCTTCGACGTGGTAGTCGTCCAGGGCCAGCGGCTTACCCGCACGCTGACGCTCAACAACCGTGGCGCGGGGCGGTTGACGTACAACAACGTCCTCGCCATCGGCCTCTGGCTGACCGTTGATCCCAAGGCTGGCTCTGTGGCACCCGACAGCGCCCAATCCGTGAACGTCATCTTCGACGCCACCGGATTGGATGTGGGAGTCTACAACTCCAGCATGGAGATCGTCCACAACGATACGAAGAGCGGACAGCTGTTCATTCGCCCAATCCGCATGACGGTGGTGGCTCAAGGCACGGTCCTGACGCCGGTCACGGACGCGAAGACCGGCAACCCCGGGGAGACGGTCACCTACGTGATGACGGTGACCAACTCCATCGCTACGGCTGTCACCTTCGACATCGCGGCCACGGGCAACGTCTGGACGACCACCGCTCCGGCGACGGTGACGGTGGCGGCCAACGGTACGGTCACCTTCACCGTTGATGTGGACATCCCCGCTGACGCGCACACCGGCGACTCCGACACGGTCATCGTCAAGGTCACGTCGCAGGGCGCGGATGGGCAGGTGGGTGAGGCCGTCTTGCAAACGACCGTCGCCGAACAGCCTGTCGTGTTGGCGCTGACCAAGGCCGCCAATCCGGCTGACTACGTCTTACCCGGGGACACCATCACCTACACTCTCACTCTCGCCAACAACGGCAATGATCCGCTCACCATCGCCCTCACCGACACCATCCCCGCCGGCGTCACGTATGTCGCCGGGAGCGCCACCGGTGGTGCGAGCCTGCAAGATCCACCCGGCGCTATCGTCTGGAAGGGTGTCCTGGCCAACGGCGCGCAGCAGACCTTCACCTTCAAGGTGACGATCAACGCGAATGTGGCGCGCGGAAGCCTGATCACGAACACGGTCACGGCGACGGTAGGGGGTGTGCCGTACACCGCACAAGCGACGGTGCATGTCCGGCCGCTATACTCCATCTACCTGCCGCTCGTGTTCCGCAACGCGCCGTAGCCTCTAGCGGGCTGCTTTCTCTGGAGGGCCATCAGGGTTACCCTGGTGGCCCTCATTCTTGTAAGGGCTGAACTGCAAAAAATTTTAGAAATTGGATGACCTGTAAACTATTTCAAGGAAGAAAAAGTGATGAATGTAAGAAAGTCCTTTTGTGTATCGCTGTTACTCGTCTTGCTTCTCGGCGTGTGGAACTTGCCCCCGCGCGAGGTCTCCGCCGCGCCGTCTGCGCCGCTCACGCCCACGGTGGGCTACGCCGTGCAGATGGACCTCTCGCCGGCGCTGCGCGACATGTCGCCGCTGCCGGCAATGCCGCAGCCGTCGTCTGCGCCGGCCGTCAACTTCCCGCTGCCCAAGGCGCTCCGCTCGAGCGCCGCGGGAGGGACGGATCCCGCCCTCCAAAGTGAGGCGGGAATCACGGCCATGCCGGCCCCGCTCACCAGTTTCGACGGCGTGAGCAACGTCAACGGCGTCCATCCGCCCGACACGCAGGGCGACATCGGCTACGACCCCGCGACCGGCACGAAGTACTACGTGCAATGGGTCAACCTCTCCTTCGCCGTATGGGACGGGACGTCACCGGCACGCCCACCCAGATTTACGGCCCGGTCAACGGCAACACGCTCTGGCAGGGCTTCGGCGGCGCCTGTGAGACCACGAACCATGGCGATCCGATCACCCTTTTCGATCCGCTTGCCCATCGCTGGCTGATGAGCCAGTTCTCGATCAACGGCCCGTACTATCAATGCATCGCCGTCTCGCAGACCGCCGACCCGACCGGCCCCTGGTATCGGTACGCCTTCCTGGTCAGCTCGACCAAGATGAACGACTATCCCAAATTCGGCGTCTGGCCGGATGGCTACTACATGACGGTCAACCAGTTCACCAACGGCTCTTCTTGGGGCGGCGTGGGTGTCTTCGTCTTCGAGCGCGCTAAACTGCTTGCCGGCAATCCTGCCGCGTCGTTCCAGTATTTTGATCTGTACAACGTCAATTCCAACTTCGGCGGGATGCTCCCCTCCGACTTCGACGGCTCCACGCTGCCGCCCGCAGGCGCGCCCAACTACTTCATGGAAGTGGACGACAGCACGTGGATCGGACCGAGCGATGCCATGCGCATCTGGAAATTCCACGTGGACTGGGCCAATCCCAACAACACGACCTTTGGCCTCAATGGGCAGCCCAACGCCGTGTTGAACACTGCCGAGTGGACGCCGCTGTGTACCAGCACGCGCGCCTGCATTCCGCAACCGGGCACCTCGGTCAAACTGGACGCCATCGGCGACCGGCTGATGTACCGCCTGGCTTATCGCAACTTTGGGGATCACGAGACCCTGGTCGTCAATCATACCGTTAACGCCGGAAGCGGCCTCGCTGGCGTGCGCTGGTACGAGGTCCGCGACCCCGGCGGGTCGCCGGCGATCTACCAACAGGGCACGTATGCCCCGGATTCCCATCACCGCTGGATGGGCAGTATGGCGATGGACGCTCAAGGCAACCTCGCCCTGGGCTACAGCGTGTCCAGCAGCAGCGTCTATCCTTCCGTGCGCTACGCCGGGCGGCTGGCGAACGATCCCCTGGGGACGCTGCCCCTCACGTACACCTGGGACTTCGGCGACGAGGGGACGGCGTCTGGCGCTGTCGTCGCACACGCCTTCCCCCTGACGACGGCGGCCCGCCCCTACACGGTGACGCTGACGGTCACGAATGCGTGCAGTCAGGTCTCGGCGTCGCACATCCTTACCGTCCGACCGCATCAGGTGTATTTGCCGTTGGTCATGCGGTTATCTGATTAGCCGTCATGCACTCCGTTCGCCGTCCCCTGCCTTTCTGAGGGGGCGGCGAACGCCCATCTACCCATTACCCATCTACCCATTACCCATCACCCATCTACCCATTACCCATCTACCCATTACCCATCACCCATCTACCCATTACCCATTTACCCATTACCTTTTCTGGAGGATCCCATGCGCAGAGGGTGGTTTTTACTCATAGGGGTATGGCTGGCCCTGATGGCCGTCCTACCGGTGGCCGCGAGTAGCCCGGACGACGGGCAAGTCGTGTCCATTCCCTTTTCGTCGCCGGCGGAGCTGGCGGAATTGGCGGCGCGCCTGGACATCTGGGAAGTGCACAGGGATGCGCAGCACCCGGATTCCGGCTATGTGGTGGCTTACGTCTCCGCGGCGGAGGTCGAGAGATTGACCGCCGCCGGCATTGCCGTGCGGCCGGCGCCCGGTATCCCGGTGCACCCGGACACGATCCCCGGCTTCCCGTGTTATCGCACTGTGAACGAGATGTACGCGCAGCTGGATCAATCGGCGGCTCTGTACCCGGGATTGACGCAAGCGCTGACCATCGGCCAGAGTTATGAGGGCCGTCCCCTGCGGGTGATGCGCCTGACCAACGAGGCGACCGGGACGAGCGGTAAACCGGTCTTCTTCCTGATGGCCAACATCCACGCGCGCGAGTTGATCACGTCGGAGACGGCGCTGACCTTCATGCAATATCTGCTGGAGCACTACGGCGTGGATCCAGACGTGACGTGGTTGCTGGATGAGCATCTCATCTACATCCTGACAAGCGCCAATCCTGACGGCCACATCAAAAACGAGCCCGGTCAACCCTGGAGCTACTGGCGGAAGAACACCCATCCCTACGGCTCGTGCAGTCCCACCGACTTCGGGGTAGACCTCAACCGCAACTCCAGTTTCCACTGGGGCGGGCCCGGCGCCAGCACCAATCCCTGTGACGAGACCTATCGCGGGCCCTCGGCGGCCTCCGAAAGCGAGACGGCGCGGATTGAGAGCTTCGTCGCCACGCTCTTCCCGGATCAACGCGGCCCCAACGACACCGATCCCGCGCCCGACGACGCGACCGGCGTTTTTATCAGCCTGCACAGCTACGCCAACCTGGTCCTCTGGCCCTGGGGCGACACCTACACGCCCGCGCCCAACGCCGCACAATTGGAGATGTTTGGCCGACGGATGGCGTCCTTCAACGGCTACACGCCGCAGCAAGCCAGCGATCTGTATCCTACCAGCGGCGCGACCGACGACTGGGCCTATGGAGAACTGGGCGTCGCGGCGTATACGTTTGAGATGGGAGCGGATGGCGACGGCTTCTATCCGTCCTGCTCGCGCTACGACGCGCTGATCCAGCCGACCGTGGCCGCGCTGCTCTACGCCGCCAAGGTCGCGCGGACGCCCTACATCACGTCCTTCGGCCCCCATGCCCAGAATGTCACGGCGACACCGGCTTCGGTGTTGATCGGGGACCCCCTCACCGTCCAGGCCACGCTCGACGACGCCGACAGCAAGAACACGGGGCAGACGATTGTGGCGGCGGAAGTGTATCTGGGGACGCCGCCATGGGATGGCGGCATTCCCATTCCGATGTCAGCGAGCGATGGCGCCTTCGATGAGACGGCAGAGGCCGTCCAGGCCCAAATCCCTACGGCCGGCATGACGCGCGGACGGCATCTCGTCTACGTGCGCGGACGGGACGCCAACGGCTTCTGGGGGCCGGTTTCCGCTGCCTTCGTGACCCTGTTGGACAGCAGCACTTTGACCGGCGCCGTGGTGGTGTCCGGCACGACGACCCCGTTGCCTGGCGTGAAGATTACGGCGGACAGCGGCGCGCTCCACTACGAGACCCAGACTGACCCGAGCGGACGCTACGCGCTGACGTTGTACGCCGGGACTTACACGGTGACGGCTTCGTTGTTGGGGTACACGGGCAGCACGGCAGTGGTTTCCACCGCCATTGGCCAGACCACGGTGCAGGATTTTGCCCTGGAACGCTTGCCCTGGGGAGTCCTCTCGCTGAAGGTGGCCGAGTTGGGGACGGCCCGCCCCCTGACGGCGACGATCGCGTTGGAAGCGTTGGGGCTGACGTGGGTCGCCGCGCCGACCCTGACGCTGGAATTGCCGACCGGCGCGTACACGGTCACGGCGACGGCGGAGGGATATTGGCCGCGCGCTTATCCCCTCACCATCACCGCCGGGGGGTGGGTGACGCGCACTTTCCGCCTCCAGCCGAAACCGGCGCTCCTGGTTGTGGATGACGACGCGGGAGCGAACTACGAGACCTATCTCCTGCCGGCGTTGGATACGCTGGGGATCCCTTACGCGAGGTGGACGGTGGCGACGCAAAGCTCGCCCGCGGCCCATGTCCTGGCGCCATATGCGGCCGTATTCTGGTTCACCGGCGATGACGCGGTCAACAGCCTGACCCGCGCTGAACAGAACACGCTGCTCTCCTATCTCAATGGCGGCGGACGGCTTTTCGTGACCGGGCAGAACATCGGCATGGACATCAAAAACGACAACGGCGCTTTCTTCCGCGATGTCCTCCATGCCACGTTCATCCAGGACAACGCCGGGGTGACCGAAACCGTCGGCCTGGCGTTCTACAGCGGGCTGACTGCCACGCTTGCCGGGGGGAGCGGGGCGGACAATCAGACCAGCCCGGATGTGATCGCGCCTCACGACGCGGCAGCGACGCCGGTCTTCACCTACACCACCGGCGCGGCAGGCTTGGCCGTGGACGATGGCGTGCGCCGGCTCATCTATCTCGCGTTTGGGCTGGAGGGCGTCGCCGACAGCGCGCAACGGGCGACGATCCTACGGGAGGGCCTGGCGTGGCTGGGCCTGTCACAGCCTCCGGCCCGCCTGGAATTAGCGGTGACGCCTCAACCGCCGCGCGTGTGGTTGGGGATTCCCGTGACTTACACGCTGACGCTGCTCAACGATAGCCTGTTGCCGATGACCGGAGGCGTCCTGACCCTCACCCTGCCCTCCTCGGCGACGGTGCTGGTCCATACCCCGCCCGCTGCGAGCGTCACGCCGGGGCAGGTGATCTGGCGCGATCTCGCCTTGGGCTCCGAAGCGACGCAGACTTTCACGTGGACGGTGGCGCTCCCGATGGACGCTGGGCTGGACACCTTTGTCAGCCACATCACCGCCTCCTGGCCGGGCTTGACGACGCCGGCGGAGCTGGAGATGACGGCGGAGGCGCTTCCCCCCTATGCTCTGGAACTGTCGCCGTCGGTATCCTACCAGGCCGGGCTGGCCGGAGCGACGGTGTCTCATTACCTGACGCTGACCAATACCGGCGCGCTCTCTGCTACCGTGGTGGCGTCGGCATCACCGGGGGGCTGGCCGATCCAGATCGTCCCCACACAGACGTTGATTTCGGCCGGCGGCGTCACGCCGGTCACCGTGGACGTCACGATTCCTGAAAGCGGCGCCCTCTCGTGGGCGACGCCGCACGTGATCACGGTGACCGTTACCGTTGCCGAAGCGCCGACCGTGCGGGCTCAAGCCGTGCTGTTCACTTCTGTGATGAGGAGGGTGTACCTCCCGCTGGTTCTGCGCGCCCCTTAGGCGATGGGGCCCGTAGTGCCTGGCGGCGGCGGGTAACCTGGCCTTTTTCGTCAACGCAGGATTGAACCATTGCGGGGGAAATGGCGACTATAACATTGATTTTCAACGGTGCACCCGCTTTCCCGCATCGCGGCAGAGGACAGGTTGGCGCTTCAATGGCGCGATCGGGTTTGATTTTCCTTTTGAATTCTCACTCATTTCAGCCATCAGGAGGCAAGCTATGAAGACAGTTCTGCGCTTTGGAAGAGGTGTGGTGATCCTGGCTCTGGTGGTATCGCTGACGACAGCGTTGGGCAGCGGCAAGCCGGTGACCGCCAGCCAGACGCTGCTGGCGAGCGACCTGCGCATCAGTCAGGTATATGGCGGCGGCGGCGGGAGCGGTTATTACCTGTACGACTATGTCGAGTTGTTCAATGCCGGCGCCGCCTCGGTAGATTTGACCGGTTGGTCGTTGCAATATGGTTCCGCAACAGGTAACTTTGCAAGTGTCGCCACCAACCTTTATGCATTTCCCGCTGGAACGACGATCGCTCCTGGGCAGTATTTCCTGGTACAGCTAGGGGCTGCCGGAACCGCCGGGCTCTCATTGCCGGTCACTCCTGATTTGACGACGACTAATCTGGCCATGGGGCAGGCTAATGGAAAGGTGGCATTGGCAAACATCGCCACTGCTTTGGGATGTGGGGCGACGGCCACACCGTGCACGTTGCCACATCCCAACATCGTGGATCTGGCCGCCTGGGGAACGTCAAATAACGCAGAAGGCGGGATCACGATCAACTTTGGCACAAGTCTCACGAATCAGCAAGGTGGCGTGCGCAAATCCAGTGGATGTCAGGACACCGATAACAACGGCAATGATTTCGACGTGCTGAGCGGCGCGGCGTTGCTTCCCCGCAACTCGGCTTCCCCCACGCATAGTTGTACGGCGAGCCAGGCGGCGATCGTGCTGACCAAGACGGTGGGGACCGACCCGCTGGCGTGTGCGACGACCGAGGAGGTGTCCCTGCCCTTTGGCGGCGGCGAGGTGACGTATTGTTACTCGGTGGAGAACACCGGCGATGTGGCGCTTGCCCTCCATGACCTGGAGGACAGCGAGCTGGGGACGATTCTGGATGACTTCCCGTATACTCTGGCGCCGAACGCCTCGACTTTCATCACGCAGACGGCGATGGTCACCATGACCACGGTCAATTCGGCGTTGTGGACGGCGTTCAATGCCGGGCCGACCGACGTGGTG
>Ga0208695_1002989_pt1 | contig 11787 bp, 9 predicted proteins | sample AD_UKC111_MetaG_FD_184449 | JGI IMG/M metagenome (GOLD analysis project Ga0208695, IMG submission 184449) | Active sludge microbial communities of municipal wastewater-treating anaerobic digesters from Hong Kong - AD_UKC111_MetaG (SPAdes)... | ecosystem: Engineered > Bioreactor > Anaerobic >... | reverse complement strand
GGTTGTCTCAATACCGGCCATCAACCTGCTGGGCTCCATAAACGAGCTGATACCTCTATCGAACTGGATGGTAGAAATGGAGAGGAACGCTGAGATTCTAACCGAGGAATTCCTGAGAACCGACAGCGCAGGTACATTTCTCATAAACCTGCTGATGATTGCCATTCTTCCGGCGATTGGCGAGGAAATTATCTTTCGTGGAATTTTACAAAAGCACCTAGTGTCAGCAACTCGTCGCAGGTGGGTCGGGATATTGATTGCTGCCGCGCTGTTCAGCGCATTCCACCTCCAATTTAGGGGGTTCATTCCTCGTTTTGCCCTGGGGGTAATTTTTGGCTACCTGTATGAGTGGAGCCGAAGCCTCTGGCTTCCTATACTGGCCCACTTCACTAACAATGCAATTGCGACTATTGCCTATCTGCTTATGGGTTCAAAAATCAGCGGCAGCAAGATTGAAGAGATTGGCAGCCTTCAGGACATTTGGGCTATTGGTATAGTCAGCCTACTAGCAGTGGCATTGCTGCTACGATCTGTTTGGAAAGCCAGCGCTCAGCATTCTGTTGCAAATCAAAATATTGAGGAAGGTTAATCGTTAACAAAAACGGTAAAAAATCCTCTATGAGTTTTTTTGCTTAAGGAAGCTGCGCAAAGGCATAAATGCTAACTACAGGGGAGCCTCTTAGTTGAATAGTTTTAAAAGCGACCTATCGGCCAAGCGGAAATCCTTTATCTCGTTCTTGCGGTAAACGTAAGCTACCCCATACTCCGACGCTTTCAACCGGCGTTCTTCGTCGGGTAAATCCTTAAAGTAGTCTTCCACCTCGTTCCAAATGCTCAGGATGATGCTATCGGCAGTAACCCTAAGGTTGTTAACATCGTTAAGCAGCCTGCGGGTGTTCTGCTGCAATATTTTATGGTGGTTGTAAGCCTCAAGGAACTGCTCGAAGCGAACACGAACAACCGCGATGGTTGGGTTGGTGATAGGTGCCTGACCCTTTTGCAGCCTCTGCATCTCGCCGTCAATAATCTTTTTACCCCATTCAATCAGCTCCTTCTCGGTTGTCAAACTCGGCATTCTGTTTTCGTCCAAATCCATCCCGTAAATCTCCCTCACCGAAGCAGGAAGTTCTCCTCGGGCAATTGCCATGTTTAAAACCTGTATGAAATGCGAAAGGTAGAGCTTCGCCTTTTTCAAAATTTGAGAGTACTCCTTGCCGCTCTCCACCTGCTGGTTGTAGGCAACCTTGTAATGAGCCAGCGCATTCTGGAAAGAGTTAATGAATAGCTCAACCTTGCTGAAGGTTGACTGCGAAAAGGCAAGCTGGGATGGAGGATTCGATTTTCCCTTGCTGTATGCAGCCTTTAAAGCGCGTATCCTGGCGCTATCTGTGTTGGGTAACCGGCGGTAGGGCATAATTTAATCGGTTGTTGGGTTTTTCACTCTGAGAATTAACTACCTACAATTTGCGAATATATAAAAACATGATAACAAAAACTATCTATTCGCATTAAATAATTTTAGATGTATGCTAAATATTCTGTTTCATAGCATATTTTTTTAGTAAAATGTGGAAAAGAAAGGCGAAACCTTTAGTTCAAGCCACATAAATTTCATCTATTTTTGTCATGGTGAATTTAAAATAATTGTACCATGTACGGTAAAATTCAGAAAGATTTACAAAATCAGCTCGAAGCCATTGTAAACGATGGCCTCTACAAGACCGAGCGTGCAATCTCCACACCACAGGGCGCTGAAATTAAGGCTAACGGAAAAAAAGTTTTGAACTTTTGTGCCAACAACTACCTTGGGCTTTCTTCGCATCCTGCAGTGCTGGAAGCTGGAAAGAAAGCCATAGACGAATGGGGTTTTGGCATGTCGTCGGTTCGGTTTATATGTGGCACTCTCGAGCTGCACAAGCAGCTCGAAGCCAAACTTACCGACTTCCTTGGCACCGAGGACACCATTCTTTACTCTTCAGCTTTCGATGCCAACGGCGGAGTTTTTGAACCCATTTTGGGCGAAGAGGATGCCATTATCTCCGACGAGCTCAACCATGCCTCCATTATTGACGGGGTAAGGCTCTGCAAAGCACAGCGCTTCCGGTATAAGAATAACGATATGGACGATCTGGAGCGTGTGCTGAAGGAGGCTTCCGGTTGCCGCTACAAAATGATCGTAACCGATGGCGTTTTTTCCATGGATGGCATAATTGCCCAGGTTGATAAAATTTGCAACCTTGCCGATAAGTACGATGCACTGGTTATGGTTGACGACTCCCATGCCACAGGTTTTGTTGGCAAAACCGGTAGGGGAACCTCCGAGTACTGCAACGTAATGGGTAGGGTTGACGTCATCTCCACCACTTTTGGAAAGGCTCTTGGAGGAGCTTCGGGAGGTTGCATTTCGGGGCGGAAGGAAATTGTTGACATGCTTCGCCAGCGCTCCAGACCCTACCTCTTCTCCAACTCGCTAATGCCAGCCATTGCCGGTTCAACACTCATGGTTCTTAACATGCTCAGCAAAAGCACCGAGCTGCGCGATAAGCTTTGGGAGAACACCGCCCTTTTCCGAAAGGGCATGACCGATGCCGGTTTTAGAATCGTACCCGGTATTCACCCCATTACCCCTATCCTGCTTGGACACCTACCCAACGATGCCAAGTTGTCGCAAGATTTTGCCGATATGCTTTTTGACGAGGGCATTTACGTTACGGGGTTCTTTTACCCGGTTGTTCCAAAGGGAAAGGCCCGCATACGTGTTCAGCTTAGCGCTGCCCACAGCCGAGAAAATATCCTATTCGCCATTGATAAGTTTACTAAAATTGGAAAGAAGCTGGGTGTTATATAGCTCCGTTCACAAACCCAATTAATATAAGATCAGACCTGCTGTTCGTTCAGCAGGTTTTTTTGTGCTACCTGGCTTAGTTTGTTTCAAGGTGAAATAGGGTTTATTACTTGATATTTTGATTTAATTCACTAGAATGCTGACTTATATAACAAGGCAAACCGCGGGTATGAATTCCACAAAATCAACTCTAAATTTTTTGCGGTTGCAATTTCTTGGCGTCTGGGGATTTTTTCCTCCCAAACTTTTTTCTTACCCAACGTGGAAAAACTATTGCACCAATAAAAAGGTAGGGGTAGTAGCTTATTAACCTCCAAAGCATGGCCAGTCCAACAGCAATGGAAGTAAGCGATTCCGGACTTACAGGAATAAAATCGGACAGATAGCGTGTGAATACAAACTCTGCAAAACCGCTCCCTCCGGGGGTTGGACTCACCAGCATGATAATCCACATCACCAGCTGTCGGGCAAAAATTAACAGGTGATGGTTCACGTCAAAAAATGCAAGAAGAAGCGCGTTTATCACGAAAAACCGCGACGACCAGGAAAGGAATGAAGATGCAACTGCTTTAGCCCAAAATGAGAATGGCTTTTTTTTGAACTCTTCCGAGCTCGTTATAATATCGCTTCCGGCCTTGTTGGCACCTTGTTTCCACCTACGTAACAACGGCAGTTTAAATATCATCATGATTAGCCATTTCAAACCCCGTGGATTAATAAAAAGGCCATACGATAATCCTAAAACCCAAATCAGCTTTAAGGAAAAACCAACCAGGCTGAAAATAATAAGATCACTTGCCATTCCCCCATTGGGAGAGGAAGCAAGGGTAAAAAGATCGTGAGGGCCGGTTAAAAAAACTAGTATCGGGAACATTACTACGAAGTATAGCTCGTCCAGAAAGGAGGTTATCATAACAACTGCCGAACTGCGACCCACCGTAAGTCCTTCCTTATTGACGTAAACAACAGCTACGCTGGTTCCGCCAATCGCTGAAGGCGTAATAGCCGAGGTAAATTCCCATAGCATTATTACCCTGAAGGCTTTCCAGAACTTGAACTTCCCCTCGGAAAGGGTCATCAGCCTGAAGGTATAGCCCATATCCCTTCCTGCCATCAAAAGTATGGCTATAAATATCCATAAAAATGAACGCCAGGTAAAGCTTATTTGCAAAAAGGCTTTAGGGTTAAACTCCCTGAATAGCATTAAAAAAACCACCCCAAGACCAATTATTACGGGGATGATAGCAGTTCCAACCTTTATTCGTCGGGCTGGATTTTCAGAATAGTGGCGTTTTCTTTCCGGCATGAGCAGGCTGGATGTAAAGTCTACGTGATGCTAATACTATTCACAATCATAACAGACTTTTAGTTACTACTCCATTTCAAGAAAAACATTGTTGCTTCGAGTTAAAACTCTGTACCCATCTGGCGTGGATAGTCAATTGAGTAGTGAAGTCCACGGCTTTCGTGCATATTTTGGGCATCCTTTATGATTAGGTAGCCAATTTGAATGAGGTTGCGCAGCTCGCATAGCTCCCTGGTGAGTATGGATTTCTTGTAAAGCTCCTCGGTTTCCTCAAAAATGATGTCTAAGCGGTTAAGCGCTCTCGAAAGCCGAAGGTTAGAACGAACAATACCCACATAGTTGGTCATAATTTGCTGCATTTCCTTGTAACTTTGGGTGATGAGCACCATTTCCTCGTTGTGAGTGGTTCCCTCGTAATCCCAGTCGGGGATTCTGGTGCTGTTGTTAATACTCTTGAAAGTTGCCAATGAATGCCGGGCAGCCCTTTCGGCATAAACAATAGCCTCCATCAGCGAGTTGGATGCAAGCCGGTTAGCCCCATGTAGTCCGGTTGACGAGCATTCGCCAATGGCATAAAGCCTTTTAATAGCTGTTTGACCATTCATGTCAACTTTAATACCGCCACAAAGGTAGTGAGCCGCGGGAACAACGGGTATCATATCCTTTGTAATATCAATGCCCACCGAAAGGCATTTCTGGTAGATGTTGGGAAAGTGGTTAATGGTGTCATCGGGATTCTTAAAGGTAACATCAAGGTAAACAAACTCATCGCCACGTTGCTTCATTTCGGAATCTATGGCCCGGGCAGTAATATCCCGGGGGGCAAGTGAACCGCGAGGATCATACTTCTGCATGAACTCCTTACCATCGGATGTTTTAAGCACTGCACCGTAGCCTCGCATAGCTTCCGATATGAGAAATGACGGACGTTCCCCCGGATGGTAGAGTGATGTAGGGTGAAACTGCACGAAGGCCATATTTTCAACGGTGCCCTTCGCCCGGTAAACCATGGCAATTCCATCGCCGGTTGCGGTTTTGGGATTGGTGGTTGTGTGGTAGATATTGCCAGAACCGCCGGTTGCCACCACCACTACCCTACCCAAAAAGGAATGAACCGCCTGAGTTTTCTGATCAAGCACATAGGCTCCAAAACAGGTAATATCGGGATCGCCACGGTGAATAACCCGCCCCAAATGGTGCTGGGTTATTAGCTCAACGGCAAAGTGATTTTCAAAAATCTGTATGTTGGGATGCTGGCGAACTCCCGCACTCAGCGCCCTCTGAATTTCGGCACCGGTTATATCCTTGTGATGCAGTATTCGATACTCCGAATGGCCTCCCTCGCGGGCCAAATCATACTGCCCATTGGTTTTCCTGTCAAATTTTACACCCCACTGAATAAGCTGGTTTATCTGGGCAGGCGCTTCCGAGGCAACCATGCGAACCACCTCCTCGTTGCAGTATCCGTCGCCGCAAATCAAGGTATCGTTTACATGCTTCTCAAAACTGTCGGGAGGGTAGGTTACCGCTGCAATTCCACCCTGCGCCATGGAAGTGTTGGTATCGTCTATACCAGCTTTGGTTACCAGAATTACCTTGCCGTAATCGGCAACTTTTAGAGCATAGCTTAAGCCCCCAATTCCTGAGCCAATAACTAAAAAATCACACTGAAAGGTTGACATGATAGTTAAGTTTCATCTAGCCTGTAGTACTGAATGATTGATAAAAAACGGGTAAAAATACAAATAAACCAGCTAGGGTGTCATCGCTGGTTAAATTCGAATGGCGCTTCGCTTCCGGTCAGTGAAGGTTGAAATTTCCTTGTAGCCCACATACCGGAGCAGGGCAATGGCATCGGTAAAGTACTGCCCGATGTTTTGCTCCACATGGGCATCAGAGCCGAGTGTAACGGGCACCTTGTAGTGTTGTAAAATTTCTAGCAGCTGAACGGAGGGGTAGAACTCCGCACATGGCTTGTTTTTACCGCTAGTGTTCATCTCAACGGTTACCCCATAGTCCGAAAATACTTTTGCCATTTCCTCAAAAGTTCTATCAAGGCTGATGGTGGGGTAATAGGCGAATTTCTTGGCTAGGTCGCAGTGACCAATAATATCGAAGAGTCCAGATTGTGCCGACCGTTGAACCAGCTTAAAGTAGGTTTTATAAAAAGCGTTTATGTTGATCCGATCGTAGGGCAGGATATCGGTATCAAAATTCCAGTCGTCAATAAAGTGAACGGAGCCAATGCAGTAGTCAAGTGGAATAAGGTTGAGCAACTCCCGCGTTTCGTCTTCCCGCCCGGGTATGAAATCAACCTCTGCCCCCTGTTTAACCCTAACCACTCCTTCTTTCTGCTTAAGCATTTGAACCGATTCAACCATGGCAGGAATGCTTCTGTTATCCATTGCCCAGCCTATAGGCTTTACACAGATGTGATCGGAAAATCCAATTTCAGATACACCTCTAATCTGGGCCGAAGCGAGCATTTCCTCGTGCGTGTCGCGCCCATCGGATAGATTGGTGTGAGTATGGTAATCGGGATACATGATATAAAACTCAACAATTATGGGTAAAAAATGTTGCCAACTACCAAAAGTATGCAATTTTTTACCAAAATTTTTCCATGCAAAATCCACTACTGGTAAAACGCTTAACTTTACAGGCTGGAAGTGCTCTATAGCCAGCGGTGATTTCTTTGCAAATATTTTAAAGTTTGAACGAATAGATGGAAAACGCATTTAGTTAACATAACTTTATTTTTTAAGTAGTTAGTTACCTCATAACCATTAAACTATCAAGGCAAATCATCATGAAAATAAATCTACTTGGTGCAACCGTTGTTTCGGCTGTAATTTCCTTACTGGCGTCGTGCCAGCCCCAGGCTGAAAAAAAGGAGTACAACCAGGATCACATGCTGTACTCCACAATCTGGTACCAGCATTCACCCGAAATGCAGGCGCTATACTACCAAGCTTTCAACATAGCCGGGGAACGTATTAGGCTGCAATCGGTGCATAAGACCACAAAGCCAAAAGCAGTGGTGGTTGATATTGATGAAACAATGCTGGACAACAGCCCATTTCAGGCACAGGAAATAATTGAGAACAGGGAATACTCCACTGAGTTCTGGAAGGAATGGACATCCCTTGCACGGGCAAAAGCCCTTCCGGGTGCCGTTGAGTTCAGCAAACTTTGCGATTCGCTAAAAGTAACCCTTTTCTATATAACCAACCGTTCTGCTGACGAGGCAGCATCAACCCTAAAAAATCTGGACTCGTTGGGTTTTGCCTTTGCCAAACCCGAGTATCTTCTTACAAAGCAGAACGAAAGCAGCAAGAAACAACGCCGTGAAAGGGTTGCCGAACATTACGATATTATGCTGCTGGTTGGCGACAACCTCAACGATTTCTCCGAAATATTTGAGAATCGTGGCGACGATTGGGGGTCTGGCATGGTTGACAAGCATAAACGTGATTTTGGCACCCGGTTCATTATCCTTCCAAACCCGATGTACGGCGATTGGGAAAAAAACATATACCATACAAGAGGGCTTTCTCCTCAGCAGAAGGACAGCTTGCGTCGCTCACTCCTAAGGGGATTCAGGTAGCACTTAACCTGCTCTTTTTGCCAACCCCGCTTGTTGGATATAGCATTTGGTGTGGCTGCTGGATTGATGCTCATAAAACCCGCGTCTCCAAAATCTGGAAGAAATAAAAAAAGCCCTTACGGGCTTAAAGGCTTGTTGTTCAATTGGCGGCCTTACCAGGACTCGAACCTGGATTTAAAGTTTAGGAAACTTCCGTTCTATCCCTTGAACTATAAGGCCATAACCAACTGCAAAGATAGGAATATTTTTATATGTTAACCAATAATCCAAGGGGTTGCATCTTTACGCCTGTTAATAACTCATGCAAACTGTTAATTACTATCGCCTTTCCCATGAATAAAAATGCTGATAGCGCCTTAATTTCGTCGAAATTTTAAAAAATAACGGCATTAATGATTTTTTAGCTAAAAAAATTAGGAAGCCCGAACAAGGTATTGAATAATTAACAACATTTGCGACGCTAAATTTTAAAACTATGAGCAAAGAACTTATGTTTGAAACGCCTAACACACTGGGCTTAGAAGAAGATGAACCTCCGGGTTCGGGGCAGCTAAGCCCAAATTACGGATTAGGTTCCGTTGCTGCCTATCAACACAAATCACCCTCCTGTAATTGGCCATTTCCAATCAGTAAACGTTCGCTGGAATTCTTAATAAAGTACTTCCCCAACGCCACGGTGGAAGACTGGATGAGCTGGAAATGGCAGCTGAAAAACAGCTTCACAACTGCCGAAAAATTAAAATCCTTCCTTGATCTTTCCAGAGAGGAGTGCGAGGCTATTGACCACCCCAAACATTCGCTGCCATTACGTATAACACCTTACTACGCCAGCTTGCTGAACGGGAAAAATTCCCAGGATCCGCTACGTCGGACTATGATACCTACCATTAACGAGCTTACCACCTCGGCAGGTGAGTCGTGCGACCCATTAAACGAGGGACATTCCAGCCCCGTTACAAACTTGGTACATCGCTACCCGGACAGGGTGCTATTCCTTTCTACCGGATTCTGCTCCGCATACTGCCGCTACTGCACCCGCTCGCATATGGTGGCCAAGGATAAATGCCACGTAGGAGTTAATGCATGGCAGCCAGCAATCAACTATATTAGGGAGCACCCCGAGGTTAGGGACGTCCTCATCTCGGGTGGCGACCCGCTTACCATGTCCGATGCACACATTGAGTACCTCCTTGCCCAGCTAAGAAGCATTTCACATGTTGAAATGATACGGATTGGCACCAAAGTGCCAGTCGTTCTTCCGCATAGAATTACACCTAAACTCATAAAAATTCTCAAGAAGTTTCATCCCCTCTACATCAGCATCCATTTTACCCATCCCGACGAGCTTACCCCAGAAACAGCCGAGGCCTGCAGGCGGCTTGCCGATGCCGGCATTCCACTTGGAAGTCAAACCGTTCTGCTGAAGGGGATTAACGACAACGTGGACACCATGAAGTCCCTATTTCAAGGTCTGCTAAAAATTAGAGTCAGACCCTACTACCTTTACCAGTGCGATCCTATACCCGGCTCTGCCCACTTTAGAACCTCGGTTGAAAAGGGCCTCGAGATAATCGAAGGGCTGAGAGGTTGGACCACCGGATACGCTATCCCCCATTTTGTTATTGACGCACCTGGTGGTGGTGGAAAAATTCCACTCCTACCGGAGTACTACCAAGGGAGAAACGAGGAGGGGTACGTTGTGCTTAAAAATTACGAGGGGAAAACTTTCTACTACCCCGATTTTCATTAAACCAAATGGTATCCCTATAATTCAACCACCTATTCCGTTTGCTTGCAATCGCTTCGGATAGGTGGTTTTTTACTGTAACTTTTTTGCTATGCCCTACTTAAAAATTTTCACAATCTAATTTAATGGCTATACCATATTCTTTTAACCTTATCCCTACTAAACAATAATTGAATTCATGAAAGTCGGTTTAACGTACGACCTGAAAAGCGACTACTTGAAAAATGGATACTCCCCCGAGGAAGTTGCCGAGTTTGACTCGGAAGAGACAATAGCCAGTATTGAAAATGCGCTGCAGACTCTTGGCTACTCCACCGAACGGGTTGGAAACATCATTAACCTAACCCATGCGCTGGCCAAGGGTAACCGTTGGGATATGGTTTTCAATATAGCCGAAGGGCTGTATGGAATTGGACGGGAAGCACAGGTTCCCGCTCTTCTGGATGCGTTTCAAATTCCCTACGTGTTTTCAGACCCGCTGGTGCTGGCGCTTACCCTACACAAGGGACAGGCAAAGCGTGTGGCTCGCGATTGCGGTGTCCCCACTGCCGATTTCGTCGTTGTTTCAAACCAAAATGAAGTGGAGAAGGTTAATTTGCCCTTCCCCCTGTTTGCAAAGCCAGCTGCAGAGGGAACAGGAAAGGGTATTAATGGCCAGTCGAAGGTAAGCTCAAAAGAAGAGCTCCATGCAACCACAGCACGGCTACTGGCAAAATACCACCAACCTGTTCTGGTCGAAACCTACCTTCCAGGGCGTGAATTCACCGTCGGAATAGTTGGTACAGGTGATAAGGCACGCTGCCTCGGGGTTATGGAGATAGTAATTTCTGACAGAGCAAAAGAGGCCACCTACTCCCTGCACACAAAGGAGAATTGGAAGGGCATTGTTGACTACTACATGGCAACCGGCGAAATCGAATCGCTTTGTGCTGAAACTGCTCTAATGGCATGGAATTGCCTGGGATGCCGCGACGGAGGAAGGGTTGACTTAAAAATGGATGCTTCGGGCAAGCCCAACTTCATCGAGGTTAATCCTCTTGCCGGACTAAATCCATTCCACTCCGATTTCCCCATGCTTGCTCAAAAAAAAGGCATTGATTTTACCATGCTTCTTCAGTTGATAATGGATTCGGCAATGGAACGGCTTAATCAAAAGGCATGAACAGGCAACCAAAACATGCGGTAATCCTATACAACGAGCTGTCAGAGAGCGCCGGTCCCGACGAAAGGGATGTTCTGGATCAGGTAGCCCTTGTTGCCGAAATGCTAGACAAGCTCGGTATTGAGAGCCAGCGCGCGGAATTTTCCCTTAACCTTCAAAAGGTTCGTGACGAGCTCAGCAGGCTAAAGCCCGACTTTGTTTTCAACCTGGTTGAGTCGGTCAATAACAGGGGTAACCTGATATTCCTTGCCCCTTCCCTGCTTAACTCTATGGGAATTCCATTCACCGGCGGTTCGCTCGAAACCATATTCCTCACATCATCCAAAACGCTAACCAAACAGCTGATGAGGGATGCGGGCATACCAACTCCTTTTTGGTACCAGGGAAATGGCTCATTTCTTCCCGACCTGGGAAAACGTTACATTGTAAAGCCAATCTGGGAGGATGGATCGCTGGGCCTCGATGAGGATTCAATTTTTGAGGGGAGTAGCCCGAAACTAGCCGAAATTTTAAATAGCATTGACTATAATACCCATTTTATTGAAGAATTTGTCGATGGCCGTGAGTTCAACATATCCATCCTGGCCGGACAAGATGGACCGCTGCTTTTACCCCCTGCCGAAATCATATTTCGTAACTACGCTCCCGACAAGCCGCGTGTTGTTGGCTACTCCGCCAAGTGGATTGAGAACAGCTTTGAGTACATCAACACAAACCGAACTTTTGACATGTCCCCAAATGACCAACCGTTGCTCAGCACCATGGGTGATATTTGCCTTCACTGCTGGAAAACCTTTAGGGTGAATGGCTATGCCAGGGTGGATTTTCGGGTGGATAGCGCAGGAAACCCATGGGTGTTAGAAATCAACGTCAACCCTTGTATTTCTAAAGATAGCGGATTCTATGCAGCTTGTACGCAGGCTGGAATTCCCTTTGATGAGGCGGTAAGGAGCATTATCGCCGATATCCCCTTTCAAATTTAACAAAACGTTTAGCCTTATGGACAATGTAACTTTTCGCTCAACCCCAACGCCCGCTGACAAAGACAGTATCAGAGAAATACTATCCTCTTCGGGATTTTTTCACGATTTTGAAATTGATGTAGCCATAGAGCTGGTAG
>Ga0208695_1002987_pt1 | contig 11792 bp, 15 predicted proteins | sample AD_UKC111_MetaG_FD_184449 | JGI IMG/M metagenome (GOLD analysis project Ga0208695, IMG submission 184449) | Active sludge microbial communities of municipal wastewater-treating anaerobic digesters from Hong Kong - AD_UKC111_MetaG (SPAdes)... | ecosystem: Engineered > Bioreactor > Anaerobic >... | reverse complement strand
TGTTTCAATCCTTGTTTTAGTGGATCTTGCTCGCGAATAGTAACAGAAGTATATGATTCAATATCTGGCATACAAGTTTCAATCCTTGTTTTAGTGGATCTTGCTCGCGAATCTCACACCAATAACAAGTTTTTGATATATTCTTTTGTTTCAATCCTTGTTTTAGTGGATCTTGCTCGCGAATCCCTTCAGATTTAAGCTCCGGCATTACTCGTCCGTAGTTTCAATCCTTGTTTTAGTGGATCTTGCTCGCGAATAGCGAGAAATTTTAGGATAGAGTCCACAGGGCAATAGTTTCAATCCTTGTTTTAGTGGATCTTGCTCGCGAATTTATTCGATGAATACGATACAATAGGTCCCATATGTTTCAATCCTTGTTTTAGTGGATCTTGCTCGCGAATTCTTCTCCAGGACCCCAAGCATATAAGAAAGGCTGTGAAGTTTCAATCCTTGTTTTAGTGGATCTTGCTCGCGAATCAGGATTGCGGCGGCAGAACGCATAATCGCAATGCAGTTTCAATCCTTGTTTTAGTGGATCTTGCTCGCGAATAGGGCATTTATTCTCTTTAAGAATGTGCCTCCCAACGTTTCAATCCTTGTTTTAGTGGATCTTGCTCGCGAATAAGGTTAGCCTCTTCAAGATCCGCTCCTTCTAGGTGTTTCAATCCTTGTTTTAGTGGATCTTGCTCGCGAATTTAAAAGAACCTGTGTTTGTTGTGTTGGTCCCTGGTTTCAATCCTTGTTTTAGTGGATCTTGCTCGCGAATTGTGTTCCCTGATATTGTTCTTGGGTCATTAGTAGGTTTCAATCCTTGTTTTAGTGGATCTTGCTCGCGAATGACTCGACTCCAACCCTATTTGATTTTCTACCGAAGTTTCAATCCTTGTTTTAGTGGATCTTGCTCGCGAATTTTTCATATTCTAAAATACTCTCTTGGTATTCTGGTTTCAATCCTTGTTTTAGTGGATCTTGCTCGCGAATGAGCGTCCCTGAAAAGAATAGGGCCCTTTGGCTCGTCGTTTCAATCCTTGTTTTAGTGGATCTTGCTCGCGAATTCTACAGTGGCTTTCCTTCCGTTGTAGCTTGGTGCGGTTTCAATCCTTGTTTTAGTGGATCTTGCTCGCGAATAGTATTCTCCCTCTGCCCCTGTGTCATCAACACATCTGTTTCAATCCTTGTTTTAGTGGATCTTGCTCGCGAATTTGACTATACATGGATTGAGTACGAGGTTGATTCATTGTTTCAATCCTTGTTTTAGTGGATCTTGCTCGCGAATTGAGAATGTGTTAAGCCCTAATTTAGTCATGAGGGTTTCAATCCTTGTTTTAGTGGATCTTGCTCGCGAATACCTGCAATATTCTCAAAGAAAGCTCTCGAACAATGTTTCAATCCTTGTTTTAGTGGATCTTGCTCGCGAATTCTCTAACTGCCACGCAGTAGACCCTGAAGAATTCAGTTTCAATCCTTGTTTTAGTGGATCTTGCTCGCGAATCAGTTATCTATTTTGTTTCCTTCAAGAGAAAGATGTTTCAATCCTTGTTTTAGTGGATCTTGCTCGCGAATAAAACTTTTTCCACAAGTAACATTTTAGAAAAAAGTTTCAATCCTTGTTTTAGTGGATCTTGCTCGCGAATCCCGATGTTGAGTATGTTGTGATTGTGGTTAAGAAGGTTTCAATCCTTGTTTTAGTGGATCTTGCTCGCGAATGTTTCTACTACAAGCCCTATAACTCCTTCAGGATAGTTTCAATCCTTGTTTTAGTGGATCTTGCTCGCGAATTTTACTTTAGACAAGTAATCAGTTGCAGGGCTAATCTTGTTTCAATCCTTGTTTTAGTGGATCTTGCTCGCGAATTCATGTATCAGAGATCCGGCATGGAAAATGTTTTTCGTTTCAATCCTTGTTTTAGTGGATCTTGCTCGCGAATAAGTGTTAAAAACGTCTTATCCTAGATGCCCGATATGGTTTCAATCCTTGTTTTAGTGGATCTTGCTCGCGAATTATAGATATCATTAAGGAGTGTTTAAAATGTCTTGGTTTCAATCCTTGTTTTAGTGGATCTTGCTCGCGAATGCATCTTCTTCTGAACCAATGCCTAAAATCTGATGTTTCAATCCTTGTTTTAGTGGATCTTGCTCGCGAATTTTTATATTTTTACTGTTCTAGTATAATTTTTTTGGTTTCAATCCTTGTTTTAGTGGATCTTGCTCGCGAATTTGAACCGTCAGGCATGGTAATTTTAGAACTGTAAGGTTTCAATCCTTGTTTTAGTGGATCTTGCTCGCGAATGTAACAAACTTAACCCCCTGAGATTCAAAAGCGGCTTGTTTCAATCCTTGTTTTAGTGGATCTTGCTCGCGAATGAACGAAAAACAATGGATACCTACGGAAAAAAGAAAGTTTCAATCCTTGTTTTAGTGGATCTTGCTCGCGAATTCTATCCCGTGTATGCCTTAACCTGCATACATTCCCGTTTCAATCCTTGTTTTAGTGGATCTTGCTCGCGAATCATATTTGCCTCTAACATTTTTAATTTGTTTTCCATGTTTCAATCCTTGTTTTAGTGGATCTTGCTCGCGAATAACTAACGAACAAGTCATGCAAATCTATGAAATGGCGTTTCAATCCTTGTTTTAGTGGATCTTGCTCGCGAATCCATTTAGCAGAATCATCTATCTGCCAATTTGTAGTTTCAATCCTTGTTTTAGTGGATCTTGCTCGCGAATCCATGTTTATTGCCTCTTTTTGTGTAGTGGTTCTCGTTTCAATCCTTGTTTTAGTGGATCTTGCTCGCGAATTATCCTTCGGGTGTTGCACGTTGCGATTCGGAGAGTTTCAATCCTTGTTTTAGTGGATCTTGCTCGCGAATCCTTCGACAATACATACTACGCACGCAATCTATAGTTTCAATCCTTGTTTTAGTGGATCTTGCTCGCGAATTCGATAAGAGTATCTTTCTGTGATTCCAGATAAGTTTCAATCCTTGTTTTAGTGGATCTTGCTCGCGAATTATTGCGAATCCAATCCCAATCGTCTTTTGACTCGGTTTCAATCCTTGTTTTAGTGGATCTTGCTCGCGAATTAATCACTCACGTACAAATGACAAGTTCGATTCTTGTCGTTTCAATCCTTGTTTTAGTGGATCTTGCTCGCGAATGAGATATATAGCCAGCTTCCATGTTTTTTACTATTTTGGTTTCAATCCTTGTTTTAGTGGATCTTGCTCGCGAATATTACTACGGTGCGAGGCTCCGCTTTCATCCCCGACCGTTTCAATCCTTGTTTTAGTGGATCTTGCTCGCGAATAAAAGCCATAGACAAGAAAATGAGAGGTAATCTAGGTTTCAATCCTTGTTTTAGTGGATCTTGCTCGCGAATACGAATATGTCGTAGACGGTGTAACGTATGACGCGTTTCAATCCTTGTTTTAGTGGATCTTGCTCGCGAATTTTTTCTTTGCAGTTTTTGCGATTGCAGCCGCTTTATGTTTCAATCCTTGTTTTAGTGGATCTTGCTCGCGAATCTTAGCACATACTCCATATGCTATAGACTCCCACATAGTTTCAATCCTTGTTTTAGTGGATCTTGCTCGCGAATTCACAGCAGAAGACATCGAAGATCAAAAAACATATGAGTTTCAATCCTTGTTTTAGTGGATCTTGCTCGCGAATTCAACGAATGATTATGGAGAGAACTCTCCTTCTTGTTTCAATCCTTGTTTTAGTGGATCTTGCTCGCGAATTTTTTTTGCACAGTCTTACAAAGGTGAACACTCAATTTGTTTCAATCCTTGTTTTAGTGGATCTTGCTCGCGAATTCCATACCGCTAAATCATCTGTAGTGCATTCTCGCCTGGTTTCAATCCTTGTTTTAGTGGATCTTGCTCGCGAATCTTCTTTATTTATTCTCTCGAAGTCTACTTTATTAGTTTCAATCCTTGTTTTAGTGGATCTTGCTCGCGAATAGCTTGCCTTCGTATAAGTCCTTCAGAGCCTTTCCGGTTTCAATCCTTGTTTTAGTGGATCTTGCTCGCGAATTTCTTTATCTTCCTCAGAAACACCGAGTTTAAGTTGTTTCAATCCTTGTTTTAGTGGATCTTGCTCGCGAATATTTATAGGTAGTATCTTTTTACTACTACATGTTAGTTTCAATCCTTGTTTTAGTGGATCTTGCTCGCGAATAATTTGACGATTGGTTTGACTGGACCATAGAAAAAAGTTTCAATCCTTGTTTTAGTGGATCTTGCTCGCGAATACCTCCAAATCTTCCAGATCTAAGTCTTGCATATAGTTTCAATCCTTGTTTTAGTGGATCTTGCTCGCGAATTTTTTTCTTTTGTTTTCTCCAATGAAGCAGACCCTGTTTCAATCCTTGTTTTAGTGGATCTTGCTCGCGAATACTTTCTTCCTTGAAGGGATTTAGCTCTTTAGAAGTTTCAATCCTTGTTTTAGTGGATCTTGCTCGCGAATCTGCTTTAACAGACGGGAAATATTATAGATTCGAGTTTCAATCCTTGTTTTAGTGGATCTTGCTCGCGAATATAATGTTTCTACAGTTTGCCTTAAGTGTCTTAAATTTGGTTTCAATCCTTGTTTTAGTGGATCTTGCTCGCGAATAATTTGAAACCGCCTTTTAAGAATTCATCTCCAATTCTGGTTTCAATCCTTGTTTTAGTGGATCTTGCTCGCGAATACATGTATGAATTTTCACAGGGCAACACTCAAACGTTTCAATCCTTGTTTTAGTGGATCTTGCTCGCGAATAAGCACCTAACCATGTATTACGCCCATTTGGTGAGTTTCAATCCTTGTTTTAGTGGATCTTGCTCGCGAATATGGGGCGGTGTATTGGAAGTTGACGGGGAAGGAATGTTTCAATCCTTGTTTTAGTGGATCTTGCTCGCGAATATTCCTATAGAGTATAAGAACAACAATTTTATCAGTTTCAATCCTTGTTTTAGTGGATCTTGCTCGCGAATAAAAAGGAGAATTAATAGGATTGAGAGGGATATCATTTGTTTCAATCCTTGTTTTAGTGGATCTTGCTCGCGAATGCTTCTTTTTCCTCCTTTAGTCAGGACAGCATAATGTTTCAATCCTTGTTTTAGTGGATCTTGCTCGCGAATACATCAGCAGACCTAATATTCCCACCAGAACAAAAGTGTTTCAATCCTTGTTTTAGTGGATCTTGCTCGCGAATTTGTAACTACAACTACCTCAGCAGCCTTATTGCCATGTTTCAATCCTTGTTTTAGTGGATCTTGCTCGCGAATGCCGCCTGATCTGCTCCGGAGAGGTCCCTGTTTCTGTTTCAATCCTTGTTTTAGTGGATCTTGCTCGCGAATTTCTGTTGCGCGGTCTACTTTTTTATTCCAATCTTTGTTTCAATCCTTGTTTTAGTGGATCTTGCTCGCGAATTATGAAATACTCGAAACTCCTTACAGCATAGATAGTTTCAATCCTTGTTTTAGTGGATCTTGCTCGCGAATTAACAGGGGCTTTATATAGCATGTGGGTGGGAGAAGTTTCAATCCTTGTTTTAGTGGATCTTGCTCGCGAATTTGATGAAGACGATACAAACGAGCAGTCATTTTCGTTTCAATCCTTGTTTTAGTGGATCTTGCTCGCGAATGCTGCAATTCCTGCAATTGCTGCGGATGGGATAGGTTTCAATCCTTGTTTTAGTGGATCTTGCTCGCGAATATTATCCTTTGTTTGTATTGTGAATCCCTGAAGAAGTTTCAATCCTTGTTTTAGTGGATCTTGCTCGCGAATCCTCTCTTTTCGGCTTCTTCTACACATAGATTAAAGTTTCAATCCTTGTTTTAGTGGATCTTGCTCGCGAATACGTCTGAAATATGTGGTTCATGTGAAAATTATATGTTTCAATCCTTGTTTTAGTGGATCTTGCTCGCGAATTTATTAAAATAACATATCCTTAAATTTTTTTAGGTGTTGTTTCAATCCTTGTTTTAGTGGATCTTGCTCGCGAATGGATTATCCTCCAGACTGGCTGCAATGAACGTGAAGTTTCAATCCTTGTTTTAGTGGATCTTGCTCGCGAATCTTCAGGGAGAATCCTGCAGGTGTCTATAAGAGAAGTTTCAATCCTTGTTTTAGTGGATCTTGCTCGCGAATAAGTTAGGGTTGGAATGAAGGAGTTCATATCCGGTAGTTTCAATCCTTGTTTTAGTGGATCTTGCTCGCGAATTTTCACGCAATCCCCCTCCACAAGGTCACAACAAAGTTTCAATCCTTGTTTTAGTGGATCTTGCTCGCGAATCACGTTCCCCTCCTCGGGAAACATCTCTGTGAAAATGTTTCAATCCTTGTTTTAGTGGATCTTGCTCGCGAATCTTTCTTTGCCTCTTTTTTAGAGAACTGCTGTAGTTTCAATCCTTGTTTTAGTGGATCTTGCTCGCGAATATCAAGATCGATTCCCTCTATAGTTGCACCCATGTTTCAATCCTTGTTTTAGTGGATCTTGCTCGCGAATACGATAACATTATGAAAAACAAGTGACTAATATAGTTTCAATCCTTGTTTTAGTGGATCTTGCTCGCGAATAAAGAGATTTGACGGAAGGGAACACTGATATCCCGTTTCAATCCTTGTTTTAGTGGATCTTGCTCGCGAATAACAGGATCAACATTCATATACGGTGGTCTGATTGAGTTTCAATCCTTGTTTTAGTGGATCTTGCTCGCGAATTATTACTCCCAGTTATATTTTCAGCCCAAATTATAGTTTCAATCCTTGTTTTAGTGGATCTTGCTCGCGAATACGATTTCCGCGAAGATTCCAATCACGTTACATAAGTTTCAATCCTTGTTTTAGTGGATCTTGCTCGCGAATAACTGTCCGGTATCAGGATCGATGCCCACTTCTTTGTTTCAATCCTTGTTTTAGTGGATCTTGCTCGCGAATTTCAATGGTCAGATCCCTCTCTAGACATCAACAAAAGTTTCAATCCTTGTTTTAGTGGATCTTGCTCGCGAATGCAATGGTCTGTGCCTTCTCCTCAAACTGATTCAGTTTCAATCCTTGTTTTAGTGGATCTTGCTCGCGAATGAGCAGTGGTTACGAACGTATATGCTTCATGTATAGGTTTCAATCCTTGTTTTAGTGGATCTTGCTCGCGAATTATAATGGTACTTCATACTTTGATCCATTTTACAGTTTCAATCCTTGTTTTAGTGGATCTTGCTCGCGAATAAGAGATCGTTTACAGGGCTTTTCTGAGAATTTTAGTTTCAATCCTTGTTTTAGTGGATCTTGCTCGCGAATCTGTTTATACCTCTCGTGCTTCGTTCTAGCTTCAGGTTTCAATCCTTGTTTTAGTGGATCTTGCTCGCGAATAAGACAATAAATCCTTTTTGAAAAAATTGAACGCTAGTTTCAATCCTTGTTTTAGTGGATCTTGCTCGCGAATTCCTCAGTTGTACCGTCACCCGGGATCCCAAGAGAATAGTTTCAATCCTTGTTTTAGTGGATCTTGCTCGCGAATTATCAGGTATGCATCAAGGGAAAAGTACGAATCGCTGTTTCAATCCTTGTTTTAGTGGATCTTGCTCGCGAATCTCAATTCCTGAGATTGAAGGCTTTCCCATGCTGTGTTTCAATCCTTGTTTTAGTGGATCTTGCTCGCGAATTTTGTTCCGGCGGCAAGTCCGTTGGGCATGTAGATGGGTTTCAATCCTTGTTTTAGTGGATCTTGCTCGCGAATAATAATAACCTGATTACATGCTTCCAGATAATCTAGTTTCAATCCTTGTTTTAGTGGATCTTGCTCGCGAATTTTAGGGTACGAGGCAATAGAGAGGACTGCTACGCCTGGTTTCAATCCTTGTTTTAGTGGATCTTGCTCGCGAATAGTCTGTCCTGTATCACTAGGGACATCGTTTCCGAGTTTCAATCCTTGTTTTAGTGGATCTTGCTCGCGAATCTATTTCCGTTTTTGCCTGCGAGAAGGTTTTCGAGTTTCAATCCTTGTTTTAGTGGATCTTGCTCGCGAATTGCATTGTCCATGATATCCATTGTCCAAAAGTTTAGTTTCAATCCTTGTTTTAGTGGATCTTGCTCGCGAATAGTATACTGATCTTCTGCAAGAATCAGGTTGTGATGTTTCAATCCTTGTTTTAGTGGATCTTGCTCGCGAATTTTACGTCAGCATTGATCAGAATTCCTTTTCCACTTCGTTTCAATCCTTGTTTTAGTGGATCTTGCTCGCGAATCTGTATTTTTGCCTTTGGTACTAAATCAACCATATGGTTTCAATCCTTGTTTTAGTGGATCTTGCTCGCGAATGCTTCAGCTTTGTACTCCAAGAATTGAGCAAGCTGGGTTTCAATCCTTGTTTTAGTGGATCTTGCTCGCGAATATGTAAGAGAATTACTTATGATCTGTTCGTATTTGTTTCAATCCTTGTTTTAGTGGATCTTGCTCGCGAATCTACGAATGTTGCTTCATGTCCACAGTTCATACAAGTTTCAATCCTTGTTTTAGTGGATCTTGCTCGCGAATTCATATGATCCCCCCAAGCTTCCCAAGAATCTCATGTTTCAATCCTTGTTTTAGTGGATCTTGCTCGCGAATGGAAGGTTTAGGAGACTCTGTTCTGAATATAACATGGTTTCAATCCTTGTTTTAGTGGATCTTGCTCGCGAATACTACATCCTTGAGTATTCCCATTTGAATTAGCAGTTTCAATCCTTGTTTTAGTGGATCTTGCTCGCGAATCAGAGGAGGAGGAATAAAACAATGACAATCGATTGGTTTCAATCCTTGTTTTAGTGGATCTTGCTCGCGAATTATCACTTTCTCCAACTTTTATATAAATCAAGTGGGGTTTCAATCCTTGTTTTAGTGGATCTTGCTCGCGAATAAACAAACCATTTTCCTGTAGGCATCTTACGAACATGTTTCAATCCTTGTTTTAGTGGATCTTGCTCGCGAATCAAAAAAATATACTCGAAACAGTATTAAAAATAATGTTTCAATCCTTGTTTTAGTGGATCTTGCTCGCGAATGGCTTACTCCTGCGTCTCCGATCTGCAGGCCGTTTGTTTCAATCCTTGTTTTAGTGGATCTTGCTCGCGAATCAGAAAAGAAGCGTTTGCCGATGGTGTACTTTCAGATGAGGTAATGTTTCAATCCTTGTTTTAGTGGATCTTGCTCGCGAATTGTATTTGTCTTCATGTCTTTTATCTCCTTTCCGAAAAGTTTCAATCCTTGTTTTAGTGGATCTTGCTCGCGAATACCCCGAGCTCCCTATATCCTTCGTGCATAGCTCTTTGTTTCAATCCTTGTTTTAGTGGATCTTGCTCGCGAATATGTCTTTGTCGCTTGTTTTTTCATCGTCGTGTTTAGTTTCAATCCTTGTTTTAGTGGATCTTGCTCGCGAATTAATTTAACTTTTTCGTCTCCTTCACCGCCTTCTGAGTTTCAATCCTTGTTTTAGTGGATCTTGCTCGCGAATTTCGCATGTATTTTTTCCGTGTGCTGCAACTCTTTGTTTCAATCCTTGTTTTAGTGGATCTTGCTCGCGAATGCCAAATAAGGAGCTGCACAGAAAAGTTGTAACGGGTTTCAATCCTTGTTTTAGTGGATCTTGCTCGCGAATTGTAGGGGTAGGTATCCCTATTCCAGGCTCGGTAAGTTTCAATCCTTGTTTTAGTGGATCTTGCTCGCGAATGTTTTAGTACACGCAGGCACAATAATATAATTTCTGTTTCAATCCTTGTTTTAGTGGATCTTGCTCGCGAATTATCCGCAAGGTATCTTAGGCAGGAATTCCCTGAAACGTTTCAATCCTTGTTTTAGTGGATCTTGCTCGCGAATAGGAACTGCGGTTTTAGGTGTCGCAGCCGCACTTTGTTTCAATCCTTGTTTTAGTGGATCTTGCTCGCGAATCTCGCACCAATGGAAAAGGCAATCGAGTACCGAGAATGTTTCAATCCTTGTTTTAGTGGATCTTGCTCGCGAATTCATCCATAATTTCTTTATTTATCAACAAACTATAGTTTCAATCCTTGTTTTAGTGGATCTTGCTCGCGAATTTTTCCCATACCCGCGACCGGCGCGGATATTCCAAAGTTTCAATCCTTGTTTTAGTGGATCTTGCTCGCGAATCCCCTTTCGTGTTTCTGTAATCTCCGCCGGCGTTGTGTTTCAATCCTTGTTTTAGTGGATCTTGCTCGCGAATAATCAATGATAGCACAGAGCAGCCCGAAAGAATCCAAGTTTCAATCCTTGTTTTAGTGGATCTTGCTCGCGAATCATTACGGGCTATGGATTGCAGCCACCTCAGATGGTAGTTTCAATCCTTGTTTTAGTGGATCTTGCTCGCGAATAAATTGACCGGGCCTGGATTGAATTCTCTTTTTTTGGTTTCAATCCTTGTTTTAGTGGATCTTGCTCGCGAATCAAGAGCTTTGGATACGAACTTCTCAGGATTACCTGGTTTCAATCCTTGTTTTAGTGGATCTTGCTCGCGAATTTGTCAGCGAAGGAACAATTGAAGAATGCCACTGTGGTTTCAATCCTTGTTTTAGTGGATCTTGCTCGCGAATAGTGATGGAGTCCACATTACATTCGCTAAAAATGGTTTCAATCCTTGTTTTAGTGGATCTTGCTCGCGAATTTCGAAATATCCAGGGTATGACGGGACCTTTGAGATGTTTCAATCCTTGTTTTAGTGGATCTTGCTCGCGAATTAACTTCTTTTTTTGTACTGAATACTCCACACGGTTGTTTCAATCCTTGTTTTAGTGGATCTTGCTCGCGAATCTTCTCTTACTGTCCCTTCTACAAGTTGAATGTCTTGTTTCAATCCTTGTTTTAGTGGATCTTGCTCGCGAATTACTTTATCCGAAGCCCGTCACCGAGACTATTATGGTTTCAATCCTTGTTTTAGTGGATCTTGCTCGCGAATGGCTCAAAAGGCAGTTCTTTGTTCAAAACCCTTCTGTTTCAATCCTTGTTTTAGTGGATCTTGCTCGCGAATTTTTTATATAGTTTGAGACAGATTATTCAATATCCTGAGTTTCAATCCTTGTTTTAGTGGATCTTGCTCGCGAATTCCATCTCCCGCAGGGCAGTTGTGCCCTGGTTGAGGTTTCAATCCTTGTTTTAGTGGATCTTGCTCGCGAATATCTTGTTTTTTGTCCCGTCCGTTATCCGGAAGAGTTTCAATCCTTGTTTTAGTGGATCTTGCTCGCGAATAGTCGTTTTTTTCACAGTCTTTGTATCGAGTCGTAGTTTCAATCCTTGTTTTAGTGGATCTTGCTCGCGAATACCGGAAACAGAATTAATGTCAGAACATTCGTGACAGTTTCAATCCTTGTTTTAGTGGATCTTGCTCGCGAATTTTCTGAGAGAATTAACGATAATGCTATTCCGATCCGTTTCAATCCTTGTTTTAGTGGATCTTGCTCGCGAATATCCAAAACCATCTAAAAAAGCAATCTGAACAATTGGTTTCAATCCTTGTTTTAGTGGATCTTGCTCGCGAATACCACTACAAGTTCTGCCAAAAATACTGATACTGGTTTCAATCCTTGTTTTAGTGGATCTTGCTCGCGAATAAATCAAGAGACAGCAGGCAGAGATCCACCAAATAATGTTTCAATCCTTGTTTTAGTGGATCTTGCTCGCGAATTATTACACCGATGAGGAAAAAGCAAACCTCGAAGGTTTCAATCCTTGTTTTAGTGGATCTTGCTCGCGAATAGGGCAAAATTTTCCGTTATTTGACCAGAAAAAGCCTGAAATGAGCCCTTTTCTGGGGCTAAA
>Ga0208695_1002982_pt1 | contig 11800 bp, 10 predicted proteins | sample AD_UKC111_MetaG_FD_184449 | JGI IMG/M metagenome (GOLD analysis project Ga0208695, IMG submission 184449) | Active sludge microbial communities of municipal wastewater-treating anaerobic digesters from Hong Kong - AD_UKC111_MetaG (SPAdes)... | ecosystem: Engineered > Bioreactor > Anaerobic >... | reverse complement strand
CAGGCGGATGCCCACCACCCCATCCTGCCCGCCCGCCCACAGGGTATCCCCCTGGATGGCAAAGGCATGCACCTCGTGTGGCGGTCGAATCACCTGGTACCCGGCGCGGCGCGCCTGTTCCGCCCGGGCGCCTTCCACCCACAGCGAAATGCCCACCACCAGCGCCACCACCAGCAGGATGGAATAAAACGGCGACCAGGTAAATCGTCTCATCCTGCGCCCCCTTCACCGGCAGGCGGAAAGACCAGCCGACCGGCTTCCATCCTGCCCACCCGGGCGGAAACCACCTCCGCCTCGGCAGGGTCATGCGTCACATAGACCAGGCTGGCGCGGGCAGCCGCCGCCGATGACAGGATCAACGCCAGCATTTCCTGTTTCAGGTCGGCATCCAGGTGGGTGAGTGGTTCATCCATCAGGAGGCAGGCGGGTCTGGGTGCCAGGGCGCGCGCCAGTGCTGCCCGGCGCGCCTCGCCGCCCGAAAGCTGGTGCGGAAAGCGGTCTGACAGGGCTTCCAGCCCGGTTTGCGCCAGTAATTCCTCCAACCGCTGGCGGGCAGCCGGTCGTGCCCAGCCTGCCAGCCCAAAGCGGATGTTCTGTGCCACCGTCATGTGGGGCCAGAGGGCGGGCGACTGGAACAGGAAGCCCATCCCGCGGCGGTGGGGGGCTAGCGCCCAGCCCGGCTCGCTGATGACCTCCCCGTCACGCCAGATGGTGCCGTCATCCGGCAGTTCCAGCCCGGCGATCAGCCGCAGGAGGGTGGTCTTGCCGCTCCCGGAAGGTCCCAGGATGGCAAGCGCCGATCCATCCGGCAGATCAAAGCTGGCATCCCGGATGACGGGGAGTTTTCGATCATAGGATTTGCAGAGACCGTCCAGCCGGATCATGATTGCGCCTCCTGCAGCTGCCCCCAGAGTGAGAGCGCCAGCGTCCCCAGCCCAAAGGCAGCCACCAGCAACACCGTCAGCAGCAGGCTTAACCCCGCCACTTCCTCTGAAGCACCATAATGCAGGTAATTATACAGCCGCAGGGTCAGCGTGGACTGCCCCGGCGGTATCACCAGCAGGGTTGCACCCAGTTCGCCAAGTGTGAGCGCAAAAACCACCACCCCAGCCGCCAGCAGACCCGGCGCAGCCAGCGGCAGGCGGATGCGGAAAAATGTCCGCAGGGGATGGGTGTTGTGCAGCCGGGCAGCGTCCAGCAGCAGCGGGTCCACCCGGCGGAACTGCGCCGCCAGCAAAATGGCGGCAAACGGCAGGAAGCGCGCTGCAGCTGCCAGCATGGGCATCAGGATGGACCCGTATGCCGGACCGAAGGCAGGGCGGTTGAACCAGGCAATCAACGCCACGCCGATCAACGGCGCGGGAACCGCCAGCGGGGCGGTGACCACCAGCCAGGCAGCGGGTGCTCCCCGGGCTTTACCCGTTCCCTGGCGAGTGCAGGCAAGCCAGAGCGCCGCCAGCCACCCCATCACCACGCAGAGCAGTGCCGCGGCGGTGGCAATCCAGAACGTGTTGCGGATTTCACTGCGCGCCGCCCAGACGGACGCCCACAGGCGCACCACCCCCCCGGTGGAACCCGCCAGTGTCAGAAACGGCACCACCACCTGCAGGGTGACCATTCCCAGCCCCAGGTTGACCAGGATTTCCAGCCAGGCGGGCAGCTTCATTTGCAGGGCTGGCTTGCGCGCCCATACCACCGGCTGCGTCACCCGGCGGATGCCCTTCTGCATGCCTGCCAGGACGATAAACCCGATGACCAGGCAGGGAAGCGCCAGCAGGAGTGCCCGCCCCGGCTGGCTGCTGGCGCTGAATTCGGCGTAAATATCCAGCGCATAGGTGTTCACGCCAAACAACCCCGGCACGGAATGATCCACCAGGGTGAGGAGGAAGAGAAAGCCTGTCCCGGCAGCCAGCATGGGGGCAGCCAGCGGCAGAATCACCTGTCCCAGCACCTGCAGACCGGGCGCCAGCATTTCCCCCGCTTCCAGGGCATCGGGGTCCAGCGTATGCAGACCCACCAGGCAGATGCCCACTGCCAGCGGCAGCAGTGCCATGAACTGCACCCACAGTGTGGCTGCCCAGCCCATCAGGCGGATTTCCGGCATCCCCAGCGATGCCAGCAGGGTGTTCAAGCCCTGCGCGGCAGCCATCCACGCCAGCGCATGGATGGAAGGCGGCAGCGGCAGGAAAATCAACGCCATGCCGCGCAGCAGGCGGGCAGCCCTGCCGGGCATTCGCCAGAGCGCCAGCGCTGCCAGGAATCCCACCGTCATCCCCGCCAATGCCGATCCCCCTGCCAGCTCCAGCGAATTGACCAGCAGCCCGGCGCGCCTGCCGGTGGGCAGTGCCAGCAGCAGCCAATCGGGGTGCTGCGGCAGGGCAGCCAGTGCCCCATAAAGCAGCACCAGCAGCGGACCCAAGCATGCCAGCCCAACCAGGCTGAACCCCGCGAGGCGGAGGATGGGTTCCAGGGCGTTCCAGCGGCGGCGGAGGGCGGGCATCAGTGCAGGAAGATATCCGTCAGGTCGGTTTTTGCCCGTTCCAGCCGGGCGTAAATTTCCGCCAGGGTTACCAACATACCGCGCTGCGGCAGCTCTGCCGGGCAGGCGGGGCGGTCCGCCAGTGCCCGGGAGGGAATCTGGATCCAGCCGGAAGCCACCAGTTCCGCCTCCACCTCCGGCGAAAGCAGGTAATCCACCAGCGCCCTGCCCTGTTCAGGGTGGGGTGCACCGGCAACCAGCGCCACCGTGTTGGGGATGACCAGCGTACCCATCTCTCCTTCACCCTGGTCGAGATAAACCAGTGCCACCGGCGCGCCCTTTTCAACCGCACCGCAGGCGTCATCCGTATCTGTCAAACCAAAATCCAGCTCGCCCGATGCCACCAGGTCCCGCACCACCGAGTTGCCGTCCAGCACGCGCACCCCGCGCGCCTGGAGATCGGTGAAGAACTGTTGCGCCGCCTCATCGCCCAGTGCGGCATAGACCGCTGCTGCCTGGGTGTACGTGGTGCCAAACAGCGGGTTGGCAATCCCCACCCGGCTGGGGTTCCAGCGTGGGTCCAGCAGGTCTGCCATGCGGCGGGGGGCATCCGCCAGCACCACCCGGTTGGTGTTGACAAGCAGCACCCGCGCCCGCCCGCCAAACGCCGTCCAGCAGCCGTCAGGGTCGCGGCTGGCTACCGGCAGGCTGTCCGCTTGGGGCGAAGCATAGGCAGCCAGCGCGCCGTTTTCCTTCAGGAGCAGCGTCTGAACAAACTCACCCGACCAGAACACATCCGCCTGGGGGCGGTCCATCTCCGCCAGCAGTCGGTTCACCAGCCCGGTGGTCTTGGCGGCTTCCACGTCATACACCGCCAGGACGCGCACCCCGGTCTGCTCCTCGTACTGCTTGAGGATTGGTTCGGCATACACCTGGTCCACCGAGGTGTAGATGACCACGCTGGGAACAGCAGGCGTGCAGGCTGCCAGCAATGCCAGCAGGCATACCGCTGCAAGCACGGTTTGCAGGGTTGGTCTCATGGGTGTTGGCTCCTTTGCATGGGATGAGATCATTATAAAAGCAAATCATCAAAGCGGATTTGTGGTGACCTTAACAAAAACAGGATGTTTTTCTTAAAAATCAGTAGTTGTACGAATTGTCATTTTTGGGTCGTATTGGTATAATGATTGCAACACATTTCCCCTTTGCGGGCGGGGAAATTTTTCGATATTCATTTCCTGCAAGAATTCCAGCAAGATGATCGGATGGTCCGTGTGAGCATGGCAAACAGGGGTAACGATGAGAACGCGGAATAGCTGTCTTGGGATGTTGTTCTTCCTGGGGCTGATGGCAGCCCTGTTGTTTGTGCTGGTTTTCTCCAATCTGGAGGCGGATGTGAAACCCGCCAGCCCGCCAGCCCTCAATTCCGTCACCTACCCGGTTGCGCCGGTCTTCCGTGAAATTTACACCACCCTGGGTGGTGAATCGGTGCTTGGTCCAGCAATCACCGAATTGTTCAACTATGGCTCGCTCAACTGCCAGTACACCGAAACCTCCCTGCTCTGCCAGGACCCGAACTCGATGGACATCAGCCGCATCCACCTCTACCCGCTGGGCGTGGCATTCCGCGAAAAGGTCAGCGACCCGCCCAACCCCAGCCTGGATCCAACCCGGACGCGGGTGGTGGACGGTTATGAGATTTATTCCGAATTTGTCCCCCTGTATGACAAGATGTATGGGGCTTTATATGTCGGGCGCCCCCTCAGCCAGCCGCGCTACGATGCCCTGCTGGGACGCGTGGAACAGTATTTTGAAAATGTGGGCTTCTACCATCTCTATAACGAGCCTGCCGGGACGGCGCACCTGCTTTCATACGGCGTGTACAATTGCGATCTCAGCTGCCGCTACCAGGCGCGCCTGGGCAGCGAAATCATTGTGAATCACATGCCCGCCGAGCAGCCCTTCCAATCTGCATTACAGCAGGCAAACCTGCATATTGCCGGGTCCCCCCTCTCCCAGCCCTACCTGGCAGCGGACGGCAACCTGGAGCAGGTGATGGAAAATGTAGTGGTGTACGCTCCGCCCGACCTGCCTCAGGCGTTGAACCTGCGCCCGATCTCCCGCCAGCTGGGCATGCTCACCTCGGACCCGACCCCCAACCAGGCGTTTGACCCCAACACCTACAATTTCGTGACAGTCAACGGCGAATTGGGCTACCCCGTCCCCTGGGTGTTCTACAATTTCATCACCAATCACGGCGGCACGCAGTATTCCGGTGCGCCGATCTCGGTGCCCTACCGGCACGATGCCAACCGCTACCGCCAGTGTTTTGAAAACTACTGCCTGGAATTTGATACCACCGCCTCGCCCGATTTGCAGGTGCGGCTGGTGGCGCTCGGTCCGCTCTACCAGGATTACGTGGACATGCAGCCGGAAGTGATTATCCGTTCGCCAATTTCCGCCGACCGGCTGGTGCTGCTGGTAAGCGAGGCGTATCCCCGCATTGACGCCGCCACCGATCAGCAGCTCTACATCACCACGCTTAACCGTTCCAGCCAGCGCCCGGTTGCCAACGTGGAAGCACGGGTGACCCTCACCCTGCCCGATCTCAGCACGATCGAATATACCAGCACTCCCACCGATTCCAACGGCTTCACGGTTGTGATCATCCCGGCACATACCAACCTGCCCAACGGCTCCATCATCGGCTACCAGGTCTGCCTCAACATCCCTTCGCCGGAACCGGTCTGCTTCTCTGAAACATACATGGTCTGGCAGTAGGGCGCCGCGGTGCGCCTGCCTCACGGTATAATGGAGCCATTCCTGCAAACCGGAGGTTGGCATGCCGCTTGAAATTGTGCTTGGAACCCAGTGGGGGGATGAAGGCAAGGGCCGCGTGGTGGACCTGCTTGCCGCCCGGGCGGACCTGGTGTGCCGCTTCAACGGCGGCGACAATGCCGGTCACACGGTGACGGTGGGCGCGGCGGTTTTCAAGCTGCACCTGATCCCTTCCGGCATCATTCACCCCCACACCCGGGCAGTGCTGGGCTGCGGCATGGTCATCAACCCGTTGACGCTGCAAAGCGAGGCGGAATCCCTGCAGCAGGCGGGCGTGGATATTTCCCCCAGCCGCCTGCGGATTTCCCATGCCGCCCACCTCATCACCCCCGCCCACCTGGCAATCGACCGGGCGCAGGAACAGGCGCGCCGCGGCGATGCCATTGGCACCACCGGGCGCGGCATTGGTCCCGCCTATACCGACAAAACCGCCCGCCGCGGGCTGCGCGCCGGTGATATTCTTCACCCGCAGGAGTTTCGTTCCGCTCTGCTGGAACACCTGCGCAGCGCCAGCCTGATGCTGCAAAAACTGTACGACCTGCCCGCGCTGGATGTGAATGCGCTGGCGGAACCCTACCTGGAGGCTGCCGCACAGCTGCAGCCCTGCATCACCGATACCGGCTTGCTGCTGCACCAGGCGCTGGCGGAAGGGCGCACCGTCCTTGCCGAGGCTGCCCAGGGCGCCCTGCTCGACCTGGATCACGGCACCTACCCCTATGTGACCAGTTCCACCACCACCGCCGCCGGTGCGCTGGCGGGGCTGGGGCTGGGCATCCGCCCGGTGGAACGCGTGCTGGGCGTCAGCAAGGCGTTCCAGACGCGGGTGGGCGCCGGTCCCTTCCCCACCGAGTTGGCAGGCGCGGCGGCGGACCGCCTGCGCGGTGACGGCTCGCAGCCATGGGATGAATATGGCACCACCACCGGTCGCCCCCGCCGGGTGGGCTGGCTGGACGGTGTCCTGCTGCGCTACACCCGCCGCATCTGCGGGTTGACCGGCATCATCCTCACCAAGCTGGATGTGCTCAGCGGTCTGCCGGAGATTCCAATCTGCACCGCCTACCGGCACGGGGGGCAGGTGTTGGCGGATTTGCCGCTGGGGTTGATGGACCTGGACGGGATGGAGCCGGTGTATGAAGCCCAGCCGGGCTGGCAGGCGGACATTTCCACCGCCCGGGTTTGGGAGGACCTGCCCGAAGCGGCGCAGGCGTATATCCGCCGGGTGGAGCAAGTTTGCGGCGTGCCAGTGCTGCACGTCTCGGTCGGCCCGGAGCGCGACCAGATGGTGATGGTCCCGGCATGAGGCGCATCCTGGCGGCTGCCCTGCTGTCCGGCATGCTGATCCTGGCGGGCTGCACCACCGAAGCGCCCACGCCGGAACCCACCCCCACGCCCAGTGCAACCCTTCCCCCCACTGCCACCATCGAGTGGTTCCCCGCCACTGCCACACCCACCCTGCTGCCCACCCAGGCACCCACCGCCACCCCCGACCTGCCGCTGGGATTGGGTGCAGAACTGTTGCGGGATGATTTTTCCAACGCCGCCGCCTGGCAGACCGGTGTGACCAATGCCGGGAACATCCTTTTGGGCGAGGGAACGCTCAACCTTGCCGTCCAGCAGCCGCGTTCCTCGCTCGCCAGCCTGCGTTCCGCACCCAGGCTGGAGGATTTCTACCTGCAGGTGACTGCCTCGCTGGGCTTGTGCTCTGCCGGGGACCATTACGGCATTTTGTTCCGGGCAGCTTCCGCCTGGGATGGCTACCGCCTGCTGGTGGACTGCGCCGGGCAGGTGCGCCTGGAGCGCATCCGCAACAGCGGCGTGGTGCTGGTGCAGGACTGGACGCCCCTGGTGGGCTTAAAACCGCTGGATTTCTTCCACCTGCGGCTGGGGGTTTGGGCGGCAGGGAGCGACTTCCGCATCTACGCCAACGACATCCTCCAGTTCACCGCACGGGACCCGGTTTACATTTCCGGATTGGCGGGTGTGTTTGCCCGGGCGGGCGGCGAGACGGGAGTCTCGGTCACCTTTACCGACCTGGTGATCACGGAAGTGGACCGGGGATTGATTCCCCCCACGCCAACGCTCACCCCCGCGCCGTAAAGCAGGGATGACCATACAGGCGGGGCACAGCTGACCCAATCCCCTGTTTTTGTAGGGGTGGGGCTTGTCCCCACCCATTTGTCATTGCGAGGCGTTCTTTGCCGAAGCAATCTCTGTTTTGTAGGGGCAGGGCTCGTCCCTGCCCCCACGCGCCGACCGCAATCCCTGTTTTTGTAGGGGCGGTCTGGTGATGCGTCCACCCCGCCAAAAGGGCATTATTTACGCTGGAAGCGCGGGTCGCGCTCCAGGGTCAACCGCAAACCAGTCTCCAGGGAGATATCCGGTTCATAGTCCAGTTTCTGGCGTGCCAGCGTCAGGTCCGCCCACAGGCGCGCCGGTCCGCCATCGTTGCGCGGGTTGGTGATCACCTCCGGCTGCCCGCCGGTCACCTGCATCACCAGGTTTGCCAGGTCACGCACGCTTGTCTCCGCGCCTCCCCCCACATTAATGACCATCTGGTTGACGCTCGATGCCGTGGCGGCGGAGGTCATTGCCGCAACCACATCATCCACGTACACGTAATCGCGGGTTTGTTTACCGTCCCCGTGAATCACAATTGTGCCATTCTGGATGGATTGGCGGATGAAATATGGGATGACGGGCGCATGGACAGGCGGCATGTGCTGCCCCGGTCCATAGGCGTTGAACACCCGCAGGCAGACGGTCTCAATTCCCCACAGTGCGCCGATGGTGCGCACATAGTATTCCGCTGCCAGCTTGGATACGGCATAGGGCGAACGCGGGTTGGGCATGGCGTCCTCCCGCACCGGTTGATTGGTCTGGTTGCCGTAAACTGCCCCGGATGAAATCAACACTACCCGCCGGACGCCCACATCGCGCAGGGCTTCCATTAATGTGACGGTGCCGCCCACGTTCACCTGGTCGTACTCGCGCGGGTACAGCACCGATTCCGGCACCAGCACCCGGGCTGCCAGGTGGTACACGCAGTCCACGTCTTGCAAAAGCGTCCACAGCTTGGGGCGGTCGTTCACATCGCCCCGGGTGAACTGCACCTCGGGCAGCAACACGGACGGATCACCGGTGGACAGGTCGTCCACGCCGCGCACCATATGCCCCCCGCGCACCAGGTGATTCGCCAGTGCTGATCCCAAAAAACCCGCCGCGCCGGTAATCAGGAACCGCATACGATGGATTATAGCACAGCCTGGCGCGCAAGAACTGCCAGGGCAGCCCGCAATCCCGCCAGGATGGTCTCCAGCCCCAGGGTGGGCATGGGCTTGCCGCGCAGCACAGCCTGCTGGGGCAGCGAGGGCAGGTGGATGAACCCTGCCGGGATGGTTTGCCCGGTCTGTGCCAGGTGGTGCAGCAGGGTGTACATCACCTGGTTGCAGAGGTATGCCCCGGCGGTCAGTGACAGTTCCGCCGGGATGCCAGCCGCCAGGATGGCTTTCTGCATGGAGCGCACGGGCAGGGTGGAAAAGTATGCCGCCGGTCCGGCGGGATCAATTGGCTGATCGGTGACGGTCTCGCCCCGGTTATCGGGAATGCGGTAATCCATCAGGTTCACCGCCACCCGTTCGATGGAGATGGCGGCGCGCCCGCCCGCTTCTCCCAGGCAGACCACTGCCCGGGGATTGACGGTTTGCAGTGCCTCCAGCAGGCGGGCGGGACCCCCGAGCCTGTCAACCGGCAGAATGGCGGTTGTGACCGCCAGCCCGGGCGGGGGGGTCTGTGCCAGCGCTTCCGCTGCCAGCATGGAGGGGTTGACGGGGCTGCCGTCGAAGGGTTCAAAACCAGTCACCAGGATGTGCATGGGAAAACCTCCAGTAGGATGATTTATTCCACCCCGACAAGATCCCGGCAGGCAGCTTCCGTCCAGGGGTGCCAGACTGGCAGGTCTGCCCGTTGCTCCCACAGGTGCATCAGGAAGGCAGCCGCCGCCTTCTGGAGCGAAACCGCCAGCCCGGCTTGCAGTTGGGAGAGGTATGGCGGTTCCCCGGGCTGGTCCCACGCGAGCTTATCCGCGATGAAAACCAGCATGTCCAGCGGGGACGCACCGGGCTTGAGGGTGGTGTGGCAGGCAATTGCAGAAAGCACCGCCGGGTCCGTCACTGAAAAAAGGTCTGCCGCCAGCACGGCGGAGAGCTTTTGATGCAAGATCATCGGGCAGGCGGCTTCCTCGGGGAGAACCGCAATCCCCAGTCTTTGGGTGGATTCCAGGCGCTGGCTGGTGGGGATGACCGCGCTGATATCATGCAGCCAGGCGGCAGTTTCCGCCTGCCCGCCATCCACGCCGAACCGGGCTGCCAGGCGGGCAGCTTCTGCTGCCACTCCGGCAGAGTGCCGGATAATTTGCGGGAGATGATGCATGTCGAGAAAATTGGCGGCATCGTGGGGGATATTTCCTGAAGGCTGAAAGGAGCCTGCCAGCAGAAGAATCAATGGCTGCATGCGCTTGATTATAAACGCAATGGCTTGGGGCTGCCGACCGATGGCTGCTGTTTTCCGGTGGATCCAAAACCTGTGAGTTTTATCAGGCGAAATCCATGCCTTCCTCACCCGTTCAATCCTCTGATTCATCGTATAATTTACCCGGTGGAGAATCCCCCCACTGGATTGATCTCACTTTCTGATGAAGAGGATATCGCATGCCTGAAGAAGATCCCCGAATACTGGAACTGCGCGAGATGCGCGCCAAAGCCCGCCAGGGCGGCGGCGAAGAACGAATTGCTGCCCAGCATGCCAAGGGCAAGCTGACTGCCCGCGAGCGGGTGGACATCCTGCTGGACCCCGGCACCTTCCAGGAGGTGGAACCCTTTGTCGTCCAGGGGCACGATGAAACCAGCCCCGAGCCGAACAAAACCCCCGGCGACGGTGTGATCACCGGCTTTGGCAGGATTGATGGGCGGACGGTGTATGTCTATTCCCAGGATTTTACTGTCCAGGGCGGTTCGCTGGGTGAAATGCAGTCCCACAAGATCTGCCAGGTGATGGACCTGGCGGTGCGCAACGGCGCTCCCATTATTGGCTTGATTGACTCCGGTGGGGCGCGCATCCAGGAAGGTGTTCGCAGCCTGGGTGGATATGCCGAAATCTTTCGGCGCAACGCCCAGTACTCCGGGATTGTCCCGCAGATCAGCGTGATCATGGGACCCTGCGCCGGTGGTGCCTCCTACTCTCCCGCTTTGACGGACATCATCATCATGGTGGAGAAACAGTCCTACATGTTCCTCACCGGACCCGATGTGATCAAGACCGTCACGCACGAGGAAGTGGACGCCGAAACCCTCGGCGGAGCCATGACGCACCACACCGTCAGCGGGCTGGCACACCTGACCGCCCCCTCCGACCAGGAGGCACTGGCAACCGTGCGCAAGGTGCTCAGTTATCTCCCCAACAACAACGTGGAAAATCCCCCGTTTGCCGATACCGGCGACCTGGTCTCCCGCATGGACGAAAGCCTCAACCAGCTGGTCCCCATGGATCCGGGTGTGCCGTATTCCATGCACAATGCCATTCCTTATATCGTGGACAGCGGCTCCTTCCTGGAACTGCTGGGCGGGTTTGCCCGCAATGCCATCGTGGGGCTGGCGCGGATGGGCGGCATGCCGGTTGGGATTGTCTCGCAGGAACCGGATGTGATGGGCGGCGCCATTGACATTGACGCCAGCGACAAGATCTGCCGCTTTGTCCGCTTCTGCGACGCTTACAACATCCCGATTGTCACCTTTGTGGATTCGCCCGGCTTCATCCCCGGCACCGACCAGGAATACCGCGGCATCATCCGGCACGGCGCCAAGGTGCTGTATGCCTATGCCGAGGCAAGCGTGCCCAAGATCAGCATTGTCACCCGTAAGGCATATGGCGGCGCATATGTCGTCATGTCCAGCAAGTATATGGGCACCGATGTGACCTTTGCCTGGCCTTCCGCGGAAATTGCCGTGATGGGTGCTGAGGGTGCCGCCAACATCCTCTACCGCCGCCAGATCAAGGAAGCCGCCGACCCTGCCGCCGAGCGTGCCCGCCTGGTGGAGGAATACCGCAAACGCTTCTGCAATCCCTATGCGGCAGCCAACGCTGGATACATCGATGATGTCATCGAGCCGCGCGAAACCCGCCAGCGGGTGATTGCCGCCCTCATCGCCCTGCGCGATAAGAGCGTCCAGGCACTGCCCCGCAAGCACGGCAACATGCCGGTCTGATCCCAAGGAGACCTGTCATGCAAATGGAACCCATTGTCGGCGCGCTGTGGATCACCCTGATTGGGATGGGACTGGTTTTTGTAGTCATCGTCCTGCTGTGGGGCTTTATGGCGCTGCTTGTAAAGGTCACTGCGGATCGCAAGGTGGCAGCAGAAGATGCTGAAACACCGGAAGAAACCGCGGACACCTACCCAAATGGCGATTCCTTCCCGGCTCCGGCGGA
>Ga0208695_1002979_pt1 | contig 11806 bp, 10 predicted proteins | sample AD_UKC111_MetaG_FD_184449 | JGI IMG/M metagenome (GOLD analysis project Ga0208695, IMG submission 184449) | Active sludge microbial communities of municipal wastewater-treating anaerobic digesters from Hong Kong - AD_UKC111_MetaG (SPAdes)... | ecosystem: Engineered > Bioreactor > Anaerobic >... | reverse complement strand
TCAGGGCAAATATCCCTAACGCCAAGGGGGCTTTTTTCGTATCCACAGGGGCTTCAATTGTGTCGCTGATGATACGGAAGCTATCGTCATTCTCCAAACTGGCGATTGTTTGTGGGTCACCGTGGATGAGCAGCTGATCGCCAATCTGCAAACGCTCTTTCATCAGGCGCTCGTGTAATGTCTTTCCGCGGCGTTGAATGCCCAGCACTTCGATCCCGAAACGCTTGCGGAGTTTCAGCTCGCGCAAGGTTTGCCCCACCAAGCGCGACGTGGGCAGTAACACCACTTCCGCCATGCCATGCTTCTTTTTTAGAGTCTCTGAAAGTTCATCTTCAGGGTTGCCGGTAAAGCGCACCACCTTGCGCTCATTGAGCGCAAAGATGCCTTCGCGGCTGCCATCCAGCACCAGCAGATCGCCGGCTTGTAGTTTGGTTTTCTCTGAAGGTTTGAAATCCTCTTTTTCTTTGGGCCGATGCAAGGAAATGATGGCAATATCGTAATCACTCTTCAAGCCCAGCTTGCGGATCTCTTTGCCAACCCACTCGGACTTTTTTGGGACAATGACTTCAGCGTAATAGCGAGAATTACGCGGCAAGGTATTGTCTTCGCCCAAGTCACGCTCGGGTATGAGCTTCCTGCCGATGAAAAACATATAGACTAAACCGACGCATAAGATGATGATGCCGACGGGCGTCAATTCGAACATACCCATCGGGGCATAACCATAATCGGTCAACAGCCCACTGACCACCAAGTTGGTAGAGGTAGCGATCGCAGTCATCGAGCTGGAGAGTATCGCGGCAAAAGCTACCGACATGAGCATCTTAGAGGGATGCTGCTTGAGTTTCTTGGAAATGCTCAATGTGACCGGCAAGAAAAAAGCCGTAGAAGCGGTATTACTGGTGAAGGAGCCCATTCCAGCTGTGGCTAAAGATACCAACCAGAATAGTCGGTTTTTATCTTCGCCAACCTGCTCGATGATCCAGCGCGTGACCATTTGAACAAACCCCGTTCTGATTAAAGCTGTGGTCAGCAGCAGTAACCCCAAAGTTTTTATAGCAGTATCCGAGCCAAAGCCGGCGATGCCTTCCGCTGGCGTGAGAATGCCCGTGATAATCAGCGCGATCATAATGCCGATGCCAATCACATCAGCTGGTAATGCATCCAGACTAAAGAGCACGATGGCAATCGCAATAATGATCAGGAGGAGGATCATTGCGGTGGTCATCGGTTTAGCCTATACCCTCAGCTGGGTTCAGCTTGCTATCAGGAAATATTGGGAGCGGAAAAATCATTAACATTCCAGCATTTTGAATTAACAAGTGCTTGAATTGTATCATCACTGGAGAACAATTTGTTAATAAATCGTAGAGATGGCTGGGATGAATCGTTAGACTACGTTGGCATTATTTGGGAGATACTTTGCATTAAAGCGTTCTAAAATTTGCACAAATTCCTCGGGAAGCCGGGCGAGGGTTTCGGTGGCTATTTCTTGCGGCACGCTGCCATAGAAAGCTTGGGCGATGCCGCCTGCCATGCAGGCAATCGTGTCGCTATCCCCGCCCAGCGAAATAGCTAAGCGGATGGCATGCTCAAAGCCAGTGGATTCTAAGAACGCGATGATTGCCTCCGGGACGGACCCCGGGCAGGTTTCATCATGGCGGTTCACCTGGCGGATTTGCTCTGGCGTACGGGAGAGGTCATAGCCAAAGCGGGAGCTAATCTCTTGCCGGATCTGGGCTTTGCTGGCGCCATGCCGCGCAAGGTAAATGGCTAAGGCGACAGCCTGCGCGCCTTTGATGCCTTCCGGGTGGTTATGGGTTACTTCAGCACTACGCTGGGCTTCGGCGAGGATCTCTTCCATGCTCTCAAAAGCGAAGCCGATAGGACTGACGCGCATGGCAGAGCCATTACCAAAGCTGTTATACGGCTTAGGGTCCTTTGAGTAAATCCAACGATAAAAATAGCCGCCATAGCCCCGGTTGGGGTAACGCCGGGCAAAGTCTTGATAAGTGGCGGCGTAATCCAGCCCATCCAGCAGCACCTTAGCCGTGGCAAACGTCAAGACGCTATCATCGGTGAAGGTGGAACGCGGCGTGAAAAGCGGAAAATCAAGCCCGCGATAGTTGTTAAACTCATAAACTGAACCGACAATGTCTCCAACGATCGCACCAAGCATCTTTTTACTTCTCTCCGCGGCACTCTGCCTGCAGCTGCTCAAAGAACGCCCTAAGGAAGTCATCCCGCTCAGCAGCTAAGCTTTTGCCAGTGGATGTATAAAGCGCATCTTTTACCTTGCGCAATTTAAAAAGATATTCGTGATAAGCGCTATGCTGTTCGCCTGGTAGCTCTTTGCCTTCGCGCAAGAACTGCTCTGAAGGCTCGGCATACGCCGGCTGACCAGCTAAGGTGGCAAAGGCAATCGTGCGGGCGGCGCCGATGGCACCCAGCACGTCCAGCTTATCGGCGTCGAAGAGGCACATTGCCTCCAGCGTTTGCGGGCGCTCACCCTGATGGCGGAAGCGGTGCGCGCGAATGCAATGCTGTACCGCTTGGATGCGTTCCTCCGTCCAGCCATCGGCGCTGAGCACTTCGCCGGCAAACTGCGCTGAGGCAAGGTGATGCTCTAAGCGCTCCTTGCCATCGCCACCTGGGGCTGAGCCGACTGCATCGTGCAGCAAGGCTGCGGCATACACGATTTCCAGGTCGGCGCCCTCAGTCAAGGCGATTTTCTCGGCAATCCGGTAGACGCGCAGCACATGTTCAAAATCATGTACCGGGTCAGCAGATTGATACCAGATGCGGGCTTGAGCGATGGTAATGGTCATGGCGCAATTATAAAGCCTACCAATGGAAAAAAGCGGCATTGGCAGTTTTATGCCAACTCATTTCGTCTTGACACCTCTGCGAGGTGGGTTTATGCTCACGGTTGTCAGTGCTTTGGGGCTTCCACCCATGGCTAAGTTGTCAAATGTTTAGAAATGAAAGGAAGAAATGAAAGCAAAATATTGGGTAATCCTTGCGGCTAGCCTTGTGCTGCTTGCTGGTGGAGCTTTTGTACTCACCCGCTCGCAAGATGCTGCCGCCCAATCTCCCACTCCTGAAAGCTATCCCGCGACGGTGACGGTGCGAAACTTTGCACCTGCTGGCGAGAAAATTCAGCTGGGCATTAGCTCTGCTCAAGCCAGCCAGGATACGCTCACGCTCACCCTGACGATGAGCGGCGTCGATTATGAAGAAAAGATTTCCAACTACAGTTTTACCGGCTTTGAAAAACTCGTTTGCAACCCCTATATTGTTGCCAAAGAGCCAGTTTCCGCAATGTTCCAAGGCTATGAGGTCAAATCAGGCGATCCCACTCAGGTCATCTACACCTACAGCCTGAAGGGGAACACCTACACCGAGCTCAACCTCACGATGGATTGGACGATTGGCCCTTGTGCGCCGGCTTTTGATGAATCCAACGTCAAAGCTCCGCGCAATCCCTTGTTGACTAACTACCGCTTTGAGTTTGTTGTTCCAGTAAAGTAAAACTCAGTTCACCCCAACAGGGAAACTTAAGCTAAGGCGCGGTTCTTGCCGCGCCTTTTTCGTCGTTTTTTAGATTAACTACCTCAGCCAAAAGTGATGTGGATATAACCCAGCAGCCAACCGACAAAGATCAGCACTGAAGCCAAGATCAAAATAACTTTGATTACGCGCCAAGCCACTTTGAATACCCCGCGCAGCACAAGCACAATCGCAGCTGCACCTAGTACCAAAATTACCAGGTTATTCGCCTGGCGGATAAATTCCCAATTTGTCGCAATTGTCATCGCTCAGCTTAGCGGATAAACCACGCCTTTCTTGATCACTGTGGATACAAGATTCGTGCCGTAGCGGTAGCTGAGCATGCGATAATCCGGAACTTTGAGGATAATCAGGTCGGCTTGCTTTCCAGGGGTGAGCGAGCCTAACCTCTCAGATAAGCCAAGCGCTGCAGCCGCGTTAATCGTGCTGGCGGCTAAGGCTTCGGCTGGCGTGAGCTTGAGGGTGCGGCAAGCTAATGCCTGGATGAATTGCATGGATTCATTCCAACTCGTGCCGGGGTTCAGATCAGTGGCGAGCGCCAGCAGCCCGCCCGCTGCAATGATTTCCCGCGCCGGCGTGTATTCACTCTGCGCCAGCCCAAAGGGCGTGCCGGGCAGCGACACTGCAATGGTATTACTTTCGGCTAATTTGTGAATATCTTCAGCCGAAGTCTTGACCAGATGATCCGCGGATGTGGCACCCAGCTCTGCTGCCAAGCTGGCTCCGCCTAGGTTGGCAAACTCATCAGCGTGCAGCTTGAGCGGGAAGCCCAACTCCTGCGCGCGCAGTAAGATGCGCCGGGTTTGGGCTAAGTCAAAAACGCCCTCCTCGCAAAAGACGTCCACGAAAGGCAATTGCCGCGCAGGGGCATGCTCTTGCCACCAAGCTTGCACCGCAGGCAAGGCTTCGCTGCAAAGGAAGTCAGTATAACCTTTGGCATTGCCAGCAAATTCCGGCGGGATGGCATGCGCGCCCAGGTAAGTGGGGATAAGCTCCAGTGGTCCCTCTTCATCGAGCTTGAGGATGACCTCGAGCTGCCGCAGTTCGGTCTCGATGTCTAATCCATAACCAGTTTTAGCTTCTAGTGTGGTGGTGCCATGGGCAAAAGCCGTGTGGGCGCGCTCGCGGGATTGAGCGAGCAGCTCCTCGAAGCTGGCGCTGCGGGTGGCTTGCAGCGTAGCGGCGATCCCGCCGCCGGCTGCCATGATTTCCATGTAGGTTTTGCCCTGCAAGCGCATCTCAAACTCGTCCACGCGGTCACCCGCCCACACCAAGTGCGTATGTGGGTCCACCAAGCCGGGCAGCACCGCCTTGCCGCCGGCATCGAGCAAGTCCGCTTCAGGATGTGCCAGCAGCAGCTCTGCTGGCTCGCCCACGGCTAAGATGTGCTCGCCATCGATGAGCACAGCGCCATGCGGCAGGATGTTGAGCGTACCTAGCTCGGCGCCGCACTGCGGCTCGGCAGTGAGCTGGATTACTTGGGAAGTATTATGTATAAGTAGCATGCCTGTATTGTAACGGAAAAAACACAATGTGTCGGCTTGGCTTCAATCCGAGGTGGTCTTAAGCGGTGCTTGGCTACTCTTTTTGAGGGTGATGATTATCTTGGTGCCCTGATCCTTACCGGCGGAATAGGCTGTAATGCTGCAGCCCATAGCCTCGGTGAGCGCCTTGCAGATAGCCAGCCCTAAGCCCATCTTGCCCTTACTCGAGAGGCGGGATTTCTCTGACTGGTAGAAGCGGTCAAATACATACGGCAGATCTTCAGGGCTGATGCCGGCGCCTGTATCTTCCACGATGAGCTGGACGGTATCATTCACGTGTGACCGCAAGGTCACACTGCCGCCGGCGGGGGTGTAGCGTAAGGCGTTTTCTACCAGGTTCATCAGCACTTGCAGCATGCGTCCCTCGTCCATGTCCACCAAGCTATCTGTGGGTTGCGCATCCAGCGTGAGCGTAATCCCTAAGCGGGCAGCGATGGGTTGATATGCCCTATAGACGCTTTCCAAAAGCTGATTCGGGTCGATGGGAGCGCTTTGAATTTCGAGTCCGCCGCCTTCTACCTGCGAAAGTGTGGTCAGGTCCCCGACCAAGCGGCGCAAGTGCTCGATCTCGGTCTTGATAATATCGAGGTGCTCATCCGAAAGCTGCACGTCGCCTTCCGCCAACATTTCCACATAGCCGGATATAATCTGCAAGGGGGTGCTTAGGTCGTGGGTGATATCGGCGGTCATCTGCTTACGCTCTTGATCGCTATGGGCGAGGTCTGCGCTCATCTGGTTGAAGGTGCGCGTCAGCTGACCAATTTCATCCTCAGAATCGACCGGCACCTGCAGCCCAAGCTTGCCCTGAGCTAAGTTGGTGGAAGCCTGGGTGAGCTTCTGAATGGGTTTGATGATCCCGCCGGCAAGCACGATACCCACCACCACAGCAGTGGCAACGCCCACGAAGGCTGCCAGCCCAATTGCCAGGTTGGTGCGCTGCACATAGCGCTGTTCTTCCGGGCTCAGATCAAATTTTGGGGTCGGATCGCGCAGGATGTAAGCGATGGTTTCTCCATTTAGCGTGACGGGTTCTGCATCTTTTAATAAATCTGGCGGTACCGTTGCACCGATCGCATAATTGAAAGTGGGGAAAACCGCACGATAGTTACTATCTACCAAACCGGTGATGCCACGGATAGGAATGAATCGGGAGCTCCCCTCAAAGCTATCTGGAGGTGCCTGGTGATCGGCTGGCGGCTGCAGTTTGATGTAATTGTCAAAAAAGCCGTCTAAGCTGCCATTGCTTGTGTAATAGGATTGCACTGCCTCGGAGAGCTGCGCGATTTGCTGGTCAGCAACCATGTTTCTCAAGGATTTATCTGAGGTTAGCTGGATAACGAGTACCACAATCAGGATGGTGACCAGCGCCACCGCCAAATATGTCAGGATTAAGCGGGTTTTAAGCGAGCGTTTCATGGGTTACGATCTATAAAGCGGTAGCCGACGCCAAAAACAGTCTCGATGTAACGCGGGTGTGCCAAGTCATCTTTGAGTTTGAGGCGCAGGTTGCGGATATGAATTTTTAAGGTCGTCTCGGAGCCAGCAAACCCATGGTCAATGAGATAGAGGCTCATTTGGGCGTGCCGAACCACCTTGCCGGCATAGTTCATCAGCATCTCTAGCAAGTAAAATTCGACCGGGGTAAGATCAATCGTCTCGCCTTGCTTGAGTACTTCATGCTTATCGCGGTTGAGCTTGATATCTCCAACCGTCAAGTTCGGCGTTTCGCCCTCAAGCAGGCTGACGCGGCGCATAACGGCGCGAATGCGCATAAGCAGCTCCCGTAGCCGAAATGGCTTGGTGATGTAATCATCGGCGCCAAGCTCGAAGCCGTGAATGATATCTACCTCTTGCTGCTTAGCGGTAATCATAATGACCGGGATGTCCGATTCAGCCCGCAAACGGCTGAGAAATTGAAAGCCATCCATATTGGGCATCATCACATCCAACAAGATCAGGTCAGGTGATTGGCTGTGGAATGCCTCTAAGGCTTCCCGCCCATCAGCAGCCAACAGCACCTCAAAAGACTGGCTTTGCAGATATTCCTGCAGCATCACTTGCACATTGCGGGTATCGTCGACCACCAAAATTTTGCGTGTCATCATTAGATTATAGCTTCCTTTTTTGATGGCTTTGCCCTCTGGGTATTCAGGCTGGGAGGGTAACCCCCAGCCTGAAGCCTGTAGAGGAGGAGAAAAGGATGAAACCGGATAAGAACTAGCCATGTGTTTGCCTGTCTTTAGGAAGCCTCTGTGTCTTCTTCAAGCTCAGGAACACTCCACCCGTTTTGATCTTCCTTGGCAAAGTAGACTCGTAGGTCAGCCGTATCCTTCAAGAAGTCAATTTTGCCGACTTCCACGCGCTCCACTTTTCTGCCTGTGCGGGCTTCGAGGTCAGCGACCATCTCAGCTTGGCGGGAAGGCTGGATTAGCTCAATTTTTTCATAAACAACGTGCCGGGGCAGTTGGTATTCAAAGCCCCACTCTTTTTCCAAAAGCCAAAGCACTAGGATAATAACCGCATTGGCAATGAGCAGCTGCGGCCAGGCGGTTTGCAGCATACCGGAGGAGTTCATCACTGGCAAGGACATAAGCACAAAGAGATAGGTCATTTCGCGCACAGGTATAGGTTCGGTGCGGTAGCGCACAATCCGAAAGATGGCAAACAGCCCAAACCCAACCCCAATCCCAATGGTGATATTCGCCATCAAGCTGACGACAAAATATATGACCGTGCTGAAGGTGAGATAGGTGAAGACGAAACGTTTGTCTTTGGTGCGCGGGTAATATATGAAGCGTACAATGATCAGCCCTACAACAAAATTGACGAGAAAACCCAAAAGAAAGGTGGTTAAATCTGACATATCAAATGCCTCCGTTGATCCGCTTGAGCCAGAGCAAATTAGCTTTCAGGCGGTTAGATTTGACGTGATCGTAAAGCAAGGCGACGCCGATGCCGTACTTGCTAAAGCTGGTGGGGCGCTGGTGGCAGGAATGCATCAATTCAAGGAATAGCGATGGCTGCTTACGCGTCTCGCGCTTCACCTCAGCGATCACGGCGCATCCACCTTTTTCTACCCGCCAGCCGGAGCTGAAGCCTAAGTTAAAATCAAGGGTAACGCGCTCCTGCAAGGCATTATCCGCCAAAACGATGCGGGTAAAGGTGTTAACCAGCTTAGGCTCCAGGTTGAGATAGGGATCGGGCAAATTTTCTGCCAGCCAACTGTGCTCCTGGCTGCCCAAGAAGGGCAAGTCGGGATCCACTGGCAAGCGGTTTTTCATCGTAAATCCCCGATTGTTTTTATGCTTCACTTCAAGAAATGCCTGGTGGGTGCTAACATATTCCCGGATGCGCACTTTGTATTGATGCGCCCGTTTGTTCACATGCAGCTGATACAAGGCAAAATCAGGGGTATCGAAATAGAGGTTTTGATAATCCTGCAGGCGATAGCCTTGCACAGTCAACATGCGGTAAGCGTGCTTCAATAGCGACAAAATCATATCGACTTGTGCCAGGGAGAGGCAAAACTTGGTATCGATGCGATTGGCTAAGCTGACCACTTCAATTTCAGATAAATCGATGTTGCGAAAGTCTGCAGCGGTCAGGGCTAGCTGCCAAGGGATGGTGTTATTTCTTAATGGAATGTTACCTGCTTCTCCTTGGATAGTTTTAGCAGTCAGGAATTCAGTTTCTAATGGGTTCATGCTACGTACTCCTTATTTGATGGTTCTGATGATACAAAAAGTGATTATTTTGTTGGTATAAATCCCGTATAGCCGCAAGAACAAAAAGCGGGCTCTTTGAGGGAGCCCGCCACGTGGTTAGATGTTTAAATTAATGCCTGGGACCTCCTACTGGTTGACCCGTTCGGCCGGGCATCTGCATCACTCCGGCGTTCCCGACCGTGGTAACCGTTGAAGCTAAAGTAACCGTGGTCAGTGTTTGCGCATTGCTCACCTGACTGCCGCTATAGAGCCCATCTTTTGCAGTGCCGGAGGATGATCCGCCGGTCAAAATGGTATAAGTTGCATTGCTTTCCAATTCGGGGCTAGATACGACCACGGTCTGGTATGGCTTTGCAGGAGCGTAAGCCACCACGGTATTGCCGTTCTCATCTTGCAGACTGAAAAGCTTGCCGGCGGATGCGGGGCTATCCAGAGCCACAAAAATGGAAGGCTGGCTGGAGTCTGCTGATGGCGCCATAGCCATTCCGGCGCTGCTAGCAGCGACGAGCAAGCCGCCCGATACAGTAAAACTATTGAAATCTAAAGCACCATTGCCACTATTTGTTGGACCATCTACCAGAAGGGTTCCGCCGGTCATGACACCGGTGCCGTTCACGTCAACACCATCGCCCTCGGCGTTCACATACACGTAACCGCCATTCATGGCAAACTGACTGCCGCCAGTTGCTTGAAAGCCACCGCCATTGCCGGGGATGCCAAGGAAACCGCCATTTTGCGGATCTCCGGGAATATTCCCGAACTGGGCTCCGCCCTGGGTGCTGCCGCTGCCTGAGGAACCATTAATGCCATCATCACTCGCCAAAATGTGAATTTCTGCTCCATTGATGGTGATAATGTTACTTTCCAAGCCTTCGTAACAGGTGCTGATATCGATGCTGCCGTCATTGATCTCCAAGGAGACGTCGGCATGGATGCCGTCATCACCGCTAGCTAAAGTTAAAGTGCCGCCATTGATGGTTATGGAGCCGTTGGAGTGCAAGGAATCATCCGTAGTGTTTAGAGCGAATGTACCGCCATTGATAAGGAGCGAACTTGTGCTTTTGACACCCTTTATTGAGCTATCATCGCTGAATGGAACACTGCTGCCACCGCCAGTGGTGATGTTTAATGTGCCAGAATTGATTTCCACCTGCCCTTCGGCGCTGATGCCATCGCCCTCAGCCGAGATGGTCACATTGCTCTGAGTAATTTGGATGGTACCCAAAGCGTCTACGTCGTCGTTATCGGATTTCAAGCCGTCGCCGCCGGAGGTGATAATGAGGGTGGAATTTTCCACCACGAGGTAATCTTTGCCGCGGATGCCATCATCGAGGGCGTTGACAGTAATGTTGGCGTCACGGATCACCAGCCCGTCTTTGCTACCAATAGCGTCATTGAAATTTCCATTCACCGTGAGCTGCCCGCTGCCATAGATAGTCAAGTCATCCTTGCTGAAGAGTGCTGCATTCGGCTCGTCTACGTCTGCGGAGGGGTAAACGTAATCGCTGGCATCGGTCAAAGTATTATCGCTGCCTTCTGCCAGGATGATAATCACCTTATCCGCTGCTTCGATATTGATAGCAGCGCTGCTGGAATTGGAGATATTCACGCCATCCAAAATCAGACGGATAGGTGCTTCAGCTTCGGAATTGACGATAATTTGCCCGTCATTCAGCGTACCGCTCAGCCGGTAGCTGCCTGCAGAAGCGATCGTCGCTATGCTGCCATCAATGATCACGCCGGAGCCGGAAGCGGTGATGGTGCTGCCATCCAAGGTGATATTAACTTCGTCGCTTGTGTTCCAGGTATAGTCGCTTTCTGCCTCATGAGTGTCTAACTCGGTAGGAGTAACTTCAACCGTCGTTCCACTAGAAGCTGTGGCAGAGCTTTGGGTAGCTTGGCTGGTAGTATTTGTAGCTGCAACTGCGCTGGTAGAGGAATTTCCTGTGCTGACGCTGCAGGCTGCTGTGAAGAGCAATACGAGCAGGGTCAGGGTTGTAAAGATTTGTTTTTTCATATTATTCTCCCATCTTAATGAGTAAGATTGTCAGCATCTTATCCTTTTTCTGACGTGGGCTGGTATAGCGTTGGTATAAGAGCACGATGCAACACAGCGTTCATCAGAAAAATAAAAGGATAACCACGACAACGCATTGTCTGCTAAAGACCCTTAATTAAAGTCAACCGTGATAAACTTTCTTGGCTAATGGACCCGAAAAGTTTATTTTTACTCGAGTACCCCAAAATCCTGGCGCGGCTGAAGTCTTACGCCGCTTTCAGCGCGTCCGAGGCGCTGGCGGGCTCTTTACGTCCGACGGCGAACCTGGAAAAAGCGCGCGCTTTGCAGCAGCAAACGCGTGAAGCCCGTCACTTGCTTTCCCTCAACGATACTCTTACCTTCCAGGGTGCAGAAGACCTGCGCCCGCTGGTGGAGCGCACCCGCCATGGTGCAGTGCTGGAAGCCAGCGAGCTACTGGCGCTGCGCAACACCTTGGTCATCTCGCGGGAAGCCCGCCGCATTTTGGAGGCGCATGCCCAGGAGGTTCCCATGCTCGCAGACCTGGGCGAAGGACTTTCGGAGGGCTTAGGGTTGGTGGATGCCATCAACAAGACCATTTCCGAGCGCGGTGAAGTGCTGGATAGTGCCTCAGAGGCTCTCGGGCACATCCGCAGCGAGATGAAAGTTACGCATTCTCGGCTGATGGAGCGCATGAACCGCTACCTTAATGATCCCGCTACCACTTCCATGCTGCGAGAAGCGCTCATCACCCAGCGCAGCGGGCGCTACGTGCTGCCTTTGCGCGCTGAGTTTAAGGGACGCATTCCCGCCATCATCCACGATCAATCTGCTTCGGGTGCCACGCTTTTCATCGAGCCGCTGGCGGTGGTGGAATGGAATAACAAGATGCGCGAGCTGGAGCTGGCTGAACGCGATGAAGTACTGCGCGTGCTGCGCGGACTCAGCCA
>Ga0208695_1002978_pt1 | contig 11806 bp, 11 predicted proteins | sample AD_UKC111_MetaG_FD_184449 | JGI IMG/M metagenome (GOLD analysis project Ga0208695, IMG submission 184449) | Active sludge microbial communities of municipal wastewater-treating anaerobic digesters from Hong Kong - AD_UKC111_MetaG (SPAdes)... | ecosystem: Engineered > Bioreactor > Anaerobic >... | reverse complement strand
GCTGTATGCAGATTATTATTTCTTACTGTTCGCAAAACGATAAAACATTGATTTTCGTAACCCATCAAAAAGAAGAAATTCCTGCAAACATCGAACATTTTATGTTGCTCTGATTCCACTCAGATATAAAACCATATTCTGTCTTATCCTCGATTTGGCTAAACAAAACAAGAGAGATAAAATCCCCCTTGTTCTAAAAATTGTACCAAAAATTAAGAAATGAACAGTAAAATAACTTTCACTGGTTATGAACCTGTACTATTCTTTTTTTGCGCTGATTTCAATGTAAGCTAGCGATTGACCTTTTCTTACTATCTCTCCCTGTTTTTTCTCAACGCTTACAATTCTTCCATCACAAAAACTCCTGATTGGTTCCCATCCGTAGCTGGTTTGAATTGTGCAGATGATTTCACCCTCGTGAACGATTTTTTCATTTACAGGTTCCATTGAATGGTCAATAAAATCCAATTCCCATAGTACACGGCCGGTAGCCGGAGCTATTACAGGTTCTGCATTGGGATGCATCAATGCCCGCAAATCGGGAAGTTCAATACTTTGTTTGTTCAATTTTTCTTTGATAGCATTTTCCAGCTCGACTTCAAAACGTTTCTTGGCATCTCCCGATTTGTAATCTCGATATTGTCTTTCATGCATGGCAAATTCAAAAAGTTCCTCATCATCTTTTCCTCTGTCCCATTCTTTTTCTTCCATTTCCTTAATGAAACGAGGTAATTCGTCGGGATAATTGTCTTGTGGATTTCCATCGTAAAACTCGTAATTGTGTTTTTTTGCCAGAGCAATGATTTCATCATCCAATTTTCCCGGAAGTTTACCGGCTTTCCCCAGAATCATATCCCAAGCATTTTTATCGATTACACTCCATCGAGGTTGTCCCTTGATGAGTGAAAGGATATTCATTAGAGCAATATTCTTTACATATTGGCTGAAAGGAGTAACCAGCGGAGGATTTCCCAATTTCGGCCAAATGTATTTCACTTCTTCAAAAAGCATGACCAGTAATTCGTCGAGACTCAATTCTTTTTTGTTGTGTTCTTTCAAATAGGAATTTATTCCCGCATGAACGCCTTTCAAGTCGGCCATTAATGAACCCATCATACCACCAGGCAATCCGCAATCTACCAGCAGCGAAGTCATGAACCGGTTTCGTTCGTCAATAAAGTAACCAAGAAATTCATCAATAAAGCTTTGTGTAAGCCGTCTAACTTCCATGTAAGCTTTCATGTTGATGTCGGGTACTTTGAATCCGGCATCCTTTAGCATAGCCTGAATGGTTATGACATCGGGATGAGACATTCCCCACGAAAGCGGTTCCATTGCCACATCCAGATAATCGACACCTGCTTTGGCGGCTTCCAACATGGAGGCAACAGAAAAACCGGGACCTGAATGCCCGTGATACTGAACCGGAATTTCGGGATGAGAAGTTTTAATGGCATGAACGATTTTCCCTATGGTAGCAGGCCGACCAATTCCCGCCATATCTTTCAGACAGATTTCACTTGCACCGGCAGCAATCAGTTGTTCTGCCATGTTGATATAATATTCGGCCGTATGAATTTCCGAATAAGTGATACATAGCGTTGCTTGCGGTATCATCCCTGCTTTTTTTGCCCATCCAATAGATGGAATAATATTTCTGACGTCGTTCAGCCCGCAAAAAATGCGGGTAATATCCACACCTTGTGATTTTTTTACTTTGTACATCAACTGTCTTACATCGGCGGGAACTGGATTCATGCGCAAACCGTTCAAACCTCTGTCCAGCATGTGGGTTTGTATGCCGGCTTCGTTAAAAGGTTTTGTAAAAGTTCGGACCATTTCATTGGGGTTTTCTCCATACAGCAGGCATACTTGCTCCGACGCTCCGCCATTGGTTTCTACTCTTGCAAAACAACCCATATCGATAATGGCCGGAGCAACTTTTGCAAGTTGATCTTTTCTGGGAACATATTTTCCGGAGGATTGCCACATATCCCGGTAGACCAAACTAAATTTAATTTCTTTCATTCTTCTATGATAGTTTAATATTCATTGTTCAATTTATGTAAAAATTTTAGCTCTCTATTTCGTAAAAAATTGATTTACTTTGTTTTATATAGAATGCCTTGAGCTTTTATTTTTTGTGCAAATATGAGGATAATCTTTTACAAATAAAAGAAATTAAAGAAATATTTCTTTAATTATTTATAATTGTTTTTCCTTGTATAAAATCTTCATTTTAAGTTAGAAATAAAAAGAATTTGCTCAATTTTTACGCTAAATTGTAAGTCTAAATTAATTGAGCACAATTTTATATGGATTCAATTTTTCTTTGTTTTTGACTTTATTTTTAAAGAAGAGTTTAATGTCTTTTTGAGTTTTTTCTGCACAGAAATGAAAAACAATCTGAATTTTCTTTATTTTGTTGATAATTAGAAATTAAAGTCTGTCCAAAAAGTTTTTCCTTATCTGATAAGTAGAATAATGAATCATCACAAATTGTATGTTTGAGTTTGGATGCATGAGTTTTGATTGTTTGGTTTTCAAGTAGTTGAAAAAAAATTAGAAATTGATTACTTTGTCCCGTGAACAGAAAATTGTTGAGTTTGAGATTGGTGAATTTTGAAGTTCAAAAAGATAGCATTTTCAAAACTGGTCATTAAACAAACTACTTGAATGAAGTTAAATGATTGTTCTGTTTTTGTAATCGTTTCTAAGAAAAGAATTTATTTACAAAAGGATGTGGAAACTTTAAATACAATTACTTGATTATTTAGCAAAATAATTTAATGAATTTTTCGGGAATTACTAATTTTAAATTTTCCAGTATCAATGTTTATGTACCGATGTGCACTACGGTCAATGCCAGACGGAAAATTTGATAAAACCATTGAATTTGGCAGATATTAATCCGAATAAATGAAAAGAAAACCGTATTTTTGCATGAAAAACAGATATTTCCTTTTTAAGCAATATTTTTTAGAGAATTAATGCATCTTACGCTGAAATAATTTTTGTGAAGAGCCAATTTGATTTTAAACAACATGAAAACAGTTTGCATTTATTGTGCTTCCAGCGAACTAATAAGGAAAAGTTTCTTTTTGGCAACCGATGAACTTGCCAAAAATTTGGTTGCGGCGGGTTATCAGATTGCTTATGGTGGCGGTTCACGAGGATTGATGGGACAGTTGGCCGAAAGCACATTACAATCGGGTGGGAAAATTATTGGAGTTATTCCCCGCTTCATGTGTGAAGAAGAATGGAATCACAATGGCCTGTCGGAATTGATATTGGTTGACACCATGCACGAAAGGAAAGCCATGCTTGCTCAAATGGCTGATGCCGTAGTTGCGTTGCCGGGTGGTTGTGGAACGATGGAAGAATTGATGGAAATAATTACATGGAAAAAACTGGGTATTTTTACTAAACCGATTGTAATTTTAAACATTGAAGGATATTTTGATGAATTGCTGTTAATGTTGAAAAAAGCTGTTTCAGAAAATTTTATGCGCCCCGAGCATCAATCTATGTGGCAAGTTGTAGATCGTTCGGATAAAGTAGTGGAAGCCATTACTACTGCTTTGCAGTGGAATTCTGCTGATCGCCGATGGGCTGTGATGTAACTTTTTTAAATTTTTTATGTTTCAACTTGATACAACACATATTGTTAATACTGTTTCAGCATTATCTACTGATACTGATTCGGTAAAAACACTTGCCCCAACATCTTCAGTTTTTAAAGTTTCAGGTATTCCTATTGATACCTCTCATACCGATTCTCTGATTCATTTCGATACTATTTCTCCGGTTCAGGTTCCTTTTCAAGGTTTTCAGGGAATTCAGCATCCTTCAACTCCGGCAAATCAGGGATGGCTATTTTTTTTGCTGTTGGGATTATTCTTTTTGCTGATTTTTTTTCTTATCCGTTATCCTACTTTTATTAAGGATACCGTACAGTCTTTTTTGAAAAGTTATGAACGTGGACGCAACATGAATGAAGAACAGTTCAATGTTGCGCCTCTTTCCATGGTTCTTTTTTCGTTGGGAGTGGTAAGCCTGTATGCCTTCTCGTTTTTTTATCAGCCGCCTGAAACTTTTGAATTGCAATCCTATGGATATTTTCTCGTTATAACAGCTGCCTTTTTTGTTTTTAAATGGTTGACTATCCAGCTGATAGGTTTTGTCTTTTTTGATAAATCCACTTTTAAATTGGCAAAATTCAGTTATTTCAGATTGTTTTTCCTGTTGACAATTATATTGTTTCCTTTATTGACACTTCAGGTTTATTTGCCTAATTCAAGTAATTGGTCAAGTATAGTTACAATTTTTTTGTTTATTGTTGTCTTTGTGGGGCTTATAATTAAATTTTTTCAGATTTTTTCAACTAAATTTGTAGCTTTTTTTTACATTTTTTTGTACCTTTGCACCCTAGAAATTTTGCCATTGATTTTACTCATAAAAGCTTATCAATGGATTATCTAAAACGTTCAATCTTAAAAAGTTAAAGCATTGAAAATAAAAAGAATACTTGTATCTCAGCCACAGCCTTCCAGCGAAAAATCGCCTTACTACGATATCAGTCAGAAATATAATGTCAAAATTGATTTCAGACCTTTTATCAAGGTAGAACCTCTTTCGGCAAAAGAATTCAGAGCGCAGCGTGTATCCATTTTGGATCACACCGCTATTATTTTTAATGCTCGTCATGGAATAGATCATTTTTTCAGGCTGTGTGAAGAAATGCGTATTACCGTACCGGAAGATATGAAATATTTTTGTGTTTCGGAAACAGTGGCTTTGTATTTACAACGTTATATCCAATATAGGAAACGTAAAGTTTTTTTCAGTCCGACCGGCAAAATGACCGATATGATTCCTCTTTTAAAAAAGCATCCGGATGAAAAATATCTGTTGATAACTTCTGATGTTCAGAACGAAGAAATTACGACGATTTTGAATGAAGCCAAAATTCAATACGATAAAGCTGTGATGTATAGAACGGTCAGCAACGATTTTGAAGGAGAAGAGTTGAATTACGACATGATAATATTTTTCAGTCCGGTGGGTGTTGCTTCCCTGTTCAAAAATTTCCCCAATTTTGTACAGGGTGATATTCAAATCGGATGTTTCGGAAAAACTACAGCACAAGCTGTACATGATGCGGGTTTGAGACTTGATCTCGAAGCTCCGCAGCCGGGTTTGCCATCTATGACAATGGCGTTGGAACATTTTTTGAAAGAAAATGCCAAAAAGGAAACAAACAACAAAAAAATCGAAAAATAAAAGAATTTGTTTTTAAAATACTTATCCCGAAAGTAAATGAAATTTTTTTCGTTACTTTTGGGATAATTTTTTTGTGTAAATGAACAGAACAAGATTCTTATTTCCCAAATCCGAACGATTGAACAGCAAGATTAAAATAGATCGCCTGTTCACGGATGGAAAAGCTTTTCTGGTTTATCCTTTGCGAACGGTTTATTTTATTTCTTCTGAAAATCCTTCCGAGCTTGAAGTTTTGATTTCTGTTCCCAAAAAAAAGTTTAAAAAAGCTGTTCATCGTAACCGTATTAAACGCTTAATACGCGAAGCTTATCGTTTGAACAAAAACGAACTTTGTAATGTTGTTATTTCCGGAAATCTGCAAATGCAAGTTGCATTTGTTTATGTTGCAGATAAGGAACTAAACTTCCATGAACTGAACGACAAAATGAAACAGATTTTGGATCAGTTGAAAAAAATAGCTTCTGAGCAATGAAAAAATTCTTTCGATGGTTGGTATTGCTGCCGGTCTATTTTTACCGGTACAGTATTTCTCCGCTTTTTCCGCCAAGTTGTCGTTACACGCCCACCTGTTCGCAATATACCATCGATGCGGTAAAAAAATATGGCGTTTTCAAAGGCGGTTGGCTTTCAGTGAAACGCATAAGTCGTTGCCATCCTTGGGGAGGCAGCGGCTACGATCCTGTTCCCTGAAGGTACACTAAAATTTTATTATCAGCAATATTCAGCGTTTTTTTACCTTTCCCGTTTTCGTGTTTCTTCTTCTTTTTTCCTTGTTGAATGATTTGTAAGTTTCAGTTTGTTTCAAATCAGAAAAATGGTATCTTTGCTCTCTTCTTTTTCAAAAAACAATCCCAAATTGAAAAAAGACCTGAAACATATTGTTCTTTATCCGCTGTCCCTTCTTTACGGATTGATTGTCGATATTCGCAACTGGCTATTCGACGAAAAAATTTTTCATTCCGTTGGTTTCGATATACCGACTATTGTTATAGGTAATTTGGCTGTTGGAGGTACGGGAAAAACCCCCCATGCAGAATTTGTTTTGTCGCATTTGCAGGAAGAATGGAAAACTGCTTTTCTAAGCCGCGGATACAAAAGAAAAACAAAAGGATTTGTGCTGGCTGACGAAAAGGCTTCCGCTGCTAACATTGGAGACGAACCATTTCAAATTTTTCGGAAATTTCCCAAAGTCATCGTGGCAGTGCACGAAAAAAGGGTAGAGGGAGTAAAACGATTGTTGAGACTTTTTCCCGATTTGCAACTGATCGTACTGGACGATGCTTTTCAACATCGCTTTCTGCTGCCGGGATTTTCTGTTTTGCTCACTGATTATTCAAATCTGTACCCTGCCGATTTTTTTCTGCCGGCTGGCAGTTTACGTGAAAGTAAGGAAGGCAGTCATCGTGCCAACCTGATTGTGGTTACCAAATGCCCCGAAAACTTAAAGCCCATCGACAAGCGCATAATTGAAATGGAACTGCAGCCTTTACCTTATCAGCAAGTATTTTTTTCAACTTTTCGGTATCTCGATCCGATGCCGATTTTTCCCGAATTTGCTTCCGAAGGTTGGACGTTGAGCAAATTAAGAGAGAATAATCCGGCCGTTCTGTTGGTTACCGCCATTGCTTCTTCCCAATCAATGAAGGACTTTCTGAAAAATTATGTTTCTACATTGAAAGAACTCTCATTTCGCGATCATCACAACTTTACAAAAAAAGATTTTCAGCTTATCGAACAAGAATGGGAAACACTCCCAACAGAAAATAAAATTATTATTGTTACGGAAAAAGATGCAGCGCGTCTTTATTCCAATAATTATTTGCCCGAAATGCTTAAGCCAAAGATATTTGCCTTGCCAGTGGAGGTAAAATTTTTATTCGATCAAGAATCATTATTCATTCAAAAACTTAAAGACTATGTTAGAGAAAATTCAAGAAACCGCTAATTTTTTGTTGGCTAAGATGCCAATACGACCAAAAACGGGAATTATTTTGGGAACCGGTTTGGGAAATCTTGTAACCCAAATGGATATTGAAATGGAAATTCCATACGAAACTATCCCCAATTTCCCGGTTTCTACCGTTGAGGGACACAAAGGCAAGCTGATACTTGGAAAACTCGGAGGAGTAGAAGTGTTGGCCATGCAGGGACGTTTTCATTTCTATGAAGGATACGACATGAAAGCCGTAACTTTTCCCGTAAGAGTGATGAAAGCTGTGGGTATTAAAAATTTGCTTGTGTCCAATGCTGCAGGAGGTATGCATCCCGATTTCGAAATCGGAGATTTGATGATTATTACCGATCACATCAATTTGTTTCCCGAACATCCGCTGCGAGGAAAAAATTATGAAGAGCTCGGACCCCGTTTCCCGGATATGAGTGAGGCTTATTGCAAGGATTTTATTGCCAAAGCCAAGCAAATTGCCGAACGAAATCACATTAAAGTGGTGGAAGGCGTTTATGTGGGAACCAGCGGCCCTACTTTTGAAACTCCTGCCGAATATCGGTATTTTCGTGCCATTGGCGGCGATGCCGTTGGCATGAGCACTGTCCCCGAAGTTATTGTGGCCAATCATGCCGGCATAAAATGTTTCGGTATTTCCATTATTACCGATTTGGGCGTGCCGGGAAAAATTGTGGAAGTTTCTCACGAAGAAGTTCAAAAAATCGGAGATTCGGCACAGCCACTCATGACGCAAATAATGAAAGAATTGGTAAAAGAAATTTGATTTTTAGCAATTTTTTCCCATCGAATTGTGTTGTAACAGGTTTGAGACGTAGCCATGCTACGTCTCTACAAAATGCCTGAAATGTTGTTGGCAATGGGAGGGTTTTCCCATTGCCTGTGGCCATGATTGTGAATTACCGGGTTTGCACTGGCAACGGGGACCTGTTCTTCTTTACTGCGAAACGATTATCGCTTGTCATTGATGCCAAACTCTTTCCATTGCGATTGCGGAATTTCCAGTTTTACGAGTTTTCTGGCTTCGCTGTATTTCCCCGCCAGACTGTCCAAAAGAGCATTCAACGACTCCGTTTTGCTCTTCAAATCTGCTTTTAACTTTTCCTGCTCTTCATTGAGCGCTTTTACCTGTTTGGCTATCGATTCCATTTCGTCAACAAATGGTTGATCAATGCCACGTTTCGACAGCTTGTCCACATTGTTTTTCAATGCTTGAAGCATAATGTCTGCCTGCGAAATTTGTTCGGCGTAACTTACTTTGACTTTTGCCATAATAATAAAATTTAGAGGTTAAACTATTGTTGTAAGGGCCGGAAGTTCCTCCCTGCCTTTATTCTTTCATCGGTTTAATAAAAAAAACGGATCGCTCGGTTTAAACAATCTATCTTCAACTTCGGGAAACCTTCCGGCAACTCCGGGAAAGCATCCGGCACTATCGGGAAAGCACCCGGGACTATCGGGGAACCTCCCGGCACTTCCGGGGAACCTCCCGACACTATCGGGGAAGCATCCGGCACTATCGGGAAACCTCCCGGCACTTCCGGGGAACCTCCCGACACTATCGGGAAACCTCCCGGCAACTTCGGGGAAGCATCCGGCACTATCGGGAAACCTCCCGGCAACTTCGGGGAACCTCCCGGCACTATCGGGAAACCACCCGACACTATCGGGAAAGCACCCGGGACTTCCGGGAAAACTCCCGGCACTATCGGGAAACATTCCTACTTCTCGGCGAAGGAATCCTCCACTTGGAGGGAAAAATACCCCGAAATATTGAAGCCTGAAAAGACCTTGTTTTTGCAAAAATAGAAAAGAATTGTTATCCTGCCAACATTTTTTAAAAAATTTTTAAGAATGAGAGGAGCAAGCTATTGTTTTGAGGGGCAGGGTTAAAGGGTGCAAATATGGTTTTTTCTCTGTGTTCTCGGTGTTGAGAGGTTTTTTCCTTCACCACAATGGGACTCTCGGAGAAGCACAGAAGATTTTTTCTTTTCTCCGTGTATCTCTGAGTTCTCAGTGGTGGGTTTTTCCCCTTTTACCACAGAAGATTAGTTGTCCAATCCCTCGATGATGCGTATTTCCGGTATTTCCTGCTTCATTTTCTCCAAATGAATGCGTACCGGATGCGACGCATCGCTCAAACGGTCATAAACTTTTTGGCAGATTTCCATTTTCTCCTCATCACGCATGCTCTCTGTGAACTCAGGCAACTCGCCCAAATACTTGATGATTTCGCAATCGTACTTTTCAATCAGTTCGGGCAAATACAGCTCGTACACCATGCCGTCAATGATCTGTTCGAAATAGGTTGATATGAGTTTATCCATTTCAAATATTGTCTGCTTGTTAAAAAGAAAGAGTGTATAACTTGAAAAATAGAGAAAATTTTCTGTTTTCTTTTCTATTACAATTATTGGTAAATTATTTATTATATCTGGAGTTATGTTTAAATACCCTCCCGACATTTTTAGCGAATGATAGTAAATATTTATAAAAAAAGATATTAGGCTACTATTTAAAATGCAAATAAGGTATTTTAGATTTTCAATTGTGTCGATTATTATTGATGTCGATTTTCCTGCAAGATACTCTCCATCCAAATCCAGAAATGCTTCAATAGTTGTAGACATACCTGCTATAATTATCTTTGATGAATTCGCCTGTGTAAGTCTATTGGGGTTAATATTTTTTAAATCTTTAGTTTTAACTATAGGATATAAATATTTTGTTTTTAAATAATGAGTATCTTTTATTCCCCATAACGATTGCCATTTATCAATTGTTCCAGTATTTATCAATTTTTTGCTTTCAATATTTATTTCTTTTTCTATTAATACTTCTTTTAATAAGTAAGCTTCATTTACAGTTGCTGCACCTGTAGCTCTACTAAAATTAAACTTTAATTGTGGATACTTTAATATTTTAAAAATAATCTGAAGTATTTTATTATTAAAAAAAAATTTATCCCAATATATATCTTGATAAAAAATATTTTTTGGAATATAATTGCAATATTTTATTGTTTCTGGTTCATCCATAATGGTCATTTTAGTAAATTCCTTTTTTGAATTTCGATTATTAATTGAAATCGTTATTGGATAAACACTAGCATCTTTAAAAATTTTAAGTCTTGAATAATCTCGTACTTCATTTATTTCTAATTTAATAATTCGTTCACGCAAACATGATGTATAAGCGGCACTTAATAGTTTATTTGGTACTATGAAGGTTAATTGACCGTTTGGAGCTAAAATATTTAAACTATGATCTATAAAAACTACAAATAAATCCCAATTGCCTTTTGCTGTAAAGAATTTCTTTTTTATATACTCTCTATATTTAAGATCATTGTTTGTCATTGTTTCTGAATCGATATATGGTGGATTTCCGATCACGATATCGAATCCACGTTGGTTTTCGTCGGGTACGAGGTAGGGATTGAGCACTTCGGGGAAATCGAGTTTCCAGTCGAAATGTTGGAACGGTTTATCGGGGTGGTCCTTCAGGTATTCGAGTTTTTCGATCAGGTTGTCGAAATTTTTTATCTGCAATTCGCGTTCGGTATTGAATTTAATATCGGCGGCCGTCGGCATAAAACCTCCTTTCTGAGGTGTTTTTTCTATATAAGCCAACCGATTGAACGAAAGTTGGTTGATAAGTAATTCTATTTTCAGGTTACGAATTTCTGCTTGTAGTTGTTTTTTGTTTTTGTTGTTGGGGTTAAAATACTGTTTTTGCTTTTCGGCCACTTCCATCAGCAACCGCTGCACATTTTTCACATACTCATCTGCTTTGCCCACGCTTCTTTTGCGTTCCCAGTCAATCTCCACAATTTCGCCGTCGAACTTGCTGATGAGGCTGTCGCCCTCCACAATTTTGTAGTCGAGGTTGGGCAGCGGTTTGGGTTTTTCCTCATCAATCACCAAGCTCAGCCAGAAACGGAGGCGGGCAATGTCCACCGCACCTTTCTCGATGTCCACGCCGTAAATGGAGTTTTGAATGATATTGAGTTTGACTTCGGCGGGATTCCATGCTTTGCCGGTTTCGTAGGCAATGAGTTCTTTGAGACTGAGGATTTCGTGCAGCAAACCCATCGGGAAAGCTCCCGAGCCAATAGCCGGATCGCATATTTTCACGTTGTCGAGCAATTGGTCGATCGACTGCAACTGTTTTGGAGTCAGTTTACTGATGTCTTTTTGTTTTACCATGTATGCGACTTCGTCCCTGTCAAGCCCTTTTTCGCCCAGCTGTTCGATCAGACTCAACTGGCCTTTTCGAAATTCATTTCCAAAAAGCTCGATTTGTTCATTCCCCAGCTCCTTATAAACGATATAATCGTTTTGAAGTCCGGTAGCCAAATATTCGATCAGGCTTTCCTGACACATGTAGTGCACGATTTCCTTAGGCGTATAAAAAGCCCCTTTGTCCTTGTTGTCCTCCAGCAGATTCTCGAAGATATGCCCCAACATTTCGGGATCGACGGCTACGGTATGATCATCGGGACTGTCTTCGTACACCGTAAAGTTGAAGGCATCCAGAAAGTCGAGAAAACCACGCGCA
>Ga0208695_1002976_pt1 | contig 11806 bp, 7 predicted proteins | sample AD_UKC111_MetaG_FD_184449 | JGI IMG/M metagenome (GOLD analysis project Ga0208695, IMG submission 184449) | Active sludge microbial communities of municipal wastewater-treating anaerobic digesters from Hong Kong - AD_UKC111_MetaG (SPAdes)... | ecosystem: Engineered > Bioreactor > Anaerobic >... | reverse complement strand
TAGAATACACAAATAAATTTGCAAAAGAAATAATCAAAAATGACCCACTTTTAGAAAAGCCAGAAAATAAATTATTATATTACATAATAGAACAATTCAAAATTCAAGGTTTATCATTATCAAATGTTGGATAAAACAGATTTTTTTAGTAAGATTTATTTCATAATTATTTTTTCAAAAAATTATAGTTTTATTATATATATCATTCGTAATAAAATTTTAGTTTACCACATAAGAAATAAATCATATTGATAAAGTTGGTAATATTTCTATAACCTCTTGTTTTTACTTTTAACAAGGAGAATTTTATTTTTAACTCTTTTCATGACACTAGGAGAAATTTTTGCTTTAATCTAATTAAAAATGAATCTCCAATATGCTTTTATTAATAAATTTTGGTCATCTTACAAAAATATTTTAATTAGATATTCTAAAAATAATCTCTTTGATATACCATGGCTTTTCTAAATTTAATACCAAACTAAATAAAATCATAGAATCAAATGTTTTATTAATAAACAATATCTTTAATAATCTATATACAAAACTAAAATTTATTAAATTATTTCATACATTTTTCACAAAATCATCATTATTTTTCGATTATTAAATTTGGGAGTTATATATTTTTATATAAATTAAGTATTTTTAGTACAGTATATAATATATTTCTAATAATGTTATAGCTATAAAATATTTTTTTAATATTGTTATAAATAAAGAAGGCTGCATTTCTATGCAGCCTTCTTTATTTATAGACTTTCAATATTATCTATTAATAATTAACTTTTCAATGTGATTAAATGAATCTGCATTTAGTTGTAAATAATATACGCCATCAGTCAAATTAACTAAATCAAGTGAATAGAAAGAACCATTATCTAGCTTTTGTTCCCAAACTATCATTCCTATTGAGTTAAATACAGCGATACTTAGATTATCAATAGTATTATTTTTAAGATCAATGTATATTTTACCATCACTAGGATTAGGATATATTTTACAATTTATATTTTGTATCTCATTAATATTTGTAGTTTGTACAGATACTGGAAAAGCAGGAGAAGTAGCTCCATTACCACAATTATTTGTGCCATAAACTGTTATTACCCCATTAGTAGCTGAAGGTGAAATATTAACAACAATAGTGTTAGTATTTAAGCCTGAAACCAAATTAAATCCTTGTGGTATAGACCAAACATATCCAGTCGCATAAGCTATAGGTTGAACTAAATAAGTAACATTAGTTTGTCCTAGTGTAACAGTAGATGGGCCACTAATATTACTTGCTGCTGCTGGTAATGGATTTACAGTTACATAAAAATTAGAAGATGATTGACTATTACCACATGAGTTAGATGCTACAACACTAATATTACCAGAAGTAGCAGATTGAGAAAAATTAACTAAAATTGAATTTGTATTCGTACCTGATGATATAACAGCACCAGTTGGTAAAAGCCAAGAATAACTAGTAGCATTTGCTACTGGTGAAATACCATAATATACATCTGTCTGCCCCTGACAAACTGTTTGAGAACCTGTTATAGGGCCTGGATTACCAGGTAATGGATTTACAGTTACACTACATGAAGCGCTAGCCGTACTAGATCCAGATGTTACAGTTACAGTGTATGTAGTATTAGTACTAGGTGTAACTGTAGGATTCTGAGTAGATGGTATCGAACTAGATGGATTTGATGCCCATGAATATGTGTATGACCCGGTCCCACCTGATGGAGTAGCCTGTAAACTAACAGATGTTCCTTGGCATACAATAGATGGATTAGCAGAGGCATTTACTGATAATGAACCACCAGATACTATTATTTGTACTGTAGCTGTACCTTGGCATCCAGTAGTATTATCTGTAGCTATTAATGTGAATGTTTGAGATGAAGTCAACGGAATTGTCGTTGGATTTTGAATATTTGGATTTTGTAATAAATTACTAGGTTGCCAAGAATAACTGTAATTACCTGAACCACCATTAGCTGAACCATGAAGAGTAGCTGTAGAGCCTGATGTGATAGTTTGTGTTGTACCTGCACTAACTACTAAAGCTGGACTAACAGTAACTGCTAAAGATTTAGTTGGACCATTACCACAAGAATTAGTACCAGCAACAGTTATATTTCCAGAACTTGCAGTAGGACCAATATTAACAATTAAATTATTAGTATTCTGTCCAGAAACTATTACAAAACCACTAGGAACAGTCCATACGTAGCCAGTAGCATTAGGAATAGAAGGTATATTATAAGAAATATTAGTTGATCCTATACATACACTTACAGGTCCACTTATATTATTAGGTGTAGAAGGTAATGGATTTACAGTTACACTACATGAAGCACTAGCCGTACTAGATCCAGATGTTACAGTTACAGAATAAATTGTATTATTAGTTGGTGTAGCAGTAGGATTCTGTAAAGTAGAAGTAAATCCTTGCGGATTAGAACTCCATGAATATGTATAAGTACCAGACCCTCCAGTAGGTATCGCATTTAACTGAACTGTCGAACCTGCGCAAACATTATTTGGTTGTGCACTAGCTGTTATTGTTAAATTACTTGTTGCTGGATTTACAGTAATATAATCTATTTTTTCTTCAGTATCACTTCCATAAGCATTAGAGACAGTTAATTTAACAGTATAAATACCAGGGGTATTATAAACAACTGTTTTATTTTGTAATGTAGAAGTAGCAGGTGTACATGTTCCTGATGGTTCTCCCACAGCAAATTGCCAATTCCATGATGTAGGATTATTACTAGACAAATCTGTAAAAGTTACACTTCCACCAACTGTAATAGTAGTTGCATTTGCTGTAAAATCTGCTACAGGAGCAGCTCCAGTTTGTGGAGTAGTAATACAAATTGTAAATGTTGTTGTTGTAGGTGCGGTAGCATAATAATGGTATACTCTCACATAATAAGTATTGCCAATAGTTAATCCTGTAGCATTAATAACTTCGGTACCACCTTCTAAAGTAGCATCTATACATGTAATATTAGTCCCAGGACATGATCCTGATCGCAAATCTACAACTGCATCGAAATCTGAAGAACCCACTACAGTAATTGTATGTTCAGTAGCGGTAGCAATAAATTTATACCAAACATCATCATCTGGAGTACCAGTACATCCAGTAACACCAGAATTTGTTGCGCCAGCTACATTGCCAGTTGTAGGATTAACACAATTAGCAGTATTATTAACCGTTAATGTGATTGCACCAGAGCAATTATCATTAGACGGTGCAGCACTAAGTGTTGTAAATGCTTTGGTAGCCCAAGGAGAACCTGTCCAATCACAACCAGTGCGTGCATACATATGCAAATAATATTGCGTGTTTGGTGATAATGTAGCCGGCATGCCTGCAGGTACTAAACATTGCCCAGTTCCATTAGTATTTCCAGAAAAACCACCTGCATCTCCACACCTAGCTATATAATTATTCCAATTAGGAGTAGCTTGATCAGAAATCAACCAATAATAAACTATTGGAGGTGTTCCAGGAGGATTTGTAGGTGCCGACCAAGTAAATGATGCACCAGTTTGGGTAGGTGTAACTTGTAAATTAGTAGGTGGACCAGGAGTTTGGCATGTAGCATTTGTAGTTATACAAATAGTAAAAGTAGTAGTACTAGGCATAGTTGAGTACCAATCATATACCCTTACATAATAAGTATTACCTACAGTAAGGCCTGTAGCATGTATTATTTCAGTGCCACCATCTAAAGTGCTATCTTTGCATACAATGTTTGTTCCAGGACATGAGCCAGAACGAAGTTCTAAAACAGCATCGAAATTAGAAGAACCCACAACAGTAATTATATGTTCAGTAGCGGTAGCTACAAATTTATACCATACATCATCATCTGGTGTTCCATAACTACAACCCGTTACATTAGAATTTGTAGCACCAGACACATCTCCAATTGTAGCATTTGTACAAGTAGTTGTTGGATGAACTGTAAGTGCTATAGCACCAGAACAATTATCATTAGAGGGAGCTGTAGGCTCAAATGTTAACTTGACTTGTGGTTTTAAATTCATGCTACCTGTTATAGCTTCACTACACATTGATTGGGATGAAGAATTAATATACCCTATTCCATTAGTTACCTCTGGTGTATATACATAAACTTGTCCACTACCACTATAATCAGAATTAACCCCCCAGCAAATATCAACTACAATATTATCTATGCCATTCCATTGAAAAGGAGTAGTAAATGTAAAAGTTTTCCACCCACTACTATTAAAACTAACAGAGGAAGCAGAATAAACTTGAGTAAGTGTAGTATTAATATTAGAACTTGCATCTGTAGCTGTAGTATGCCCTATTCGAATTTTATAATTTGAATGAGTTTTATCTGCAGCTTGGGAAACATTAAAAGCAATAGATTTTAATAAATGTGGTCCTGAAATACCTTGTGCATTAATTTCACTTTTTGTATAAACAAATTGTAAATGTCTACTTTCCCAAAAGACATTAGCAGGTGAAGGATCATATGCTCCACTTTGACTTGTGCCACTTCCTAATGTAATAGTAGTGGCTGTTTGTGATTGTAATGAAGTATACATCACAATAAACATAATTAATATTGGTATTAACTTCATTAATCCATTAAATTTTAATTTTCTTTTCATAAACTTCACTTTTTTAATGTTTAAAAAATTTTTTTGCAAATATATATAATTTTTACAATAAAATAATATGTATTTATATAAATAATATTTGAATCAAGCTAAAATAAAAAAATTGAAATTAGTATTTAACAAATAAATAAATTATTCCTTTGTGCATATTATTATAGTTCATACAATATATGTTTTATTTATGACAATTTATTTGTAGTAGCAATTCATGAAATGCCCATACAAGACGTTTTTTTGTGAATCATCTGATAAACCTCGATATCTACTATTTTCAGGGCTTAAGCCCATTCCTCTTCTCTGTTGTTCCACGACCTAAAGGTCGTGGTTAATATCTATCACTTTTCTATTCTACATATGGATAGAGACATTAGTAGCAATTCGTGAATTTACCAATACAAAGTGTTTTCTGATGTATCATCTGGAAATCTGCAGTTATATCTATTTCAGGACTAAAGCCCATCATTTTTTCTCTGTTGTCCCACGACCTAAAGGTCGTGGTTAATAGATGGTATGATGATTTGTTCATACTAAGTGTTTTTATTGGTGGTTGATATTATATTCATCATTGTTCCAAATCTTTGGATTGTCCGCAATATAATGACGAATGCGAGATAAATCATCGATATCACGGATGATATGTTCGTAATAATTGCTTTGCCAGACAGGAATGCCAGGGGTTTGACGAATTTGATTTATTTGTTTGGTTGTGGTAGATTTGAATAATCGCACAATGGTTGGAATTGAATTTTTTGTGGGTTTCCCAAATTGTTCAATTTGATTATTTTCATTTATTTTTCGCCCTATTGTAGAGACACGTTGCAACGTGTCTCTACAATAGGGCTTCGTATTATCCATATAATTGGCATAGAATTTTTTTTAATTTTGTTAATAAAAACTTAACATTAATTTAATATGAATTATTTATCAAATTTTATAATTTTACCAAAAAATTATTAGGATATGAAAACCAGACAATTTTTAATGATTATAGCAGCCATGAGCTCTATAGTTTTAGTATCATGTAAACAAACAGATACAACTACTAAAGAAGCAAATAAAGAAGTCAATAATGACCACTTGATAATGGCAATATTGTATCAACAGAGATCTGCAGAATATGAAGCTATGTGCTATCAAAGTTATAACCTTGCCAAACAAATTGTAGATCAAAAAATCAAAGCTAATCCCAAAGCCAAAAATTTAGCTGTAATAACTGACATAGATGAGACAGTTTTAGATAATAGTCCATATGAGGCTTCATTGGTTATAAAAAAATATGTTTTTCCTGATAAATGGAAGGAATGGACCTCATTAGCTAATGCTAAACCTATACCAGGATCTTTAGATTTTTTTAATTATGCTGCATCAAAAGGGATTACAATTTTTTATATTACTAATAGAGATACAGACGAAAAAAAAGCAACAATAGAAAATTTAAAAAAATTAAATTTCCCTTTTGCAGATTCAGTACATGTGATAACAAGAGATAGCATATCTAGCAAAGAAATCAGACGTAATAAAGTGAGAGAAAACTATGATGTGATTCTGTACGTAGGAGATAATCTAGCAGATTTCAATGATTCTTATTTGAAAACCTCAATGGATTATAGACACCAAGCTGCATTAGAACAAAAAGATTCATTTGGTTCTATTTATATCGTATTACCCAATGCTATGTATGGCGAATGGGAAAGTGCAATGTATGACTATAACTATAATCAAAATACAGACTCCATCAGAAGGAGTTTATTGATAACTTTTTAATGCAAACTTTTTATACACATATTAACCAAAATATTTAAATATGGAATGGTATTATCTATTTTTAGTCATAATTTTATTAATCTTAGCCGTTTATGATTTAACTGTTGGTGTAGCAAATGATGCTGTTAATTTTTTGAATTCTGCTTATGGCAGTAGAGTAGTTAAGTTAAAAACTTTATTAATAATAGCCTCAGTAGCTTTAGTTATAGGTGCTGTTTTTGGTGGTGGAATGATGGATGTGGCACGTAAAGGCATTTTTAATCCCCAAATGTTCACATTCCATCAAGTGATGATAATATTTATTGTGATGATGTTCTCTGACGTTATTCTACTAGATTATTTCAATACTTATGGATTACCTACATCTACTACTGTATCGATGGTTTTTAATTTATTAGGTGCATCCTTTGGTGTAGCAATAGGTTATTTCATACAAAATGGCATTAAATTTCATGAAATCGGTAATTATATTAATGTTTCTAGTACTTTAACTATAATTATTGGTATTTTCACATCAATAATTGTTGCATTCATATTTGGTTATTTAGTTCAATTTATAGTCAGATTAATTTTTTCATATGATTATTTAAAGGTACATAAAGTAGTGAGAGCGCTATTTAATGCTATCTGTGTTGTAGTAATCACATATTTTATATTTTTAAAAGGAATAAATACTTTACCTTTTATTAGTGAACAACAATCAGCATGGTTATTTAATCATATTCCCTTAGTTTTATCAATTATTGGATTAGTTGCTTTTGTAATATTATATATTTTAGAATCAATAAAAAAATATAATAGTTTTAATGTAAGTATATTATATGGAGCTTTTGCATTAGCAATGTCATTTGCTAGTAATGATTTAGTGAATTTCATAGGTGTACCATTAGCTGGACTATCTGCATTTCAAATTTTTTCGTCTGCAGGAGGTGCTGATCCTAACACTTTCACTATGGAAGGCTTATTAAATCCTAGTTCAAGCAATTCTATTATATATTTAATTATTGCAGGTGTAATAATGAGCATCACACTATTTAGAAATAAAAAATTAAAAACTGTTATGGAGACTGAAATACGGCTAGGTAAACAAGAAGAAACAACTATAGAACGCTTTTCTGTGAATGCTTTTGGTCGTATGCTAGTAGATGCCTCATATCACATAAATAAACTTTTCGCATCAATAAAGAAAACTCGTTTTCATGAATGGTTGAATAATAGATTTGATGCACAATATATGGTAGATAAAGATGCTCCTTTTGATAAAGTGCGAGCTACTGTTAATCTGATGGTAGCAAGTTCTTTAATAGCTTTTGGTACTTCCCTTAAGCTACCTCTATCTACTACTTATGTTACTTTTATTGTAGCAATGAGTACAGCATTAGCTGATAGAGCTTGGGGACGAGACTCAGCAGTATATCGCATTTCTGGTGTGGTAAATGTGATCGGAGGATGGTTCCTTACTGCACTTTTCGCTTTCACCTTAGCTACTTTATTAGGCTTATTTATTAATTTTACTAATTTTATCGGAATATTAATAATAATCGCAATAGCTGTCTTTGCACGTATAAACTCTGACAGGAAACATAAACAAATATCTAAAAAATTATCAACAGCTGATTCTATTTCTAATTTCTCATCTAAAGCAGATGTTAATACTCAAATTATCATTTATGAGAAAATAGTTTTTACACTATTAAAAGATTCTTCTTTTAATATTCTAGAATCACTCAAAAAAGAAAAAATCTCTATATTGAAAGATTCATTGAAAAATTATGAAAAAATTAAAGCTGATGTATCTAATTTCAAAACACTACTACCTGATATACTTACAAATATTAAAGGATTAAATACAGATGAATATCAATATTTTTTAACCAAAATAGAACATTTAGATCAAATTTTAGATGTTATTTATTATATCATAAATCCTACAATGCTTCATCTACAAAATCATCATAAACCTTTAACAGATTTCCAAATCGAGCAATTAAAACGAATATTTGATATTGTAAATAATATAAGTGATATAATAATCGATGAAAATAAAGAATTGAATGATAATATAGTCCATCTATTAGAGATGGAAATAGTACAAGTAAGACGTAATCTAATAGCAGTTTCTCTATCAGATGATGCAAATACCAAAATGCCACGTAGAGCTACTATATTAGTTTATAATATACTAAATGAATGCGATAACCTCGTTAGAATACTCTATAGTTTTACAGAAAATAATTATAAAAAGGCTATTATTTAAAAAGTGAAAAATATAATATTTACTTTCATAATATTGCTTAACCTCACTCTATCAGCACAAGAATTACAAGGTTATTGGCAAGGACAACTAAACAATGAATTGCAAAAAATCAACATGCAGTTTGCATTTTCATATGATAGCAGTAGAAGTAGCTATATAGCATATCTAACTATTCCACAACAAATGATCATCAGATTAAAAATTAATAAAATTTCTGTAGCTGATGATAGTATAAAAATAAATATTAGCAATTTTGCAGCCAAATATCATGGGAAAATATTCGATAATGATAGTATCATAGGTAACTGGTATCAATCTGGTATGAGTTTACCTTTAATTTTATATAGAATATCTGAAGTAGATACTTTCTCATTTAATAGACCACAAAATCCTTTACCTCCATTTCCATATATCTCAAAGGATGTAGAATTTTATAATAAAAAAGATAAAATAAAGTTAGCGGGAACAATTACAATGCCTGATAGCATTTCCAAACATCCAGCAGTAGTACTAATATCTGGCAGTGGTCCACAAGATAGAGATGAAAGTTTAGCTCTTCACAAGCCATTTGCTCTGATAGCAGATAGATTAACTAAAGCAGGAATAGTAGTTTTGAGGTATGATGATAGAGGAGTTGCTAAGTCAGAGGGTAACTTTTCTAATGCAACAACTTTTGATTTTGCCGATGATGCTAAAGCTGCTATTAACTGGTTAAAAAATCAACCTTTTGTAGATAAAAATAATATTGGCGTGATCGGTCATAGCGAAGGTGGAATAATAGCATTTTACCTGGCTAGTAAAGAGAAGAATTTAAAATTTGCTATAGCACTAGCAGGCGTTACTATACCATGTGATCAATTGATTGCCTTGCAAACAAAAAAGATGATGCAGCTATATGACATGCCTACACAAATAACTGAGGCATATTATAATTTTTATTTACAAGCTTTGCAAATTATCAAAACTGAAACGAATGATAAATGGAAAAATATTCTAGATAGCTTATTTAATGCGAATTTTAATAATCTTGATAGCTCCCTTCTTAGTAAATATAATATTGACAAATCTTTGATTAATCAATTAACTTTTTCATATAATAATATTTGGTTAAAAACATTTATAAATATTGATCCATCTGATTATTTAAAAAATTTAAATTGTAATACGCTAGCACTTTTTGGAAGCAAAGATGTGCAAGTACCTGCTGCAGAAAATGAAGAAATGTTTAAGCAAATTGCAATGTGTAAGAAAAAAAGTTGTGTTGTAGAATCTATGACCTTTGAAGGGCTAAATCATCTTTTTCAGCACGCAAATACAGGCTCGACAGAGGAATATGCTTTGATAGAGGAAACTATGAGTGACGATGTTTTAGAAACAATTATAAATTGGATACAAAAAAATATAAATTAAGAGACTGGATGACGGGGTGACTGGAAGACTAGGAGACTGAGAGACGGGGAGACGGGGTGACTGGTGTGACTGGATGACTGTGAGACGGGAAGACGAGGAGATAAGTGATAAGTGATAGGTGATAAGTGATAGGTGATGAGGAGCTTAAGGGGTTAAGCAAAAAGTTTTAATAAAATTTTTTAATTGAATTAGGCGTTTAAGTAATAATTGGCTTTTTTTGTGAACTCTGTGACTTCTTTGTGTTCTCAGTGGTTAATATTCTATATATAATTTCTTTTTATATTTTTTAACACAAAGGCCACAAAGTTTTACATACAAAGAGCACAAAGGGAGCTATTTTGGGGTTATTATCTAAACGCCTAATCCCCAAAAATTATTTTTCAGCTATACCATAAATTATATATTTCCAAGTATCAGGGCAAATTTTATTAAATAAAGCGTCATCTATATTAGCAAGTATTTGTCTTTGGCTTTCATTTCTGCCAAAAGCAGATATTACACCTGTAGTTTTTATTTCATAAGTGTTAAAAATTCCTAAAAAATTCTTTACTTCATTAATATTAATATAACGACAAGAATTTCCCCATTTCACAAAATGTTTTCGTGCAAATTTGTGAATAACTGTGGCGGTTAAATTTTCAGCAAAGAGTAATTTACCACCTTTCTTTAATGCTTTATGTGCTTCAGAAAAAACTAATTTTTGTCTTTCAATGTTATTATTTCTACCAATAGAGGGAATGATTGATTTAAATACAATAATATCAAAAAAATTTTCATAAGGTAAATGCAAAGCATCAATATTCTCATAAATTATGAAATCTAATACATTATATTTAGAATGCAGTGGTTTGGCATTAGTTTCTACATCTTTATAATCAGAGCAAATCACTTTTTTACCTTTTAAAGCTAACCAAAGAGATAGCCCACCTTTATTAGCTCCAATTTCTAAACAATTGTTCACTTCATTCCAATTAATTTTTTCTTCCCAATATTGAAGGGCATGAGACCATGATTTAACATCCCATTGGATGATGTCGTTTATTAGGTTATCATTCATATTATTAATTTTTTTAATTAATTTTTAATGAGATAATTAAAAACAAAATTATTAAAATTATTTTTTTCATTGTTTTACATTTTTAATTTTATTTTCTAATTGCTCTACGATTTGTTTTTGCTGTTCAAAAACATACAACGTTAGCTCCTCTATCTTTTTTAGCAGCACAGCATTCATCTAAATAAAATCTATAAGGTTTTGTATGATTTATATAAAAAATTATATAAATTATTGTTTTATTATTTGTAATGTTTCAACTTTTGATTTACTTATTATTCTTAATATATAAATACCTGATTTTAAATCTTGAGTTTCTATTTTTACACTAAAAATAGATTCATTATCCAATGAATTTATATTTTCAAAAACAAAGGTATATCTTGTTATTATTCCTTTATAATTTTTTACGTTAACTTTTGATACTTTTAAATCTTTTGCTCCTGGTTTTAAAAAATTATAATAGTTTATTGCAACAATTTTTGCTTTTATAGAATCAACAGGATTTGAATAAATTATTGTTGTACATAAAAGAATGAATACCGTAATTAGTAGTTTTTTCATCACTTTATGGTTTTATATATATTGGAATTGTTGTGTCTTGATAGTGTGTCCCATTATCTTCTTCATATTCAATGATAAATTGTTGTAAA
>Ga0208695_1002972_pt1 | contig 11830 bp, 12 predicted proteins | sample AD_UKC111_MetaG_FD_184449 | JGI IMG/M metagenome (GOLD analysis project Ga0208695, IMG submission 184449) | Active sludge microbial communities of municipal wastewater-treating anaerobic digesters from Hong Kong - AD_UKC111_MetaG (SPAdes)... | ecosystem: Engineered > Bioreactor > Anaerobic >... | reverse complement strand
CAGAACAGTACAGATTATACTTCTTTTTAAACGACGGCTTATCATATATATACCCCATTTCAGCAATTTGTAATTTACAGTAATTACTATGATGGGGACAATCATTATATGCTACTTGTCTTGCTTTTTGTAAAGAATTTGTCTGGCAACATCAATTTCGTTAAACGTTAATTTATAAGTAATAATTATTGTAATTGGAGAAAGAAGTATAAGAAAAAGAATACCGGCAATTCCTGCAGGAGTTATACTGTCAATGGTACGTCTTTCTGTAAACATTGATATAAACGGAAGGATATAGATATTAAGCATAATATATTGGCTGAAAATATCCTTTACTATTCCGATTTTCGATAGCAGCAGAATTATCCACATAACATATGACGGAAAAGGAGCAGCAACTGCCATTTTAAGCGGCATAAATTTGTCATATTCAGCATTGTGAAGCTTAACTCTTTCTCTGTCATTTTTAGCAGCATAGTGGGCATAATTAAAGTAAAGCCCAAGAGTAACAGTAAGAACACATATGCCTATTAAAATTTTCAACAACAATATATTATGCATAATGCTTAAAGTCATTATGCATATAACAAAACACAGGACTTCACCGAAAAGCCAGTAAGCAAGTCCCTTCATATATCTTTTAAAATTTGACATAAAAACACATTAATCCTTCTCAACAATATAATCAATTATACAGCAAAAAGCTACAAAATACAATATTTATCCTCAAATATTCGGCTATATAAATCATATACTATTTTAAACAGAATTTACAAATCCGTAACTAATGCTGTTGTAAGGGAAATGAAAATATGAGCAAGGAAACAGATATCCTGAATTCTCTTTATGAGAATATATCAATGGGAGAAAATGCTGTAAAAAAGGTTCTTCCTAAAGTAAAGGACAATGCGTTAAAATCAGAACTTCAGCGTGAATTCAGAGATTATAAAAACCAATGCAACAATATTTCTGCACAGCTTAAAGCTGAAAATCATAAGCCGTCCGGCGCAGGATGGTGGACAAAAGCTATGAGCTCGGCAGGAATAGCATTAAACTGTGCAAGGGATTCATCAAGCCAGCATATTGCTGAAATGATGATTCAGGGAACCAACATGGGTGTCATTAAAATCAACAAGGCATTAAATGCAGCATCTGACGCTTCTCCGAAGGTTGTTCAGGAAGCAAAAAACATTCTTGAAAATCAGCAGAAATATATCGATAATCTAAAGGCTTATCTTTAGCGAATAAATTAGCAGAAAGGAAAGGTTATTAAAATGAAGATTATTAACTGGTTTCGCAACGGAGGTATAAAATGCCTGATAAGAAAAATGAAAACAAAGTAAATAAAAACAGCTGTGATGTTCCGGGGAAATATTGCACAAACATTACCACCTGCAACAAAACGCTGCCTGACGGAAGCGTTGTAAATGTTCTTGAAGACAATGCCGAGCTTGCAAGAAACATTGTAAATTTTGATACAAGACTTTAACCGATAAACACTGTATCTGTTAAAAATGCAGATGCAGTGTTTATTTATGTGCTGAAAAGCAGTAAATTTGTTTGTATTTTTATAAAATATTTTTTCCAAATAAGAATAATATAGCCAAAATAGTCAAAACTACTGTCGAGGTGATTTTCTATATGAAGAAAAACGTGTTTAACATGACTAAGCTTACAGGCAAAAATTTTGTAATAACACTGCTGGTCTGCCTTGCTGTTGTAGCCGCCGCCGGAATATACTCCTACAATAAAATTGCAGACAAACTTGAAAACCAGCTGAAGAATAACGACAGCGGTACATTGTCAGCAGAGGTTACAGAACCGGTTAATAATGAGCAGAAAGACATTCCAAAAGAAACAGAAGCAGAAACAAAAAATGCCATAGCAGAAACAACGATAATTGAAGCTGCAGCGCCAGTTGCTCAAACTATGGTAAGGCCTCTTAACGGTAAGGTTATAAACGGCTTTTCCGGCGGAGAGCTTGTAAAGTCCAAAACCCTTAATGTTTGGAAAACTCATGACGGCGTGGATATCAGCGGAAATCTTGACGAAAAGGTTAAGTCCATGACAAGCGGAACGGTTATGTCGGTAAAAGAAGACCCTATCTGGGGAATATGCGTAATTATCGATCATGGAAACGGTGTTGAAGGACATTACTATAACCTCAGCAAGGATGTTACCGTTACCGAAGGAATGGAGGTTGCGGCAGGAACTGTTATCGGTGCTGTCGGCGATACTGCTCAATGTGAGATTGCCGAAGACCCACATCTTCATTTTGCAGTAAAGGAAAACGGCGAATGGGTTGACCCTGTCGCATTCCTTTCAGCACAAGGGAGTTGATAAAAAAGTAACAAAGCATTTTTAAGAAATCGAAAAAAGCGGCCGGGTGAAAACCTAGCCGCTTTTCTTATTTTTCTATTTTACTCTGCCGTATATTTCTCTTAATATAGAATCCTTTTTGCTCCACAGCTGCTGAGAAAGGTCAACATAATACTTATGAGGATACTCAAAACGCTTAACCTCTTCCCATATTGTTTCAAGCTGCTGTTCGCAGTACTCCTTAATTTCAGGCACAGACGGCGACTGGTAAACGCACTCCCCTTTTTCAAAAATACGTTTCATAAGCTTTTGGGCTTTAAAATTTGTAAGGACCTTTCTTTTATATGTGTGCTCCGGGTCAAAAATTTCATATGGTCTTGTATCATCAATAGTTTCACCTGCGCAGGTTAAAACATCAGCAATAGCCTTGCCTGTTGTATTGTCAAACAAACGCCACACCTCTTTATAATCTGGAGTTGTAACCTTGCTGACATTTTCAGAAAGCTTGATTTTAGGAACAATCTTTCCGTTTTTCTCGACGGCAACAAGCTTATAAACTCCTCCGAACACAGGCTCTGACTTTGAGGTTATAAGCCTTTCCCCTACGCCGAAGCTGTCAATTTTTGCGCCCTGCAGAAGAATATCGCGAATAATATATTCATCAAGCGAATTTGAAGCAACAATTTTTACATAATTGAAGCCCTCTTGGTCAAGCATTCTTCTTGCGTGCTTTGAAAGGTAGGTAATATCTCCGCTGTCAATTCTTATCCCTGCAGGGCGCAAGCCTTTTGTACGCATTTCCTTAAATACCGTTATAGCATTGGGAACACCGGATTTAAGTACGTTATATGTATCAACAAGCAGAACTGTTCCGTCAGGATAGCATTTTGCATAGGCTCTGAACGCTTCAAGCTCGCTGTCAAACATTTGAATCCATGAATGAGCCATAGTTCCAAGAGCAGGAGTTTGCAGCAGCTTATCCGAAATAGTACAGGCAGTACCGCAGCAGCCCCCTATATAAGCTGCTCTTGCACCATAAACCGCTCCATCAAAGCCCTGTGCCCGCCTTGAACCGAATTCCATAACAGGCCTGCCTTCAGCTGCCCGTACAATACGGTTTGCTTTTGTGGCAATAAGACTCTGGTGATTTATGCAGATAAGTATCATTGTTTCTACAAACTGTGCCTGAATAGCTGGACCTCTTACAGTAATAAGCGGTTCATTCGGGAAAATAGGTGTACCCTCAGGAATTGCCCAAACATCACATTCAAATTTAAAATTTTTAAGATAATTGAGAAATGCAGAACTAAAAATATTTTTCTGCTCAAGATATTTTATATCCTCATCTGAAAAGCTTAGATTTTTAAGATATTCAATAACCTGCTCAAGACCTGCCATTATAGCAAAGCCGCCGTTATCGGGAACATTTCTGAAAAACATATCAAAATACGATACTGTATCACCCATGCCATTTTCAAAATAACCGTTAGCCATTGTAAGCTCGTAAAAATCCGTCAGAAGAGTAAGATTTCTTTCATTCATTTTTATGGCCATTCCTTTCTGAGTTTTGTGTTTTGCGTAGGCAAATCGAGGCTTAAGCCGAAGAAACAAAACTCATAGATTGAAAGATTTATCTTTCAATCTTCAATCCTTTTTAATAGAGCTTACAAATTTTATACCGCTGTCAAGCATCAGCTTGTATGCGGCAAGATTCATAAAATCACTGTTATGCTCCGGAGAATCATAGGTTTCAACGCAGTCAAGAGGAACAATTATATTAACGTTCCTGTTCTGTGCGGTAAACCATGTTTTAAGCGAAAGGCATAACTGAAGCACACATATGTCAGTGCAGTCACCTGTTACGATATATGTGTTTGTCTGTGGATTCTGGATAAGGCACTGCAAAAACTCCTTTTCATGAAATCCGTTTGTAGAATTCTTTTTAAGCTTTATATACCCGCCGGCTTTAATAATTTCGTCAACAAGCTCCGCTTCGGAAGTGTTTTCAATGCAGTGAGGAGGAAATGAACTGAATTCAGCACAATTTTTTTTATGACAGTCAGCAAATGCAACAATAGGAATATCCTTTGAATTGCACAGCTTCATAAGCTCAACAACAGATGGTATAATTCCGGAAATCTGTGATGAAGCCATTGCACCCTCGCGTATAAATCCGTTTACAACATCAACAATAATAAGTGCCGAGTTTTCAGGCTTTAATTCGGAAAAACTCATTTCCCCTTCCGATGAAAGCTGACTGATAAGACCGTTAATGAAAGTCAAGCAATTTTCCGGTGTTTTTTCAGTGAATTTTTTCATATTAATAACCATTCCTTTCTGCCATTTATTTTTCACGCCAACATAATTTCTGCGCATTCACATTACTCCGATTATATACAGAAGAATTAAATTACTAACCTCTGTAATATGTAATTAACTCCCCTTTAAACACAACCATATGTTTTAAACATTATACCCTATTTATTATAAATTTACAAGTAAATAATGCTAAATATATTGAATTATTCTGCAAAAATTATATAATAGAATAAAACGAATTTTGGAGAGATAGCGTGAAAAATAAATTTTCACGAGGTTATTTGTTGCTTTTCTGCAAAAATGACAGCAGAAATTTTGCTTAGCTGAACTCGGTTCAGTTTCAAGGCTGGAACAAATAGCAGAAAGGAACCGTTACTAAAATGAAAAAAATCAGAACAACGGCAATAATTGTACTTTCGGCATTCTGTATGTTGTTTTCCGGCTGCAGGTCTGTAAATGAAAGTGTTACTATTGAATCATCGACAAGCAAAACGACAACGGCTGAAATAGCAACACACTCAGAAACTACAACAGAAAAGCCTGAACCGGAAATTGCATCTGTCAGCTTTGCCTGCACTGGTGATAATCTTATTCATTCCAGCATTTATAATCAGGCATATGTACGGGCAGGAGGCAGAGGCTATGATTTTTCTTATGCGTACGAAAACGTGACTGATTTGATTAAGCCTGCCGACATCGCCGTAATAAATCAGGAAACACTTATATGCAATGACGAATATAAGCCGTCATCATACCCAAGATTTAATTCACCGGTAGCTCTTGGAGATTATATGATTGGGATGGGCTTTGACGTTTTTACCATTGCAAACAATCACACCCTTGATAAAGATGAGGATGGCTTGAAGGCTTGCCTTGATTACTGGGACAAGCATCCGGAGGTTACTGTTGCAGGTGCATACAGGAATAAGGATGACAGAAACAATATAAGAACTAAAGAGGTTAATGGAGTAGTTTTTTCTTTCCTTTCCTATACCGAATTCCTTAACGGTTTGTCATTGCCGTCGGATTCGGAAATGATTATAGGTGATGCAACAAACGTGCCTCTTATGATAAGCCAGATAAAAAAAGCAAAGGAAATATCTGATGTTTGCGTTGTTTCTCTTCATTGGGGGGTGGAGAATTCTGATATAATAAGCGATGCTCAGCGCAGTACGGCAAAGCTTCTTGCCGATGCAGGTGCAGATGTTATTATAGGAAATCACCCGCATGTACTGAGAAATATAGAAATAATAAAGGCTTCTGACGGTTCGGAAACCCTGTGTGCCTATTCTTTGGGCAACTTTATTTCAGCACAGAATATCCCTCAGAATCTTATCGGAGGGGTTTTACAGTTTAATGTAAATGTAAATATGGACGACAAAAGCAACACAATAACTGACGTGAAGCTTGTTCCTATTGTTACTCACTATGATTACGGATATAAAAACATCCGCCTATATAAGCTTTCCGATTATACACAGGAGCTTGCTTCTGTTCATGGAGTAAGAGCTTATGGAAAGTTCAATATGGATTATGTATACAACGTGCTTAAAAATACAATAGATGAAAAATATCTTGAGCTATAGCACTGAATATTTTACGGAAATTGTTTTATAGTCACTCTTTTTTATGCAGTAAGTAAAAATATGCGTAAGTTAAAAAAAATTTGGTTAACCTCTTGCTAAATTTCACATAATAGTATAAAATATTATTGTTGGGTTGTTAAATAATTAACACCGTATTTTTAGATTTTATATAGTGAAAGGATGTCCTAAAATGGCTGGTTTAAACAAAGTTACTGTAGACGATATTAATGTTAAAGGTAAAAGGGTTCTTGTTCGCTGTGACTTTAACGTTCCTCTCAAGGACGGCGTTATCACAAATGACAACAGAATAGTTGCTGCTCTCCCTACAATTAAAAAGCTTATTTCCGACGGCGGCAAGGTTATACTATGTTCTCATCTTGGCAAGCCTAAGAATGGCCCTGAAGATAAATTTTCACTTGCTCCTGTTGCTGCAAGACTTTCCGAGCTTCTTGGCAAGGAAGTTAAGTTCGCTAAGGATGATGAGGTTGTAGGTGCTAATGCTAAGGCTGCTGTTGCTGCAATGAAAGACGGTGACGTTGTTCTTCTTGAAAATACACGTTTCCGCAAGGAAGAAACAAAGAACATTGAAGATTTCTCAAAGGACCTTGCTTCAATAACTGATGTTTTTGTAATGGATGCATTCGGCTCCGCTCACAGAGCTCACTGCTCAACCGCAGGTATTACTGATTATATCAAGGAAACAGCTGTTGGCTACCTTATGCAGAAGGAAATTCAGTATCTTGGAAACGCTGTTGAAGATCCTGTTCGTCCGTTTGTTGCAATTCTCGGCGGTGCTAAGGTTGCTGACAAGCTCAACGTTATTTCTAACCTACTTGAAAAGTGCGATACACTTATCATCGGCGGCGGTATGGCTTATACCTTCCTTAAGGCTAAGGGCTGTGAAGTAGGTACTTCACTTGTTGACCTTGAAAAGGTTGATTACTGCAAGGAAATGCTTGAAAAGGCTGAAAAGCTCGGCAAAAAGCTTCTCCTTCCCGTTGATACAACTATAGCTGCTTCTTTCCCAGACCCAATTGACGCTGCAATTGAAGTTTCTGTTGTAGACGCTGACAAGATTCCTGCTGACAAGATGGGGCTTGATATCGGCACAAAGACACAGGCTCTTTTTGCTGAAGCAGTTAAGTCCGCTAAAACAGTTGTTTGGAACGGTCCTATGGGCGTATTTGAAAACCCAATTCTTGCAAAGGGTACAATTGCAGTAGCTAAGGCTCTTGCAGACACTGACGCTACAACAATTATCGGCGGCGGCGACTCTGCTGCAGCTGTTGTACAGCTTGGCTTTGCAGATAAGATGTCACACATTTCAACAGGCGGCGGAGCTTCCCTTGAATACCTTGAGGGAAAGGTTCTTCCTGGCGTTGCTGTTATTGCTGAAAAGAAGTAAACAAAATTACCGGAGAACAGGAGAAATCTTGTTCTCCGTATTATATGGAATTACTTTGTTAAGTTAAAATGGAAGTTATAGCACAAGCGAAAATAATCTTACTGATAATAAAATAACAAATAATGCTTACGCAGAGATGAAAATATAGATGCAAAAAGGAGATTATATTCATGAATAAAAATTTAAGACAGGCAATTATTGCTGGTAACTGGAAAATGAACAAGACACGTTCGGAGGCTAAAACTCTTATTGAAGCCCTCAAGCCTGTTGCTGCAAAGGCAGACTGTGGAGTTGTAATATGTGTGCCTTTTACAAACCTTGAAACAGCTATTGAGCTTACAAAGGGTACTAATATCAAGGTGGGTGCCCAAAACTGCCACTTTAAGAAGAATGGTGCCTTTACTGGCGAAATTTCCGCTGACATGCTTGCTGAAATGGGCGTTGAATACGTTATTATCGGTCATTCTGAAAGAAGACAGTATTTTGCTGAAACCGACCTTACTGTTAACAGAAGAACAAAGGCTGCTCTTGCTGCCGGCTTAAAGGTAATCCTCTGCGTAGGCGAAATGCTTGCTGAAAGAGAAGATGGTATTACAGAGGATGTTGTTGAGCTTCAGACTGTTGCAGCTTTCACAGGAATTTCCGAAGCTGACGCAAAGAACGTTATTATTGCTTATGAGCCTGTATGGGCTATCGGCACAGGCAAGACAGCTACTGATGAACAGGCTGAAGAAGTTTGTGCATTTATCCGTAAGGTTATTGAAAAGAGATATAACAAAGCTGTTGCTGACGGCATGACAATTCAGTACGGTGGTTCTATGAATCCTAAGAATGCAGCCGGACTTCTTGCTAAGGAAAACATTGACGGCGGTCTTATCGGCGGAGCTTCACTCAAGGCTGAAGATTTTGGTGTACTTCTTGACGCTGCAACAAATGGCTGATTAATTGTCCGAAAACGAGGTCAACTATGGGAAGATTAAGCAGAAAAAAGAAAATCATTTTAACAGTTATTTCTTTAATACTTCTTATCAGTATATCTTTCTTTACAACCGACCTTATAAGAGCTAAAAAATACAGTCTGCCTCCTATATTCTGTTTGCCTGTTTTGTATTATCCCGAAAGTGGCAGCGTTGACTATTACGGGCTTGGGTATAAGGTATGGGAGGATAAAGACCCTTTTGATAACGTTACACACTACTATGTCGGATTTTGGCTTCTTCCCAAGATGATCAATATCTGACTTTATAAGGAGAATTTAAATGAGCAAAAAACCGGTAGCATTAATTATAATGGATGGCTTCGGCATTAACCCTGATGAATATGGAAATGCTGTTAAAGCAGCCAATACGCCTTTTCTTGACAAGTATTTTTCACAGTGTCCCAACACTATGATTGGTGCAAGCGGAATGGATGTCGGTCTTCCTGACGGGCAAATGGGCAATTCCGAAGTGGGACACACAAACATCGGTGCCGGACGTATAGTGTATCAGGAACTTACAAGAATTACAAAGGCTATTAAAGATGGCGATTTTTTCACTAATGACGTCTTTGCCAAAACTGTTGACAACTGTAAAAAGAATAATTCAGCACTTCACTTGATGGGGCTTCTTTCTGATGGAGGAGTTCATTCACATAACACTCATCTTTATGCACTGCTTGAACTTGCAAAAAAAGCAGGACTTACTAAGGTATTTGTTCACTGCTTTATGGACGGACGTGACGTTCCCCCTACAAGCGGAAAAGATTTTATTGCTGAGCTTGTTTCTAAAATGCACGAAATTGGTGTCGGAAAAATCGCCACAATAAGCGGCAGATACTATGCAATGGACAGAGAGAAAAAATGGGACAGAGTAAAAATGGCATATGAAGCAATAGTATTTGGTGAAGGTCAGAAAAATCCAGATCCGATTGATACAATGGAAAAATCATATGCAGGCGATATTACGGACGAATTCATTGTTCCGACTGTATGCTGCGATAATGCTGCTGTAAATGCAAATGACAGCGTTATTTTCTTTAATTTCCGTCCTGACAGAGCAAGAGAATTGACACGTTCTTTTGTAGATCCCGCATTTGACGGCTTTGAAAGAAAGAAAGGCTTTTTCCCGCTGACATATGTATGCTTTACTCAGTATGACGCAACAATGCCTAACGTTGAAGTTGCGTTTAAACCTCAGAGCCTTGATTTCCCTCTTGGCGAAATAGTAAGCAAGGCAGGCTTAAAGCAGCTCAGAATTGCCGAGTATACAAAATATGCTCATGTAACATTCTTTATTAACGGCGGTGTTGAAGTTCAGTATCCGGGCGAGGACAGAATACTTGTTGATTCTCCTAACGTTGCAACATATGACCTCCAGCCTTCAATGAGTGCATATGAAGTTGCTGTTAAGGTTATAAACGAAATCAATGCTGACAAGTATGATATGATTATCCTTAACTATGCAAACTGTGACATGGTAGGTCATACAGGTGTATTTGACGCTGCAAAGGCAGCTGTTGAAGCTGTTGATACCTGTGTTGGTGCAACTGTTGAGGCTGTTTTAGCAAAGGGCGGAGTTGCTCTTATTACAGCTGACCATGGTAACGCAGATAAAATGTATGAAGCTGACGGATCACCTTTTACAGCTCATACAACCTATCCTGTTCCTTTCATCGTTGTTGGTAAGGACTGTGAACTCAGAAGCGGCGGAGTTCTTGCTGATATTGCACCTACAATGCTTCAGATTATGGGACTTCCACAGCCTGCCGAAATGACCGGAAAATCATTGATAAAGTAACGTTAAAATATTATAAGTAGTCAATAATTTAATCTTATTCACGGATAAATCAGTTTATAGAGCAAGTAATATAAGCTAAGGGTATATCGATAAGGCTATATCGATATACCCTTTTAGTATTTCAAAATTCAATTAATCTGCGTTATAATATTATTAAGAAAAAATGATAAGCCTTTTTCTTAATAAGCTTCATTTGTTTAAGAAAATATGTAAAATCAGTCTTAAAAAGGTTAGTATTTTTAATTAATAAGGAGAATATGAAAATGAAAATTACTATTTGCATCGGAAGCTCATGTCATCTTAAAGGCTCAAGACAGGTTGTTGAACAGCTTCAGTATCTTGTAGCACAGCATAATCTTAACGAACAGGTTGAATTGTCGGGTACCTTCTGTATGGGAAAATGTCAGACAGGCGTTAATGTTACTGTGGACGGAGAGGATTTCTCAGTTTCTCCCGAAACAGTAAAGGACTTTTTTAATGAGAATGTATTGAAAAAATTAGAACAAATTTAAAGAGGTATGCTCAGATGGCTGAATTTCTGAAGCTGAATAAATCCAACTGCAAAAACTGTTATAAATGCATAAGGCACTGTCCTGTAAAGTCTATACGCTTTTCGGGAAATCAGGCTCATATTGTAGGTGATGAATGCATACTCTGCGGTCAGTGCTTTGTTGTCTGTCCGCAGAATGCAAAGGAAATTATCGACGAAACAGAAATTGTTCGTGTATTTCTCAGCGGAGATTCTCCTGTAATTGCAAGCATTGCACCATCGTTTACGGCATATTTTGAAGGCGCAGGAATTTCTTCAATGCAGGAGGCTCTCGCAAAGCTGGGATTTGCAGCAGCGGAGGAAACTGCTTTAGGCGCTACAATGGTAAAACGTGAATATGATAAGCTGATTGAAAATGGTGAACAGGAGATAATTATTTCATCCTGCTGTCACTCGGTTAATCTGCTTATCGGCAAGCATTATCCGGAGCTTGCAAAATATCTTGCTCCTGTAGTTTCACCTATGCAGGCACATTGTCTTGATATCAAGCGAAGATATCCAACTGCTAAAACTGTTTTTATAGGCCCGTGCCTTGCCAAAAAGGACGAGGGCAACACCGGTGCAGTTGATGCGGTAATCACCTTCAAGGAGCTTTCAACAATGCTTAAAGCTGCCGGTATTGTTGTAGAAAACCGTATGGACGAGAACAGGGAAAGCCGTGCAAGACTTTTCCCGACTGTAGGCGGTATACTTAAAACAATGGAATGCAGCAGCAAGGCTTATACATATCTGACAATTGACGGTGTAGACAACTGCAAATCAGCGCTTGAGGATATTGCGGCAGGAAATATAGGCAGGTGCTTTATTGAAATGTCAGCCTGCGCAGGAAGCTGTATAGGCGGGCCGGTTATGGAGAAATACCGCAACTCCCCTG
>Ga0208695_1002971_pt1 | contig 11833 bp, 11 predicted proteins | sample AD_UKC111_MetaG_FD_184449 | JGI IMG/M metagenome (GOLD analysis project Ga0208695, IMG submission 184449) | Active sludge microbial communities of municipal wastewater-treating anaerobic digesters from Hong Kong - AD_UKC111_MetaG (SPAdes)... | ecosystem: Engineered > Bioreactor > Anaerobic >... | reverse complement strand
GATCAGCTTATTGAGCGCTACAGACTTAGTTTTGGCATGGATGTAACAAAGTATAATATTGAAAAGAAAGTTTTAAAACATGAGGCACAATAAGACAATTAACCATTTGGGTCGTAAGAGCGGGCACCGGAAGGCAATGCTTGCCAATATGGCATCATCTCTTATAATTCACAAGAGGATTGAGACAACATTACCTAAGGCAAAGGCACTGAGAGAATATGTGGAGCCTTTAATTACAAAATCAAAAGATGATTCGACTCATTCCCGGCGTACAGTTTTTGCTTATTTGAAGCAAAAAGAAGCTGTAACAGAGCTTTTTCGTGTTGTTGCACCAAAAATTGCCGATCGTCCGGGTGGATACACAAGAATATTAAAAACCGGTTTCAGAGTTGGCGATGCAGCTGACATGGCCATAATAGAGCTTGTTGATTTTAATGAGACAGCTGTAGCAGCTGCAAAGGCAGAGACCAAAAAGGCAACTACACGCCGTAGCCGTGCAAAGAAGAGCGCTGACGCTGTTGACGGTTCAGAGCCTGCTGCTGAGGCAAAACCAAAGGCAGCTCCTAAGGCAAAAGCTCCTAAAGCTGAGGCTAAACCTGCAGCAGAAGAGAAAGCAGAGTAATTACATAACTCATACAATAAAGAAGAGTGCTCATTTTGATTTTTCTTCAGAAAGTTAGAAAGAATAATTATATATTTATTATGAAAGAGTTCGGTATTATACCGGACTCTTTTTTTAGTCGCTTTTTGATGTCTTTGTTATAGTATTCAATTCATTTTAAGTATAAGTTTGAATACATTCATGTTTTAATCTTCGGAAATCATAGTTTATCAAATTTATTATTTGAAAGAAACGCTCCGTCGTGAATAATCCAGTAGTTATGATTATGATATATATTGGATGTTGTACTACTATTATATTGAATTACCTGGCGATACTTGAACTGATAGTGTAGACTTTACCGGAATGTTATATATAAGCCAGAGCGATTAGTCAGTCTCTTTAGAACTTCGCCTACTATATCAATTAATCATTACCTTTTGTCTAAAAAAGGTTGCAATTCCACTTGTGGCTTGTCTATTAGATATAGCAAAAAAACGGATTAATACAATCTTACTTAACATGCTTTAAAGATGTGGATTTTTATAAAAATATTTGTAAAGTGTTGACTGTTAAAAAATAAATGATATCTTTGTCTGAAAGTAAAGTATCAATTGCTGTTTTGGATTGACAATCCCTTTATGTTCCTAAACATTCAGCTGCGTTTTATGTGTTATAAGCAGAATGGTATGAATTCCATTAAGAGGCGGGATTGGCAATTATGCAAATTGAAAACCAAGCTGACTATGGTGTAGAGTTAGTGGATGTAAGCGATACTACTAGCCTTTTAACAGGTGAACCAACTAATCGGTTTTTATTAAAAGAATGGGCAAAAATTTTGTAATGACAAAGAGTCAGGTTTTCGATTGTGCTTTAATGGCTGTGGGTATTACAGCTATAGGAGACTTAATATCAAGTGGAATCAATGGTATGAGTAAATCTGCTGTAAAAAAAGTTTTAAAAAAAGTTGCTGTAAGATATACGGGGTGGGTTGGAGCAGGTATTGCTTTATATGAATTTGGTGATTGTATGTTCTGGTGGTAATTTTATATAAAGTATTATGAAAAATATTCCTTTTGCATTATTGACTATTATATTATTAATAGTGATGATACTTGAATTAATCAAATTAGAAATTTCTGATTTGAGCGGCAATGACATCTTTAAAATGACATTGTTATTCGTTTCTTTTATAATAGTGATTTTTATGTTTTATAAAAGTTTAACAAAAAAAGAAAGAGATAAGGAGTAAGGATGTAAGCAGATGATCCAAAGGCGGCCTAGTTTAAGACCGCCTTTTTTTCTTTTACCCGATATTTTTACATCTTTGTAATATGAATGGTATTATTACTGAGGTATGTGCATCAACTCTGAATTCTGTGCTCGCTGCTGTTGAGGGCGGAGCTGACAGAATTGAGCTGTGTCAGGCACTTCCACTGGATGGTTTGACTCCGTCACACGCGTTGATATCCTACTGCCACAATAATCTCTCAATCCCCGTGTTTGTCCTGATCCGCCCCAGAGAGGGGGATTTTATCTACAATGACAATGAGACTCAGATAGTGATGGAGGATATCGATTATTGCAGAAATTTAGGGATAAAAGGTGTGGTTGTAGGCTTTTTAGACAAGGATGGTGAGGTAGACAAAGCAAGGCTAAAGGAGGCTGTAAAAAAAGCCGGAGCCATGGATGTAACCTTTCATAGGGCTTTTGATGTATGTGCAGATTGGGAGAGAGCTTTGGAAGATATAATTGAGTGCGGATGCAGCCGTATACTGACCTCCGGCCAGGCTTCGGACTCATATCAGGGCAGGGAACTTTTAAAACAGATTGTTGCTAAAGCTGGAGAGAGAATAAAGATTCTTGCCGGTGGTGGTATTAATCCTTGTAATGTGCGCCAGATTCTCGATTATACAAAAGTAAGAGAGGTCCATTTTTCGGCTAAATCCCCTGTCAGTGATAACGGAGATGAGGCTCGTTTTGAGACCTCCCCGGAGCTTGTAAGGGAAATTGTATCAATTGTCAATAATCTAACAATATGAAAATCTCTAAATATGCTCTTCAGGTGATAGTGGCTCTTACCCTGACGGGTTGCGGCAACTCCGGCTTTATCTCAAATAAGGCTCAAAGAGAAGAGGTGGAGAATCAATTTGAGAATAGGAAAAAAATGTTCGGACAGCAAGAAGCCGAACTATTCTCAATTACTGATAAGCCTGATCTGAAGAAAAAGGAGAGAGATGCTCTTAAATTCCTCTATGCCTATATGCCAATCAACGATATTGCAGATTACAGCGGAGATTTTTTTCTGAAGATGGTACGTTCATCATTCGAGGCACGAGATTTCTTCAGATGGGGAGATAAGGTTCCCGAGGATCTTTTCCGCCATTTTGTGCTTCCTCCGAGAGTCAATAATGAGGATCTCGACTCTGCCAGAGTTGTTTTTTTAAAAGAACTCAAGGGCAGGATTAAAAATCTTTCAATGTATGAAGCAGCTCTTGAGGTCAACCACTGGTGTCATGAAAAGGTGGCCTACAGGCCATCTGACAGCAGGACATCTTCACCTCTTGCCACAGTGCTTTCAGGTTACGGACGATGCGGAGAGGAGTCCACATTTACAGTAACTGCCCTGAGGGCTGTTGGTATCCCTGCCAGACAATGCTACACGCCAAGATGGGCTCATACTGATGACAATCATGCATGGGTAGAGGTTTGGTGCGACGGTAAGTGGTATTATATGGGAGCTTGTGAACCTGAATGTGAATTGAATAAGGCCTGGTTCTCTGCACCTGTTAAGAGAGCGATGATGGTTCACACAAATGTATTTGGCAGTACAAAAATCAATATTCTTGAGAATTATACTGATACAAAAAGATTGAATGTTGAAGTACTTGACAGTGATGGCAAAAGTGTCTCTGATGCCAATGTGAAATATCTTCTTTATAACTATTCGGAATTTTATCCAATATATGAAAAACCTACAGACAATAATGGAAACTCTTATGTTATTTCAGGACTTGGTGATCTTATTGTCTGGTCGAGTAAAGATGGTCTATATGGATATAAAAAAGTATCACTTGCTACTTCTGACAGTGTTACTATTTGTCTGAACAGAAAAGCAGGAGTAGAATATTCAGAGGATATGGAGATTGTGCCTCCTCCTGAAAAGATAGATCAAATTTCTTCAGATACACTTTTGGAAAAGAAAAACGCCATAAGGCTTAAGCAAGAAGATTCTATTAGAAACAGGTATCTTACAACGTTTATGGGGAGGGACGCGGCAAGAGCTTTGGCGATAAAACATGGGCTGGACACGGCAAAGGTGATATCACTGATATTAAAAAGTGAGGGTAATTGGCGTGATATATCATCTTTTATTGAAAAAAACAGTTCAGACGTAAGGACACTTCAAATTCTTTCTTCTCTCAGTGACAAGGATTTGCGTGATACGCCGTTGGAAATACTTCAAAGTCACCTTGACAATACTCCTTCATACAGCGAGTCGATGGGATTTGATGAGAACGTTTATATTGAAGGAATCCTATCTCCCCATATATCGTTGGAGAAAATAAGGGCATGGAGGCCGACACTGTTATCGATGTTTATGCAGATTTTTGGCAATAAACCTGATGGGGAAGATATAAAAGAGTGGATATTGAAAAATATAGCAATAAAAGATGACTTAAATTATTCCAGATGTCCAATATCCCCTGCAGGTGTTTTAAGAACATATTTGTCGGATAGAGTCTCGAGGGATATTTGTTATGTTGCACTTTGCAGAACTTTTGGTATACCAACCAGAATAGACAAAGCTTCTGGCTCTATAGAGCAGTACAGAGGGACAAACTGGACTGTAGTAAAATTGGATTCTTCTGAGAAACAGCATAAAACAGGCATTCTGGTTTTATCATATGATGCAAGCAGCAATCAATTTCCTCAATATTGGAGTTCTTATACTATTGCTCGCATGATTGATGGAGAATTTATATCTCTTGATTTTGAAAATGACAGCCGAGTTGCTTCATTCCCGATCACCATGGAATTGGAAGAGGGATACTATAGATTATGTTCCGGAAATCGATATACTGATGGGAAAGTCCTTGTTCACTGTGATTATTTTAATGTGGTTGGAGGAGAAACTGTTACCAAAAATCTTAAAATAAGAGAGTTGGAAGTAAAAAGAATCGTTTACTGCACTCTAAAGAGCGAAGAGATTAAGGATGATTTGTATAAAAATGGTGGAGCCATATTTTGTTTTATTGACCCTGACAAGGAGCCTACAAAACATCTCTTGAATGAATTGCCAAAATTCAAAAAAGGTTTTGAAAAGTGGAATGGTAAATTTGTCTTTGCAATTCCTGAAAGCAAAATGTCTGATAGTTTTAATCGTAATGCATACATTGGCATACCTAAGAACAGTATTTTTGTTACTAAAGGTGTCGAGGACATGATTAATAAAATTCTTTCTGCTTCGGGGCTCTATTTTAGAGATAATTTTCCTTTAATATTTATTGTAAATAATAAGGGAGAGGTAATATTCCATTCTCAAGGATACAAAATAGGTACTGCAGACTTTCTTTATAAATCTTTACTTGCTGAATATTCTTATATTTGCAGTCAATCAAACACAAATCAACAGCATATATGAGTATAAAATTTCGTCTTACAGTGATGAACTTTTTGCAGTTCTTCATATGGGGAACATGGCTTATCTCCTTTGGGGGATACTTGATACAAAAATTAGGTTTTACAGGAGGGACAGTAGGAGCCATTTATGCAACGATGGGAATCTCGTCACTTTTTATGCCTGCTTTGCTTGGGATAGTGGCAGATCGCTGGATGAATGCAGAGAAACTTCTAGGAATATGTCACATTTTAGGGGCAGTATGTCTATACCTTGCTTCTTCAGTTACAGATCCGGATAAAATGTACTGGATAATGCTTTTGAATAGTTTGGTATTTATGCCTACAATAGCTCTTAATAATTCCGTGTCCTATAATGTGATGGTCAAAAGGGGCATGGATGTGGTTAAAGAGTTTCCCCCAATCAGAGTATGGGGAACTGTAGGATTTATTATTGCCATGTGGATTGTTGATCTGGGTGGTTGGACTTTAAGCCCTGTGCAGTTGTACATTGGTTCAATATCATCACTTGTGCTTGGTTTGTATGCTTTTACAATACCTCCTTGTCCTCCTGTAAAGAAAGAAGGCAAGAGGTCTCTTGCTTCTGCTCTCGGGCTTGATGCACTCGTGCTTTTTAAGCAGCAAAAAACAGCAGTGTTTTTTCTATTTGCCATGTTACTTGGAGCAGCACTTCAGATAACCAATACATTTGGATCGCCATTCTTACAGGATTTTGCCAAGGACCCTCAATTCGTTGATTCATTTGCAGTGAAGCATCCGGGGATTTTGATGTCAATATCTCAGATGTCTGAAACTCTTTTCATTCTTGCAATTCCTTTTTTTCTAAAACGTTTTGGTATCAAGATAGTCGTTTTAATGAGTATGTTTGCATGGGTCCTGAGATTTGGCCTTTTTGGGATCGGCAATCCTTCTGAAGGTTTTGTGTTCCTTATTTTATCAATGATTGTTTACGGAATAGCATTTGACTTTTTCAATATTTCCGGTTCACTTTTCATAGAACAGGAGACCAAACCTGAAATACGCGCCAGTGCTCAAGGTCTTTTTATGGTTATGACAAATGGGATTGGAGCCACAGTTGGAGGTTTAACCTCAGGTTGGGTAGTTGACAAGTTTACATCTCCTGGTGGAATACGTGACTGGAGTACTATCTGGTTTGTATTTGCAACTTATGCTCTTGTTATAGGCATTCTATTTGCCATTTTCTTTAAATACAAGCATAATCCCCAGCCTGTAGCAGAGTGATGAGATACGAAAGAACAGTCAGGGATACCGAGACTTCTGCATCGTGTGGTTTGCTTTATACAGATCATGGCGTAATAGAGACTCCTATTTTTATGCCTGTTGGTACAGTCGGAAGTGTTAAGGCAGTTTTCCACAGAGATCTTATTGACGACATAGGTGCTCAGATAATACTTGGGAATACTTATCACCTGTATCTTCGTCCTGGTACAGATATTATTAACAGAGCCGGTGGGATTCACAAGTTTATCTCGTGGAATAAACCTGTTTTAACCGATAGTGGTGGTTATCAGGTTTTTTCTCTGGCAGAAAACAGAAAGCTAACTAATGAAGGTTGTATATTCAGGTCTCATATTGATGGATCAAAGCATTTTTTTACACCTGAGAATGTAGTTGATATTCAACGATTGATAGGGGCTGACATAATTATGGCTCTGGATGAGTGTCCTCCAGGAAGTTCAGACCATCATTATGCAAAAGAATCATTGAAACTTACCAAACAGTGGCTGGAGAGAGGGGCAGGACATTTCGATGCTACGGAACCTCTTTACAATTACAGTCAGGCTTTCTTCCCGATAATTCAAGGATGTGTATATCCTGATCTGAGGGTTGAGGCAGCTGAGCATGCAGTATCTTTGGAAAGAGAGGGATATGCAATAGGAGGATTGTCTGTAGGTGAACCGACAGAGATTATGTATCAAATTCTTGAGCTTTTGGACCCGATTTTGCCAAGGGATAAACCTAGATATCTTATGGGTGTTGGTACCCCGGCCAATATTTTGGAAGGGATTTCGAGAGGTGTTGATATGTTTGATTGCGTCATGCCTACCAGAAATGCAAGAAATGGAATGCTCTTTACATCAGAAGGAGTAATCAATATAAGAAACAGGAAATGGGCTGACGATTTCTCTCTATTAGACGAGAATGGAACGTCTTTTGTTGACAAAACGTATTCCAAGGCATATTTGAGGCATCTTTTTGTGTCTTCTGAGATTCTGGGGGCACAAATAGCAAGCGAACATAATCTTGCCTTTTATTTAAATTTGATAAATGATGCTCGTCTACATATAAAAAAAGGGGATTTTAAAATGTGGAAGGAGGTCACAATCAAGAAACTTGAGAACCGGCTCTGATGAAAACTAATTATCATATTGCCAAGCTTGACTGGTACATAATAAAAAAGTTTATTGGCACATATCTTTTTATTCTTGCCATAATCATTGCCATAATTATCATTTTTGACATTAGCGAGAAGATTGATGAGATGGTGGAAAAAGAGGCTCCTCTTAAGGAGATTGTTTTTAACTATTATGGTAATATGGTGCCTTATTACATAAATCTCTTCAGTCCTTTACTCGTCTTCATCTCTGTTATATTTTTTACCTCTAAGATGGCAGCTAACAGTGAAATTGTTGCTATTCTTGCCGGAGGAGTCAGTTTTAACAGGATGCTTTATCCATACATGATTTCAGCTTTTTTCATTGCGCTTCTAAGCCTTGTGATGAATCTCTTTATTATACCTCCCGCAAATAGGGTGAGACTTGAGTTTGAAAATAAATATATTAAGGACAAACCATATGTTGCGGGAAATAATATTCATCTTCAGCTTTCACCAGGTACATATGTTTACATTCAGTCATTCAATACTGCCGACAACCGAGCTTCAAATTTTACTTTGGAAACTATTGAGGGGCGTTCAATCAAGTCGAGATTAAGTGCAGAAAGTGCTCAATGGGATTCCACCAAACAATGTTGGACACTTCGTAATTATTATATCAGAACTAGTCTGGATAACAGAGATAAAATTGTATCCGGTGATCAAATAGATACTGTAATAAGTCTCAAGGTTACAGACTTGAATCAGAGAACCAATATTGTGGAATCTTTCAATATAATTCAGCTCAACAAATATATAAAAACACAGAAGATGAGAGGAGATAAAAGAGTTGCAATTGCTCAAATTGAGAAACATACCCGATTTGCTGTGCCATTCTCGGCTTTTATCCTTACCATCATGGGTGTTTCTCTATCTTCGAAGAAAACCAGAGGAGGTATAGGTATGAATCTCGGCATTGGTATTGCACTAAGTTTTATATATATTCTTTTCTTGAGATTTAGTCAGATGTTTGTGCATTCCGGGATTATGCCGCCTTGGCTTGCCCTTTGGGTGCCTAATATTGTATTTGGAGTTGTGGCTTATTATCTTTATAGAATTGCACCAAAATAATTTTTTATCAATAATGTATGTCAAAAATTATTTTTTCTGTAATTAAGCTTTCTGGCATTATTATATTGATTGGCTGTTAAATTTATCTTTAATTGCCCTGAGCATATCAGTTACCATATTTTCCAAGTACCATTCAGGTTCCCAACCCCACTCCTCTCTTGCACAAGTGTCGTCAAGGGAATCAGGCCACGAATCTGCAATTGCAGCTTTGACAGGATCTACCTGATAGTTAAATTGAGCTTCAGGTAAATGTTTTTTTATCTCAGCAAAGAGAATTTCAGGAGAAAAACTCATGGCTGTAATATTGAAACTATTTCTGTGAACAAGTTTGGATGGATCAGCATCCATCAGGTCTGTGCAGGCTTTAAGTGCATCGGGCATATAGAGCATGTCCATAAAGGAATTTGCAGGGATAGGGCAAGTATAACTTCTGTTTTTAATAATTTCATAGAAGACCTCGACTGCGTAGTCTGTAGTTCCTCCTCCTGGAAGGGTTCCACTTGAAATTATGCCAGGGAATCGGACACTTCTTGTATCAACTCCAAATCTTTCAAAATAATAGTCACTAAGAAGTTCGCCTGATACTTTGCATATGCCATACATTGTATTTGGTCTCATAATTGTGTCTTGTGGTGTTTTGACATGAGGAGTGGATTTACCAAAAGCTCCTATTGAACTTGGAGTAAAAAGTGCACAGTTAAATTCTCTGGCAATTTCAAGTGAATTTATGAGTGCCCCCATGTTAATTCTCCATGCAAGCTGTGGATTTTTTTCTCCTGTAGCGGATAAAAGAGCAACAAGATTGTAGATTCTTTCAACTTTGTGTTGCCTAACAACTTCAGCGTAATTAGAAGGATCTGTAGCATCGAGAACTAATGCTCTTGAGGTGTTTGACAGTTTCTTAACGACATCTGTTTTAATATCTGCTGCAATTACATTGTCTTCACCATATAATTTTTGAAGGTGAGGAACCAGTTCCGTGCCTATTTGTCCGGCTGCTCCAACAACTAAGATTTTCATACCTTTGTATTCGTGTTTTATATTTTTTTGATTTAATAAATGCTGTAAGTGAAACGCTGGCAAATGTATGAAATTTATACCAAATTTGGCTTTTTGATTACACTTTTTAACATATTAATTTAATAATCTGACTTAATGAATAGTCTAGTTAAAACATGGGCGGAGGAGCTTGGTTTTGTGGCATGTGGATTTGTCAGAGCCAGGAAGATGACTGAAACATTAACGCCACTTAAGGAGTATATTGCCAGGGGTTATAATGCTGAAATGGGCTATTTGGAAAGAAATATTGAAGCGAGGATTGATCCTTCACTTTTATTACCTGGAGTAAAAACTTTAATGGTTTTTCTTGCTCCTTACAGGCAGAGAGAGAGTCAGCCTGAGGGATTGCCAAAAATTGCAACCTATGCTTGGGGCTTAGACTACCATATAGTTATAAAGAATAAATTATATGAGATAGTAAGGAGAATAAGAAATATAGTTCCAGAATTGAAAGCAAGAGTTTTTACGGATTCTGCGCCGATTCTTGAGCGTTTATGGGCAAAAGAGGCCGGTCTTGGTTTTATTGGCAAAAATGGCTTTCTTATAAGCAGGGAGCACGGCTTGCATAATTTAATCGGTATTATTCTTGTTGATATTGAGATGGATTATTCTCTTTCTTTAAATATTAAGGGAGGTTGCGGTACTTGTCGTCGATGTCTGGATGCTTGTCCTTCTGGAGCAATTGTTGAACCATTTGTTGTCGATTCTAGAAAATGTATCTCATATCAGACGATTGAAAGTAAAAATAAGTTTTGTGATGAGGAATATCGTATTGACAGAAAAGGATATATTTTTGGTTGTGACATTTGCATGGATGTATGTCCATGGGTAAATAGGGCGAAATATTCAGAATGGGGTGAATTTGCTCCACTTTTTTCTGAGAAAACAGGCAAAAAAATAGTTGAATTTTCAAAGGAGGAATGGTTGGCTCTTTCAGAAGAATATTTTGCTGAGTTATTTAAAAATTCACCGTTAAAAAGGGCTAGTTTGTCAAAAATTAAAGATAACTTAGAACCATGAATATATCATATGAAATTTTTTACAAAAGTTAATGTCGAAGATTTTAATGACCGAATTTCATATAAAGACAAGATTATTTCATTGGGATCATGTTTTGCTAACGAAATAGGGGCAAAACTTAAGGATTCACGGTTCGATATTCTTGTTAATCCCTTTGGAGTACTTTACAATCCTGCGTCAATAGCTTCGGCCATAGAAAGACTTTCTTCAGGGAACGTTTTTTCAGAAGAAGATATTTTTACAGATGGAGATTTGTGGAGGAGTTTTTATCATGATTCATTGCATGCAGAATATACAAAAGAGGCACTTATCAACAAAATAAATACTTCTTTGAAATATGATTCGATGCACTTTATAACATCTTCATGGGTGCTAGTCACGTTGGGAACAAGAAGAGTATATACTCTCAAAAAGAAAAACATTATTGTGAGTAACTGTCATAAGCTTCCACAATCCGAGTTTGAAATTGGGCAACTGAAGATAGATGATATTATAAAAATTTTAGCTCCTTATATTGAGGCTAATCTCGATAAAACGTGGCTTTTTACTGTAAGTCCCGTGAGATATTTAAAAGATGGTGCTCATGACAGCCAGATAAGCAAGGCAACATTGCTCCTTGCTGTTGAGGAGCTGAAAAAGTTGTTTCAAAATGTCATATATTTTCCAGCTTATGAAATTTATATGGATGAGTTGAGAGATTATCGATATTATGCAGAAGATTTAATCCATCCTTCACAGAGCTCCTTAAAATATATTTGGGAAATTTTCAGAGATTCCCTCATAAACAAGGAGGATTTCTATCTGCTTGATATGGTGGAAAGGCTTAATGACATGAAAAAACACCATCCTTTTTTTTCTGAAAGTAAGGCTTTTAAGAAATTTGAAGTAGAAATGTTGCAATTAGAGGAAATTATTGACAAACAATTCAAAGAAAAAATGTAACTATCTGACAAATAATATTGTTTTTTATTAATTAAAAATTTAATTTTGCATCAATTGCAAGAGATTCAACAACCTAAAAACTTAATTATGAATAAGGCAGAATT
>Ga0208695_1002968_pt1 | contig 11837 bp, 6 predicted proteins | sample AD_UKC111_MetaG_FD_184449 | JGI IMG/M metagenome (GOLD analysis project Ga0208695, IMG submission 184449) | Active sludge microbial communities of municipal wastewater-treating anaerobic digesters from Hong Kong - AD_UKC111_MetaG (SPAdes)... | ecosystem: Engineered > Bioreactor > Anaerobic >... | reverse complement strand
ATTGGCAAAGCTGGTGCCGCCGTTTGTGCCGCACTCCGAGAGCGCAGCCATCTTGGATGAATAGCGGGAAGTGATTTCAGAAAACTCGGTCTTGTTCTGCGCTGCCGTGCTGCCATAGAGGTCGCGGCCTATCATGTCTACATAGTCGTCGCCGGGATACCAGTCGGCATCATTGCTATATGATGAGGAATCGCCATTATAATTTTGTGTGGTCCATTCCCATATCAGGTTGTGTATGCCCTTGGTCTGGAAATAGGTGAACATGGCTTTCCATAAAGCTTTGTACGTTTCCGCCCCATTGGTGCCCCACCAGAACCAGGCGCTGCCGCTATAGGTTTTTGCACCCGCGTTGCCTGCGCCCTCATGGAAAGGTCGCCAAAGCGCAGAGATGCCGGCATCCTGAAGCTTGAGCAGGATGGTGGACACGGTGTCGAGCTGCTGATAGAAATATTTGTTTTCCCATGTGCCACTGACGAGCGCATTGGCTGCCTTGAAAGTGGTCTCATCGGGCGTGCAGGTCACGCCGGAACCATCGGTTCCTATCGTGGTGGTCTCGCTCTTGGGCACATTGAAATGCCACATCAGCGACACGATGCCGCCCTTGTCTGCCCACTCCGTCACGGGAGTGATGTCGTTATAATTGATCCAAGTGTTGTTGCTTGGCACATAGATATGAATGAAATCGTAACAGTTGATGGCGGGATATTTGCCCGTCTTGGTATTGATCTGGTCGGCTATGGTGTGGTTCCAATCCACATTCGCGATGACCGAAGAGAATATCTTGGAACCGTAGTTCATCTTCATATACTTGTAGAGTCGCTTGGTGGCATCGGTGGCGGCCTTGTCGGCAAGGGTGATGTCGCTGACATCGCTTGCATGATAGATGTTGAACACCACATTGCTCACATCGCTCACATTCCATGTGTCTATCATGCCAGCGTCTTCGAAGCCCTTCATATAATTGCCGAACACGGATGCACTGGAGAAGCCAATCTTGGGATAGTCCACCACTTTGTAGGAAGCGGAGGTGCCGTCAGTCTTGTTCACCGTGTAGGTGTCGGTACTGGTCTGCGCATTTGCTGCCAAGGAAATCAGCAAAGAGGCGAATGCGAGGAATAATTTTTTCATTGCTTACTGATTTTTACTGATTTGCCATTCACGTTGATGATATAGATGCCCTTGGGCAACTCGCTGAGGGAGATGACGGTATGTCCGTCGGTGCGCACGGGAGTGGCAGAAACTGCCTTGCCGTCGATGGCGAACAGCCTCACCTGTGCATCGGTGCCGGAGACGATAATTCTGTCGCCCTGCGTGCTGAAAGATACGTCGGTGCCGATATTCTGAATGCCCGTGGATGTGCCAAAGGTGAATGTCTTCACCTTGTAGAGGTCGTATTCTGCCGTGGCAGAAGCGGTGGTGATGGTCATCTTATCGTTTGCCATACTGATTTGCGGCAGTGCGGAAAGAACGAAAGTCTGGGTGGTGTTATCGCTGAAAGTGATCATGAGCGTTTTGTCTTCCGCCTTTGCCAGCAGGCAGCAGCAGAGAACCAGAATGGTTAATAATAATTTTCTCATAAGTTCATATCTTTCGTTAAAATAATAAATGTGGCGCAGCATGAAATTACTGCGCCACAAAATTAAGCATTTATTTCCGAATTTAAGGAATAAACGTGATCTTTGTTACATTTGGCAGACCGCCCTGAACGACCATGCCACCAGTGGATTGGACTTTCGCCATGAACGCATCGTCGAAGGTAAGCGTAAGTACGTTTTCCGTTCCGCTCCAGTCGGTCAGATAGGTATATGCCGACCACGAGGCATCATTGATCTGAACCTGACCCGTGGCAGACTTTGCCTTGTAGTAGCACATCTTGGAACCAGCCTTGATGCCAAGGCTCTGAAGAGTGGTATAAGGAATCTGGAATCTGCCGCTGTCGTCCCATGTCAGCGTCAACGGATAAGTGATGGCAGAACCGTTCATGAGTTTCACGATGGTAGCGATGTCCACTTCGGCAGTAGCTGCAGTGAGCTTGCCCACGGTGTATTTCGCGTTGTCATAACCGTACATGATGAGGTCGTAAGTGCCTGCGGCAACAGAAGACGGAATCTGGAATGTCATCGACGTGTTGGTGCGCGAGGTGAACTTGGTGACTTTGGTATCGCCAATGTAAACAGACTCCACATTGTTGAAGTTCTTGCCGCTGACCGTGACGTATTCGCCAATGGTTCCCTTCACGTCAGCCGTTATCGACGGGTTGGAAGAGGCGTTGACGGTGAGACCGGAGATGTTGACGGTTTCGCCATTCTTGAGATGCAGGATGATGCCAGAGCCTACGGAAGCCTCAGGAACATTGATGCCGATGGCGGTTGCCGACTGAGCAATGAAGTCGCTCACATTGATGCCCTTTTCGCCAGGGAATTCCACAGACTGAACCAAGTCGAGGTCGGTACCCTGAATCAACAGTTTGTTGCCTGCGGTGATGGCACTCGGCGTGAGTTTGGTGACGGTAGGAGCCACGAGCTTGTAAGCCACAGTGACCGTCTTGCCGTTGGCGAGTTTCAATGTGATGTCGCCATTCTGTGCAGCTTCGGGCACAGCAGCCACAACCTTAGACTCGGAAACGCTCTTGAGAGCACCGTCGGCATTGGGGAATGAGATGCCTGTGACGAGGTCGAGGTCTTTACCCGTGATGGTTACGTCGGCACCATTCTTGACAGGATTCGGAGCTGCTACCAGTGAGGTAGGAACAACCGTGGTGATACTGCCGGCAGAGATTTCAACGCCAGACTTCGTGACCAGTGTCACCTCACCGTCGGTAGCCTTGAGGGGCAGAGCGAAGGTGATGGTCGTGGCATTCTGAGAGAGGAAGCCGGAAGCATCGACAGTGGCGCCAGCCAACTTGATACTTGCAATCTGGTCGAGACCTGTACCTGTAATGGTGATGGTCTTTCCAGCCTTGAGAGAGGTAGGTGAAACCTTAGTCACAGTAGGCAAATTGATGACGAGTGCATCCTTGGTCTCCATTTCAGCAGGAGTCTTTGCCAAATCAGTGAGTTTGAGCACGCCCGTGCGAGCATTTGCCGGTATCGCTACCTGAATGGTGTAACGGTCGTGGCTGACGAAAGCGTCTTCCTTGACAGTGTCTTTCTCGGTGAAGATGACACCGTGCATCAGATTCAGGTAATCGCCCTTGATGGTAACGATGTCGCCAACGTTGCCCGTGAGATTGCCTTCCTGACCTACATAGAACTTATCCATCGTGATATCCTCACGATAGGTGATCGGTGTGACAGTCTTCAGTGTACCGCCCTTGGCTGTGACAAGGCTCACGATACCAGTGTCGCACTTCTCGGCAGGCACCTGAATGGAGATTTCGCTATGCGTTCCCGAAGCGATGGCGGTGATGGCGGTGATAGGGTCAGCGCCAGGGATGTCAATCTCCGTGATCTGATCAAGGTTGGAACCATAGAAGTATAGTGTACCTCCTCGCAGCACAGGGCAAGGCCCAAAGGCGTTGAGAGAGATGTCGTTGCCATACTGGTCAGTGTTGAGGTCGTCCCCATTACTGCAGGCGGTCAGCGATAGCCCTGTAATGAGGGCTACCACTAATGCTACAAATATATTATTATATTTTTTCATATCTCAATCTTGTTAAAAAGTTATTTAATTGGCACGGCACGGATGTTATCAATCTTGACAATGGGCTGGCATGCAGTTCCCTTGATACCACCGCCAGTGATGAAGATGGTGAGACTGGCGAAATCACTAACTGAAAGCGAACCAGTGGCAGAGCCTCCATTAATACCATATTTGAAAGTGCTGATAGGAATGGTAACAGTAACCCACTGGTCACCAGTATCATAAGAACCTGTAGTTTCCCAAGGACGATAGATGCCACGAGGCAAAACATCATTGTTGAAGAATGTGTTGTTGGCTTTGGCTGTCATCACGCCGTCGGTATCGAGTCCGCCACCTGCACCGGTGACCTTGTCTACACCAGCCATGATGATCTGCATGGCGCCTGCCATCCAAGGATTGCTCTTAGGGATGTACATCTCAAACTTGATTGCCATATTCTGATAATTGGAGAAGTCGGCAAGGTCTGTCAGTTTCTGGCTTACGCCCTTGAGATAAGATACAGGAGTTGTCCATTCACCTGGCCAATATTCGAAAGAATAGGTTCCATCATTCCAACCGCCTTCGGCAGACATGGTTGTTGCGGCATCTCCAAGTTGAACGAAATTACCAGAAAGAGAAGTAGCGTCGGAAGTGATTGTACGTGTATGCCATCCGTGGTTGCCAAGTCCGGTCTTTCCATCGAAATCGAACAGCAGTCCGCGAGTGTCTTTGTAATAGAATACAGACTTTGTCTTGCCATAGATTGAAGTGATGGTGATCGGGCCTTCGGTGTCGCACTGAGGAACCGTGAACGTGAGAGAACCGCGGGTCTTGCTGATCAGTTCATCGCTCTTGATGACCGTTCCGTTAGGGAATGTGATTGTGAGAGGCACATTCGGGTCGTCGACGAAATAACTACCAGTGATGGTTGCTGTGGAACCAGCTGCGGCATATTCGTTGGACATCTCAGAGATGACAGGTGCAGGAACAACGACATGGAAGTCGTAGGGAATCGTGTCATTATCCTTGGTGATCATATAAATCTTGTCGGATACAGTGTTAGGGATATCAGAAGGAACAGTGACGAGCAGTGCGTGATCCGTGATATAACTGGTGTTGAGCACAGCCTTCTGGTCGTTGAAATACAACTGCTCCACGCTCTTCATGTTGTCTCCAACCAGGCAGAGCTGATCACTTGGATTGGCTTGCACAAGAAGAGAATCCTTCTTATTGACATCAGCTGGCCGGACATAATATACTGTAGGTTTTCCGCTCGAGAGTTCAAACTTATCGGGTTCGTCTTCGCAAGACTGAAGCGAGAAGCCTGAAACTACGGCTAAGGCAGCTATAAGCAGACTACCAATTTTATTCATATTGAATTTCATAATCGTTCTTGTTTAAAAACTAATGGTACTAAGATCATAATCTTCTGGTGCATCCATCAATAATGGATTATAAGAAATGTCAGAGGATGGCAATGGAATCGTGAAACTGCGGTCGGTCACATTGGGTGCTGCCGTATTGGTATCATAAAATTGATTGCTGGTCACATTCCATGCGCCATTGGTGTAATAGCCCTTGTATAAGTCATCAAGACCATTATAAGCATTGCGGCGCTGTGCCTTGATCTCGTTGATGGCACCAGTTGGGTCATAATAGTAGCGGCGGACGAAATCATACCAACGGTCGCCCTCGCAAGCGAGTTCCAGTCTGCGCTCTTTCCAAACATCGTCCCATGAAATGGAAGTCGGCAACTTATAGCTGGAGATACCGCGATGACGTACATCATAGAAATACTCGCAAGCCTTGGAATCTGTCGTAGAAGAATTGTTGCCCATGATGGCCTCGCAATAGATCAGATAGACATCAGAAAGACGAAGCAAATGGGTGTATAGACCATAGCGCATGTTGGCAGCAGATGTGCCTATGTATTTCTGATGGTCGGCATTGTCGCCATAGAGGTGTTTTACTTCCTGAGCACCAGTGCCACTTTCCCATTTACCCGGACCTACATGGTCTGCATATCCTTTATAAGCAAACTTGAGGATATCGAATCCGCCACAGTCTGTATAGAAGTAATCATACGTATCGCCAGCCATCATCATCGTGGCTTTGCGACGGACATCCACGTTCATGCGGGTCTTGTTCAAAGCATTCTCGCCAAAGGCATCCTGCAAATCAACAGACGGACCATTCCAGCCGCCCCAGCAATCACCGAACTCATCGAAGCCCTCCACAGAGAGGTCGCTCTGCAATGTGTTTTGAGAAGTCCACTGAGCACCTACTGTCCAAGCCCAAGAAATCAGAGCTTCGTCGCTGACGTTGTGGTCGCCACGGAAGATATCAGAATAATTGGCCACCAGTTTGCGGCCGCTGTTCTGAATCACGTCCAAAGCATATTTGGCAGCCTCAGCCAAATCATCGGCATTGCGCTGATGGGCTGTGCAAGTGATATAGCTATATGTACCAGAGTTATAGGTGGTGTTGCTCTCACTGAAGCCTGCCTTTGTGAGGTAAACTTTTGCCAACAATCCTTCGGCACTGTATTTATCAAGACGGCCCGTACCTGTAGGGTCTTTTGCAGGAAGAAGCTCAATCGCCTTCTTCAGCAAGATGACGATATAATCATAGAGGTTGCTGATTTTAGCCTTGTGAACAGATGTAGCGCTCTGGCTATTGATAATCGTCACAGGGTCGTGGATGATAGGAACGGCACCAAATGAACGAACCATATAGAAATAAGACATTGCTTTCCATGTGAGACATTCGCCCATGCAAGCGTTCTTCACACTCTCAGAAGCACCTGAACTGGCTTTGAGATTGTTGTAAACGGTAGAAGCATGTGTGTTGACAGCCCAAAGAGACGCGCTCATGTTGGCCAAATCCTGATCGGAACCATCAAGCGTGAAAGTCAGATAAGGTGAACTTCCCCAATAGAAATTGCCAGAGAGGACCTCGCCTACTTTGAAGAAGCCACGCTGGAAATCATACCAAGGTGAGTTGTACAGGTAGTTGACACCTGCACGGCATTGTGCGTCGCTACTATAATAGTTACTGGTATCATAGGTGTCTTCTGTGGGATGGTCCAGATAGTCTGAACAGGAAGACAGTGCTAATCCCATGAAAGCCGCGCAAGCTAATGCTTTTAAATTATATATTTTCATTGTTATATTTGCTTTTAATTAGAATGTTAAGCTGAGACCGAATGAATACACGGTTGGCGAAGGATAACGGCCGTTGTCCAGACCATAGACATAACCGTTTGTATCGGCTGTTGAAGCACCAACTTCAGGGTCATATCCCTTGTAACCTGTAATAGTCCAAAGATTCTGCAGATTGCAGTAAACACGCAGATTTTCGATGCCGAAGCGTTTAGCAAATTCCTTAGGAACTGTATAGCCCAGCGTGATATTCTTGATGCGCAAGTAAGAACCATTCTCTACATAACGGTCGCTCACGCGGGTATTGTTGTTCGGGTCGTTGATATGGACTGCAGGAAGTTCGCATGGATTCGTGACCTGAACGTTGTCAATATCATCATACCAGTGATAAACCAAACCTGAGTTGTGTCCCTGATAACCATTCGAATAATCCTTATTCGCATCAATCGGAGTGACGACGGAACGGTTAAGAACTGTAGCTTCCTGATTGGTCCAGACGCTCTTCATGGCATCCAGTTTCATGCGCAGATAGTTGTAGACCTTATTGCCAACGGAACCATTCACGAAGACACTTAAATCAAAATTCTTGTAACGGAAAGTATTCGTCCAACCGAAGGTATACTTAGGCATTGGATTGCCGATGTATGTACGGTCGTTTTCATCAATTTTGCCATCAGGAACACCATCAGGACCAGAGATATCTTTATATTTGATATCGCCTACCCAAACTGTGTTGTAGTGGTTGTAAGAGTTGGAACCCTGATAAGCTACAGGCTTAGCAGATTTCTCGATATCTTCATAGCTGGTGTAAACACCGTCGGTGACATATCCGTAGAACTGGAACAGAGGCTGACCCACGTCACTCTTGCTGACGATATCACTCCACTGACCATAACCATAGATGGAAGCACTGGATGTACCGGCGAGTTTGGTCAGTTTATTCTTGTTCCAAGAAATCTCGAATTCTGAATCCCAACTGAAATCCTTTGTTGTAATAGGATGAGCTGTAACGGTGATCTCAAGACCCTTGTTCTCGATGGAACCGTAGTTACCCCAAGGCGCTGCGAGAGCAGAACTGCCATTACCGGATGTTCCCATATAAGAAGGCAACTGCATAGGCATCAACATGTCTTTGGAAACTTTCTTGTATGCATCGACGATGATACCCAATTTATCGTGGAAGAGACCGAGGTCAAGACCGATGTTGGTCTGAGTCTGACTTTCCCAATGTACGTTAGGATTGGAAATACGAGCTGGGCGATAAGAGTCGCCAAGACCGGTCTGCATCACTGAAAGGGTGGAAGCCCATTTGCCGGAACCGATATTCGAGTTACCTGTCTGGCCCCAACCGAAGCGCAACTTACCATTGCTCAACCAAGAGCCTACGAGTTTCTGAATGAATTTCTCATTGGAGAAACGCCAAGCCAATGCAAATGAATTAAAGTTACCCCAACGGTTATCAGGACCGAAGTTGGAACTACCATCACGACGGAAGGTGTAAGTAGCCAGATAGCGGTCATCATAATTATAAGTTTCACGAGTGAAGAAGGAAGCCATCGAAGATGTTCCGAAGCCAACACCAATCTGGAAACTGCTGGAATCACCTAATGAAGGATTCTGAATATCATTGGAAGGAAGGTCGATAGCATAAGAACTGTTGTAGTCCCACTTGCTTTCCCAGCACTCCTGTCCCAACATAGCCGTGAAGCTGTGCTTGCCGAAGTTGCCATTATAAGTAAGATAATTCTTGAATTGGATGAAAGAACCGGTGGTCTTCTGCAGACGCATCTCGTTTTTGCTCTTTACCCAGTTGCCCAAGTGTACGGTAGGCTCGAACGTTGAAGAACGGTCCCAATTGAAACTGTAACCAAGTTCGGTATGCCATACAAGGTTCTTCATGAAATTGACATCAGCAAAGACATTGCCATTGAGCAGATTACGCTTGTAACGAATATCGTTCATCAGAGCGAGTGCCACTGGATTAGGATTGGTGATACCTTCACGAGAAATGGAAGTATAACCGCCTTCGATATCATAAATTGGAATATCAGGAACAGTGGTCAATGCATAGTTGATGACACCTTCATCCTGGTCTGCTTTCAGCAAACGTTCGTTGGTGTTGGCAAAGCTGGCGTTGAATCCAAGTTTTAACCACGGTTTCAGCTGTGCATCGAGGTTGGCGCGGGCGCCGTAACGTTTGAAGTTACTGCCGATCAGCGTACCATCCTGATCCATATAGTTGCCTGATACATAATATTTCACTTTATCAGTACCGCCCTGAGCACTCAACTGATGTTGCTGCTGGAAAGCAGTGCGGAAGATGGCATCCTGCCAGTTGGTACCGACGCCAAGGATTGAAGGATCACTGAAATTGTTATCCTTTGTAGCTTGCCCCTGAGCCACCATATCGTCATAATACTGAGCGAATTCCCTCAGATTCAGCATGTCGATACGTTTGCTCTGACGCTGCCAAGCCATCATACCGTCATAAGTAAATTTGGCATCGCCTGTCTTACCGTGTTTCGTGGTGATGAGCACAACACCGTTGGCGCCCTGGGCACCATAGATAGCGGTTGCAGAGGCATCCTTCAGGACTTCCATGCTGACGATATCAGACGGGTTGATAGTAGACAAAGGAGATACTGAGGAAACAGAGCCATTACCCAGAGCATCGCCCAAACCTACGGAAGAACCAGATGAATTGTTGTTATTCCAAATGACACCATCAACGACGTAGAGAGGTTCTGCGCCTGCATTAATGGTGGCCTGGCCACGTACACGAATAGAGGTAGAAGAACCAGGAGCACCTGATGTTGACATTGAGGTGACACCGGCTACACGTCCTGCAAAGGCTTGGTCAAGGTTAGTGATGACAGAGCCCTTCATCTTCTTCTCGTCCATGCTGCCTGTTGCACCAGCGAGGTCGCTCTTTTTCATGGTACCATAACCTACAACGACTACTTCATCCAAGCTCTTATTATCTTCTTGCAGCTGGATGTTGTATTTCGACTCTGCACCGATTTTAATTCTTTTGGTAGCATAGCCGATGTAAGAGAACTCGAGGGTAGATCCTGCAGGCGCTTCGATGGAATAGTTTCCATCAAGGTCTGTCACAGTTGCTACACTAGTCCCAACCACTCTGACAGTAACACCGATAATCGGTTCCTTACTGTCACTTACAGTACCTGTGACTTTTTTCGTCTGTTGCTGTGCCGATAGACTGCTGACATTATCGGCTGCAAACAATTGTGGAGAGTAGCCCAATAAGAATATCAAGCATAAACCCACAAGTAACATTCCTTTTTTTAATTTTAAATTCATATCATATTGGTTTATAGTATTTTGTTCCTGGTAAAATCGCTATTAGATTGTCATAATCTTTCATTTGACTTCAAATATGCAGTTAAATTTATTTGGCATATTATATGTTTTTTCATTTCATGATATCACTTTGCTTAATCCGACATAGCTTTGCCGAATCCATATTTAAACACTATGTACTATTCATTTTTTCCATGGTTATGAATTTGATTTAATATTTTAAAAAATTAATCTATATTTGATGCTGCAAAGATAAAACTAAAAAATCAATAAAGGCGATACTTTTTTGCTCAATATTAATACTATTATTTCAAAGAAGAAAAAAATAGAACTCACACCTAGTTTATTAACACTTACGGCTTAAAAAGATGTAATAAGGAGCCAATATTTATGCGTTAGAGAGTACGTACCGACATTGGACGAATTGAATGGAATGACATAAAACAACAACATTGCAAAATAATCAATACTTTATTGTTGTAAGATTTACACTTGAAAAGAAGTGTCAGGATGTTAATAAGCAAAATCTTTGTTAACTATCCCATCAAAAGTGTTGATGGACAAATGGATAGTGTAACCAAAAGAAACACTGTTTAACGGAACACTTGCAAACATGCGGGAACTGTAATACTGCGGCACGCCGTTCTGATTATGGGAGAAACGGAGGTAGATATCATGTGTCCCGTCGGCATTCGTCTTCACGGTATCGCACATCATGCCGATTGTCTGTTTGTTGTCCTGCCCTTCCTGTTTGCCAGTTTTGATGGAAAAACCTATATTCAGAAATTTGCGGTTACTGCTGAGCCATGCGCTCTCGAAGACCACGGGGTCAGTATGTATGGTGTCGATATCGGCAGTACGGCGATAGCGCAGCACCGGAACCCAAGACAGACTCAACGGCTCTGATTTCGTTTCCACCTTATTATAATATAGCAGCCCACGATAAATGGAATCACCAGTGGTCGCCCATTTAGCTGTTGCATGAGGATTGAGCACAAGGGAATCGCCATCATCCGTAACTGCATAATTCACTTCGCCAGCGGCGGAAGTGTGGGCCATCACGAAATCAGCCCGCATATACGAATACTTTCCATCACCAGTATCATAGTTGTCTACGGTACAGGCGGTGAAAAGTACGATGATCAGTGTCAATCCGATGTATTTCATTGAGCGGCAAGAAAATTGATTGCCGGATTGGCGTACATTGTGAGAATACGCTCACGCAGATAAGCCTCATCCTTGTTTGGGATTTCAATCTTGGCAAGTTGCCCTGCCACATACTTATCAAAGAAGACTTTATCTTCCTGCTCATATTTCTCGCTATACTGCGATGTGCCCTTCAGTTCATCCAAAGCGATGTAGTTGCCGGGATATAGACGATAGTTGCGATGTATCTCGTGATCGAGGTGAAGGGCAATCTTCCGATACAAATCAGACTTCGGCATGTTGATATCCAAGCCATGCAGGAAATCATCAATGCAAGGGGCACAATGATAATGAATATGTCCCTTGTATCCCATGATGCCGGTCTGCATGCTGACGATATCATCCTGTGCGCCCTTCTTCCAGCCTTCCACGTCACGCTTGAACTGGAATTCCTGAGCCTTGAGATAATCGCACGGGTCGAACTCGTAAGAGATTGATAATGGAACGATATGGAGCTGTGCCAAACGGTCGACGATGGAACCTTCTCCGCCCATCGACATCATCTTGAGGACTGCTTCCTGAGTTTGG
>Ga0208695_1002962_pt1 | contig 11847 bp, 14 predicted proteins | sample AD_UKC111_MetaG_FD_184449 | JGI IMG/M metagenome (GOLD analysis project Ga0208695, IMG submission 184449) | Active sludge microbial communities of municipal wastewater-treating anaerobic digesters from Hong Kong - AD_UKC111_MetaG (SPAdes)... | ecosystem: Engineered > Bioreactor > Anaerobic >... | reverse complement strand
TCTGCCTTGCCGAAGGCCTTCGAGAAGAGGGCCTCGGTCTTGCCTGCCACATTGGTGACGTCGTCCAGGTAGGAGGCAAATGCGCTCTTGGCACCGTTTGTCCAGTCGGCGTTGTATTCCTTGCGCTGGCGGGCAGCATCACGGATTGCAGCGGTGGCCTCAGCCTCAGCCTTGCGAATCTCCTTTACCCGCTCCTCGTAGTCCACCATGTAGGGGGTGAGTTGCTCGATGGCCTGCTGCGAGTCCTGGATGACCTTGACGATGTCCGAGTCAGCCTGGCGGTCAATGCTTGAGCGACCTGTGCCGCTGCGCAGCATTGCAACGTCAAGTTGGGCCGAGTTGCCAGCATCACGCAGGCGCTTTGCAGTAAACTTGGAGAGTTGGTCCTCATACTCGATGCGCTGCTTGAGTTGCTCGTTGGCCCGCTCCTCAGCCTTCTCGTATTCCTCTACCGACTTGAGTTGGCTGGCAGCCTTCTTCTCAAGGACGTCCTGTGCATCAGCCTGGCGAGCAAGGCCAAGCAGGACCTTCTTCTGGCTGTCATCGAAGTCCTTGAAGCGGCCCTTCTGGGTCTCGAAGAGGGTCTTCTCGTAGGCCGTGGCGTCCTTGCGGAGGGTGGCCTCACGGCGAAGTTGCTCAAGGGCCTGCTCGTAGGGGTCCTTGACCTCAGAGCGAGGTGGCTTGGCGTTGTCTGACATCGCCTTGAGGGATGCGGCTGCCTGGCGCTTGAAGCGCTCATTCTCGACCTTGGCGTATTCCTCGACTGCCTTGTCGGCCTCAAGTTTGTTGATGGTGGCAATAGCAGCCTCATACTGCTTCTTCGCATCGTAGTAGCCAATGCGGTTGGTGCCAAACCACTTCTCGTATTTCTCCATTTCTGCCTTGGCCTCGTCACGAGAGGCAATGGCAGTGGCCATTGGAGTTGCGCTTTCACGACGTCCAGCAAGAGCACGACGGGACCAGTCGAGGAAGGAAGTGACGCCCTCAGCAACTGACTTCACCGAGTCGCCCATTGCAAGGCCAATCTCGTTGGCAAGGCCCTTCCAGGCGAGGCCGAGGTTGGACAGAGCGACCTCCTGCTGGCCGCCCTTCTCAACCAACTCCTTGGTTGCGACTGCGCCAAACTTGACTGCACGCTCGGTGTAGCCATCGAGCCCATCTGCTGCCGCCTTGATGGCTGGAATCTGGTCACGGAAGCCAGGACCCAGCAGTTGGGCGACAGCGGCAGTTGCCTTGGCTGAGCGACCAAGGGCCTCGTAATTCTTGATGATGGTGCCGGCAATCTGCTGCTCGGACTGGTTGGCCAGGTCCTTCTGGCTGAGGCCGAGGACCTCAAAGGCGTAGCGGGCCTTCTCGCTGTCCTCATCCAGTTTGGTCATCGACTTGGAAATCTTGTCGAAGACACGTTGGAGACCCTCAAGGCTGCCAGAATTCTCGTTGGCGACCAGGCGCATTGCCTCAAGTTGGGTCATCGTCAGACCCAGTTTGTCGGCCAACTCAGAGTTATCATCTGCTGCAGAGCGAGCAGATGCACCAATTCCGTTAAATGCCCCCACAATGGCCAGACCTGCTGCGGCCACACCGCCCGCAACAAGGGCGGTGGTCTTTAGAAACTGACTGAAAGCCAGGTCGGCGACTGCGGCGGCCTTTGCTGCCTGAGCGGTCTTGTCTGCAAAGAATGCCTGGCTAACCGCTGCACGACCTGCTGCAAAGTCACGGGCGTCATCTGAGCCCCTTGGAGCCTGCTGGCCCTTTGAGTAGCCCCGTGAAGCCCGTAGCGCTTCATAGGCGGCCTGAGTTGCCTGCAACTTCTTCGAAGAGGCATCTGCAGCATTAGTTGCATCATTCAACTCATTTACCCGCTGCGACATCGTCTTGATGCCAAGGGCGGCAGAAACTGCACCTGCAGCAACTGAGCCAAAGTTTGAGCCGACCTGTGCAGCGGTGTGCTTGAGGCCATCGAGGCCGGCCATTGCGGCCTCACCGCCATTCCCAAGTGACTTGAGGTTGCCTACTACTCCCTGCAGGTCGATGCCAAGTGACTTGGTTGAGTTGCCGGTCTTGGCCATGGCGGCATTGAGCCGCTCAACCTTACTGGTGGCCGCATCTGCGCCGGTCTCTACGACCTCAATCTTTAGGGTTTCAGTCTGCTGCATTCTTTGCTCCTTCTCTCACCCTGTGCAGCGTGCTGAGGTAGCAGGCGTCAAGTGCACAGAGCAGGTCAACTTCATCAGGGAGGAGGTCCTCTTCGAAGAGGTCCATGAAGTCCTTGAAGGACCGCAGGGAGATGGGAAGAGGCCCACCATACGTGAAGGGGCGGTCACGGTGCAGCACCCAGAAGACCTTGAAGAGCACCGCCTCATACGGAGTGAGGTGAATTGGTGCAAGCCTTGGGTCATTGGGGCGGGCCATCTTGAGGTGGTCCCGCTGCGTCCCTCCGCCCTCTACTTCCTGACTAAGGATGACCTCATTCTCGAGGAGGTCACAGAGGCGCTCAGTCAGGTGCTCGAAAAAACTTGGCGTGGTCCTGGATGATTGGCGTCAGGAAGGCGACCATCCATCCATTCTCAGGCTCGGTAAAGAGGCGCTCTGCGGCCTCAGGGGTGTGCACCTCGCCAAAGGCCTCGCTGTCCCAGCCAACAACGCAGGCGGACAGAAACTTGAGGTTGGCTTCAGCGGTGCTCTGCTCGGCTTCAGGAAGGGCCTCGAAGGCCTTCAGGGCTGAGCGAAACTGCTTGGACTGGGGTCCAACGACCTCCACCCAGATGTCGGTTTCACCAAGGACGGGGTGGACGAGGTTGACCTTCTTCGGCTTTGCAGCCAGGTCTCGGATGTTGTATCGCTTAGTCATTTCTCTCTCATCTTAGGGCTTGGCGCCCTTGTTGCGGGACAGGTAGTCTGCAATGATTGATGAGGTCTCAGCAAGAGTGGTCCTTACCATTGCGTAGGGTCGGATTTCTGAGGTCCCATTCTCAAGATACCCGATGTATGGGGTGTCGTTTGTAATTGTCCTGTCAGCCCTCTGCCAGGCGGCCTGTGCTCGGCCAGTCCTGACAGGGGTCCTGCGGGTTACACGCCCATGAATTTCCCCGACAGTGTAGTCGATGAGACCATCAATGTCGGGGACCGTGAATGCCATCTTACGAGCGGGTGATGCTCATCGTGGTGCCCGAGACAGAGTCGTAGAGCGCCTTGAAGGGCATGGTGAGGAAGAGGACGCCGCTGTTTGGCACAGGGAGTTGACCACCCATGAATTTGGCCTTCGGAATGGTGAAGGTCATGGTGTTGGTGCCGTCCGTGCACTGCACAGCGATTGCAGCCGTCGTCTCATTGAGGAAGCGGTTGTATTGCACCAGGTCCTCGAAGTAGAAGGTGGCCGAGCCAGTGATGCTCTGCTCCGAGTAGGTGATGCCGTAGGCAGCCGCCGTGCCAATGCCGTAGTTGGTCGAGTAGTTGTTGTTGACCTGGACAGAGAGCGACGTGCAGATGACAGGCGAGCCAGCAATCGTGATGGTGCCGCCAAGGTGGGTCAGGCCGGGCTTGTTGACGAGGGCAGTTGGCGTGGAGTCAAGGCTCGAAGAAGCCGTCGACATGCCAGCACCCATCAGGCCGAAGGTTGCCTGCACGACCTGGTTTGGAGCCATGGAGAATTCCATGGTGTTGACCTTGACACCCGTGAAGACACGGTATTGGCTGACATCCAGGAAGCCCTGCTCGATGGTGAAGGAGCGGTTGACGGTGCCAACCTTGACTGTGTTGGTTGCCCAGGTGCCGCACATACCAGCCTCGATGAAGTCATCAAACTGGCCGTGCTGGAGGGTCGTCACGATGTTGCCTGACGAGGAGGCGTTACCAAGGCGCTCATCCCGCTCCATGCGGTCAGCGACAATGGTTGGGTCATTGATGTTGTCACGCACGAATTCAAGCGTGGTGGACTGCATCGGGAAGAGGACAAGTTGCGGAGTGGCTGGAGTGGTGCCGAAGGTAGTTTCGGCAACGTAGGCCATCTGGACGCGTGAGCCGGAAGAGAATGCCATGGTTGTGGTCCTTTAGGTGAAGGGCGCTGTTGTCTATTTACGCACCCAGGTTGCGTGCAAGCAGCCAGCGCACCGTGACTGATTGAATGTGCCAGGACGTATCCTGGCGTGTAGCAGAGAGCCAGCACCGCTGGACCTCAAGTTTGTTATCGTAGCCATCAACAGTGAGTCTGAGGGCACGAGGGAAGGCGGCAATGACTGCATCTGGGACAGCCGAAGTTACAGGAGAATTCAGAGGGGTGAAGATGTCGACCTGGTAGAGGCCATTCTCCCAGTCGAAGCCGCCTGCACCAATTGCGCCAGGGGTTGGCTCGGATGGAAGCAGGGTGGCACGTGACCATGAGGCTCTTGAGGGCTGAAACACCTCATTCTGGTCGACAAACCGTGGCAGCGAGGTCACGGTCTTCAGTTGGTCGGTAAGGGCGGTGTAGACGCTCACTGCTCAACTCCAAGTTTGTAGAGGACGGACACACCTGCTGGAGCGATGTCATCTACTGAGGTGATGGTCCAGGTTACCTTGTCGGCTGTGATGGTCATGCCAACCTGAGGAGTTGACTTTAGGCCACCTGGGACAAGCGCTACCTTCTCCGTCTTCACCGTGGAAAGCACCGTCCCACCTGCACCAGTCAGGTTGTTGAGGGCGTCCTGCCTCTTGTTGACGAAGGCAGCAACCGTGCTCTCGCTGCCAACCTTGACCTTCATCCCAAACTCGGTGATGAGGTCAAGGGCAGTTTCGATGTCCTCGGTGTAGTCGTGTTTCATGCTGTGAAGACGACCTTGGGGCCGGCTGGCAGAAGGATTGGACGGAGGATGAGGTCGAGGGTGAAGTCGGTTGGCTTCTTCGGAGTGAAGGCGCCGTCATACTTCTTCGTGGTCTGCAGGACGTCCACCTTCTTGGTCTCCTCGGTGACAGCGGGGGCCGCCTGCACGTAGGGAGTGTAGCCGGTTGCAAAGGCCAGCGCCATCTCACAGACTGCCTCCTTCACCTCTGGCTGGACGACATTGAGGTCACGGTAGTTTCCATCTGCGTCCACCGAATACATGCCGTCTGGCAGGTCGATGTTGCGGAAGGAGGTGGGGCTGCGTGGCCAGGCAAGAGGCTGCGTTGCCTGCGTCTTCCTACCCATGAAGCGGCCACCATAGAGGCGGTCCACAGCGAGGGTTGCATGGATGAGACGTGGCTCAGTGACGTCCTGTGCTGGAGCAGTCTTGCCTACACGGTCGCAGTAGGCCTGGAATTCAGCGTAGGTGACGTAGGAGTTGTCTGAGGTCAGAGTTGGCATGGGGCTTCCTTGTAAAGCAAAGGGCCGGCCGGTTGCCCGGGCCGGCCCTTATTTGTCACAGACTCCTTGCGGAGTCAGAAGCCTTAGGCGATGGTCAGGAGACCGCCAGCCAGGCCGAGGACGCTGTGGGAAGCGAAGGTGCCATACATCTTCACGCGGATGATGCGGGCGTCCTTGGTCTCACCCTTGCCGATGTCTTCCACCTGGATGCCACCAACGGTAGGCACAACACCCGAGATGCCAACCTTGCGGGTGCCATCGTCGAAGTTGCCAGCGAAGAGCCAAGCCTGCGTGCCAGCGGTCACGCCGTCCTGGTCAGCAGCAGCGAGGTAGTCGTTGCGGAAGAAGGGGATGCCGGCATACATGAAGACCTTCGAGCCACCGGAAGTGGTCCACTCAAGCACACCACCGTTGAGGGCACGGGCAAGCGACTTGAGTTTGTTTTCCATGGCGAGGTTGCCCATCAGGAAGTCAACCGAGGTGCCCTTGGACTTGACCAGGCCGAGCATGTTGTCAACTGCCTCAAACGAAGCAGCCTGGGTAGCCAGGAGTTGACCAGCGTATGGGACAGACGAGATGAGTTTGACCATGCCGTCAAACTCGTTGGCGTTGCCCGAGTCACCATTGACCATCAGGTCCTGATACTTGCGACCAACGGCCTTGGCCTTGGAAGCCACAGCAGCGGTCACTGGGTCGTTGCCAGCGGTCGTGCCAACACCTTGGGCTTCGATGAGACCATTGACCTCAGCGTCACCGATGATGGTCGTCAGGGCCTGCGTCACCTGGGTGTAGGTAGCCTGCGTCTTGGCAGTGATGGTGCCATCGATGCCGAGGACCTGCACGTCGCCAAGGGTGTTTTCACGGTTGTAGACGTAGGCATTGCCCACAGTCGTGTTGAAGGGGAGGACCGAGTAAATCGGGTTGACGGTGACGATGTTTTCTGCAACACCAGCACCGAGGTCATCGAGACCGAGTTTCTTGGCTTCTGCGAGGGTGATTGAGGCCATTTGGAATGCTCCTTGGTTGAGCCGCTTACTTCAGGATGCCTTGCTTCCGAAGTCCAGCAGCGATTTTTTCATTTGCTGACAGCGCTGGTTGAGTAGTGCTGCCTGCAGGTGTGGTGGCACCGCCACCCATGCTCTGTCCGAAGAGGTGCTTGGCGGATTCTGCCAGGCCGGTGAGCCAGTCCTCAACGGACAGGGCTTCCCCCTTCTTGTTGACCTTACCGTCCTTTGCCTTCACCTTGCCGTCTGTGTCGACGTCAAAGACAGTGGAGGCACGGAAGATAACGTCCTCAAGGGCCGACTCAATCACACCGTGCTTGAGCGCCTTCTTCGTTACCTGGTCGTTGAGGACCAGGCTCTTGAAACGCTGCTCGAGGCCTGACTTCTCACTCGTCAGGGTCGAGACCTGCGTCTCGTAGTTGTCCTTCATCTCCTTTACCCGACCTTCAGCCAGGGCGGAGAGTTTCTGCTCGAGTTTCTCTGGGGTGAGACCGTCTTCTCCCAGCAGGGCGATGACTGGCTCCATCTTCTTGACCTTGTTGGTCAGGTCGATGTTGGTGTTGCGAAACTCATCCAGTTTCGACTTTGAAACCGCTCCCTTGACCTTCAGGACGTGCTTGCCATCCTTTGACTCGTAGAAGCCACGGACGGCTTCAGGCACAGATTCAATGTCGGTTACTTCAAATTCAAGTTGGTCCATGTGTCTCCCTCACCGAGGGCTCCAGTTGGGTTACGGAATGACACCGCCATTCCGTTTGTATGGCTATTTATGCTGCCAGGTTAGGCTTGTTGGTCAGGTGGTGCAACAAACTCAGACTCGTAGAAGCGCTGGAGCAGTTGGTCGACAGTGATGGCACCAGCCGCCAGCGACTTGAGGAGGGCCTCGACCTGCTGAGGCGACAGGCTTTCTGGGGCGAGGTCCTTGTTGAGGGAGATGGTTGCCTGCTTGCCATCCACCGCTGCCATCCACTCAAGCAGGGTGTTGAGACCGGCCTCCACGCTCTTGACGATGGCAACTAGCACGGCCGTCTCAGTAGCAAGGCGCAGGGACATTGCATCTACCGACTCAACGCCTGCCTTCTGGGTCAGCATCCGAGAGCCGAGCATGACCATCTGGTCCTCCAACTTCTGGCGCTCATCAGCAAGAAACTTCATGCCGCCTGAGTTGGTGAATTCCATGAAGCCGGCTTGACCGCCCTGCTTGAGGAGAAGCACGTCCTCCTGGCCGAGGGTGATGGTGGTTGGCCCAGTGCCATCGGCGTTGACGGCATGGAAGTCACCTGCGATGTAGGGCTTGGGCAGAGCGAAGAAGCGGGCACCGTAGGCAATGGTCGAGCACAGGTTGAAGTGCTGGATGTTGAGCGTTGCCAGGGTGTAGAGGACCGGCTTGCTTGGCTCCAGAGTCAGGCCACTTGGGGTGATGGAGATGAGTGGAATGAAGTTGAGCGGCTTGCCACGGAATTGGGGGACGATTGGGTCCGACTCAGGCACCCACTGACCAGCCTGCTCGGTGCCCCTCCAGACGAAATACTGCATCGTGTAGACTGGCGTAGCACCGCTGCCACCAAGCGAAAGGACAAGGCGGCGCTCCTCCTCGACCTGGCTGAAGGGGTCCTGCGGGTCTGAGACCAGGCGGCAGGCATCAAGCACCACGAAGCCGTTTCCCCAGTTGAGGATGTCATCGCTGTCATACTGGACAACCCGGCGTGGCATGTCGGGAGTCGGGTCCCACAGGTAGGCGCAGCGGCCAGTGGTCAGGATGTTGTCGTAGGTCTCAATGAGGCCGTCCTCCATTGAGTAGGCCTCGTCAAACTCAATGGTGCCCGAGCCATCAAGGACGTAGTCCTTCCTGACCATGGCGCCAATGATGGCCTGCAGGGTGCGCTCAATGAGGTTGAAGTAGGCTGCCCGCTTGAGATACTTCTCGTAGGACTGGGCCGACATGCCAGTGAAGGGTGGGACGTAGTCCTCAGAGCGGACATCGCCCTCTACTGCGTCCTCGGTGGTTTCAATCTCGGTCAGCAGGTCCTCGAGTTGTGGGTGGACTGCTCCAACGCCTGAATTCTTTGACATGGTATTTCTCCAGTGATGTGGTTATTTATGCGCCCAGGATGCGCACTGGCTGCACCGCAGGGTGGCGTGGGGCTGGGAAGCGACGGTCAATGAAGTAGCCAGCGGCGTCCATCGGTCCATCGATGTGAAGGGTCATTCGGCCATACTTGATGCCCTTGGTAGGCAGGCCGTCAGGTCGAAGGGTGTGCTGCTCGAAGCAGCCGGTAGAGATTGGGCACTTCCTGGTGTTGACCTTGAGGCTGCGCTCTCCACGGCTGTTGCAGATTTGGGCACGGACTGAGTTGACTCGGTCCAGAATCTTTGGGTTGGCCTGGGTGGTCGAGATGATGAAGCCGCCGTCAACCCGCAGGATGTTGTGGTCGGTCTCAGATGAGGTGGTGGACCTGACGTCCTTGCCAGTGGCATCAGGGTAGGCGGTGATGCGGTTGGTTGGGTAGCGGGCACGGATGGCCTGCACGAGAGTGGGCGTGTTGGTGCTGCCCATGATTTCGTCCAGCAGGAGTGGCTTGCCATCACGGATGACGAAGATGGGAGCGCTCATGCCATTCTTGTTGAAGTCGACGCCGATGTGCAGGTCCTCACCCACCTCAATCTCAAGGTCGGTGTGGTTTAGTTTGCGGTCGAAGTCCTCATATACCTGACCTTGGGTCAGCGACACAAACTCGCCCATCAGGTGGGCACGGGCTCGCTTGCTGTCATACTGCTTCTCCAGGCGCTCAATGAAGCCGGGAGGCAGCAGGAAGTTGTCGTAGGTGGTGGCGTGCAGCAGTTTGAAGGTGGCCTCGAGGGATGGGTCCTTGGCAACGTCGTCAACAAACTTGGTCCAGAGAAACTTGGGACCTTCAGGGGTCGAGGCGCAGAAGCCTTGGAAGTGCTTGCCGTTTGGGTCACGAAGACGGGCTGACAGGATGTCCCAGATGTCAAGGGCGTCCTCGGTCTTCATCAGGTCAATCTCGTCGACCCCAAACCATGCAGCGGTGCGGCCTGAGGTGGAGGAGCCAGCGTGGGTGCACTCAATCTCGGAGACCTTGCCACCTGGCAACTTGAGGTAGAAGGAGTTGCCGCCTCTGAATTCGAAGGGAATGCCGGCCTTCTCAAGTTGGACTGGCAGGCCGTTGCGCATGTTGAGCATATTGCGTGAGAGCATCGCAAAGGTTGGCGAAGCCAGGATGCCTAGGCATCCTGGGTTGATGACTGAGAGAATAATCGCCTTCTGTTGAAGCGCAATGGTCTTGCCTGAGCCAACACCAGCCACCATCCCCAGGTTTGGAGTGCTGATGTCACTCACAAACTCAGAGACGTGGGGCATGACGTCGAGATTGAGTTTCACTTTCCAATCTCTTCTCGAATGAGGCGACGGACCTCGTCTTCCCATTCCTTCTTCTTTGGGTCAATGCAGTCAGGCTGACCGGTCTTCTTGTCAAACTCCTCAGCGGCCTGCTTCAACTTGACGTATTCGGCCCACTGCTCAGGGGTAATGGTGATGAGGCCAAGGCGGAGGGGCTCGATGGGCCACATTCGCTGGCCGTAGTCGATGATGGGTGAGACAATGCACATCTTAGTCCTTTGGAAAGTCACGCCAGTCTTCTTCTCCGGCGTAGGGTGGTAGGTTGGCTTGGGCTTCCTCAGCCTTCTTACGAGCAAGAGGGCCACGTGGCTCCGAGCCGAAGATGCGGTCGTAGCCTTGGTCGTAGTCGTCGGATTGAGGGTGAGTGATGATGACTGGTGGAAATGTCCTCTTAGGCACTGGCATTGCGCTTCCTTTCATCCCAATACTGTTTCAGTTGTGCGCCCTTTGCAGCACGTCGCTCTGGAGTCCAAGATTGAAGGTGTTTTTGCTTCATTTTTGCCCTAAATTCAGGGTCTGCCCACATTGCAGACGACTTTAGTGCTTGCTTTGCACGCTTTTCTGCTTTAGCACGCAGTGCATCTTTAGTGGGGGACGGTCCACCAGTTGCTGGGACTTGATAGTCCTTCGCAAACTTGCCATCACGGTAGTCCAGTGCGAGTTGGAAGTCCCATTCACGCTGCTTCTGCTCAGACACAACCTCGTCCAGGCGCTTAAAGACCTGGGAGAGAGCCTGCTTGGCAATGAAGACACGGCCTACAACAAGGTGCTGCTTGCCACTCACCAGGTCGGGGTGAGTCAGGTGCGAAAGCAGGGTCTCCATGCTTTCACGAAGGGCTTTGGTGCTCATTCCGCTGGCTTCTGCATCACGTTGATGGAAACCTCGACCTTCTGGTCTTGGTTGCTTGAGCCCTCGTCATTCACCCCGGCCTCAGTCAGACCGGCAAATGCCTTGGCTGCAAAGATGAGGATGGCGGGCTGCGGCTTGTCCCGCTGGGCCTCACGGATGACCTGCAGTTTGAGGCCAGAGCGCATGTGGGCTCGACCCATGGACAACTCGGTGAGGAAGTGGTGCTTCAGGGTGTCGACGTGAATGTCGAGGAGGTCGCAGATGTCGCTGTTGGACATGCCTTTCGCTGCAAGGCGAAAGATGCCACGACGGGTAAAGTTGAGTTGGGGCCGTGAGCCTCGACGCTGGATGACAACAACCTCATCGGGATTGTCCAGCATCTCCTCGGCGTCATGGATTTCAGTCGTGGAGTGCTTTTGTGCTACTTCACGCTGACGGGAAGATGTGACTGTCATACTTCTAGTCTCCTTGTCAACCTGAGACCCCCAGGCTGGATAAGGGGTGGAGCACCCACCGGGTGTCCATTGGCTATTTATGCGCTCAGGTTGCGGTTTCCCTGATTGAGCGGACGTAGGTCTCCACCTCATTGCGAGTTGGGGTGAGGTCGGAGAAGCGGCTCCTTGGGCCGACCTCATACTCCTCCAGGTGAGTGGACCAGTCGGCCAAGGTGGCGGTGACCACCTCGTCCAGCGTCATTGGAGGCTGCTTTCTGACCTGGCGGGTCAGGGCTCGCTTGGTCTTTGACAGAGGGGCAAGGTGCAGCAGGTGGGGAGCGGTAACGACTGGAAGCAGGACCTGGATGACCTGGTGGCGGTAGGTGTCGGTGTAGTCGATTGACTCGGAGGTGTGGGTCCCAATTCGCTTCTGGTAGAGCCGGTCAGCGTAGCACTTCTTTAGGAGGTCCACCTTCTCCTGGGTGCAGAGGATGGGCCAGACGGATGGAGGGGTGAAGTGCCTGTGAGTGGTGGGTGGGGTGCGGGCAACCTTGGCACGGCGGTGGGTGGTGCCCCAGGCCTGGTCGAGCAGGAAGTTGAAGGCGGCCTGGGCGTCATACTTGGTTGACTTGGAGGTGAGGGCGGAGTCCCAGTGGGAGGTGCGGCCTGAGGAGGTGCGAGAGGTGTTGTCCGGGCAGTAGAGGCGCTCCCGGATGTCCTGCTGGCGGTCAAAGACGTCCTGCAGGCAGGTCAGGGGCTGGGAGGCAAGGTAGCGGGCCTCGGTCATCAGGGAGTCCAGGCTGACGTGGGCCTGACCT